>Ga0302271_10000819_pt1 | contig 30614 bp, 20 predicted proteins | sample III_Bog_N1_1_FD_198767 | JGI IMG/M metagenome (GOLD analysis project Ga0302271, IMG submission 198767) | Peat permafrost microbial communities from Stordalen Mire near Abisko, Sweden - III_Bog_N1_1 | ecosystem: Environmental > Terrestrial > Soil > Wetlands > Peat | place: Sweden: Abisko... | reverse complement strand
ACGAATTATTGAACAAGAATGAGACACTCTTAGCTGCATCGAAGAGTGATCTTCCGCTACGAAGAAAGATCATATTCGATGAGCTTTTCACTCGAGTCTACGCGAAAGTCACTAATTCTTTATTGACAAGGGACAGAATCATTTTCTCACTTAGATTAGCGCAAATTAAATTGAGAAAGCCATTTGAGACATAGTTTATTCTTCTCGCGAGAGCACCTATTATTATCGAAACTACTCTTTCAGAATCGCTACTAGATGGTAGGTTATCGAAGCAGTAACTCAAATAAATCGAAGATTTATCTGAAAACGCAGAAGGCTTTTAAGCTCTCCTTCCAAATCTTACACAATAATAAGGAAAATGGATTGATTTTATTGAATCAGAAACACCTGAAGATGTCATCCCAACACACTGGACAACCCCAAGTTAAGGGTCTTCAACTGCAGATAATCATATTGCAGATTTACTGAGAGATTTAACAGTCTTGAAGATCTTCAGACCAGATAGGTAAAAAACAATAAAGGCATTCATGTTTTGAGATGATTTCATTATTTTTATTGATTTTTCTCCCAAAAAGGTTCTTAGTTGCAGCTAAGCGCTTAGTTCGAGAAGTTCTAGGTGAGAAATTCCAAGAGGAGATTCAAATTGACATGCGCTAATTAGCCGAAAAAGACACCAATAGTAAATCACCTGTGCTATTATGCAGTGCTCCTGGATTTGATCCATCCTATAAAGTTGAAGCGTTAGCTAAGGAAATGAGCGCTAGACTTGTTTCAGTTGCTATTGGATCACAAGAAGGGTTTGAATAAGCAGATAAAGCAATTTAAACAGCTTCTAAATCTGGATTATGGGTTTTACTTAAGAATGTCCATCTTGCGCCAACTTGGTTAGCTGAAGTTGAGAAAATTATCCATAGATTAACTCCTCACAATAACTTTAGATTATTCCTAACCATGGAATTCAACCCAAAAGTGCCTTCTACACTGATCAGACAATCCTTTAAGTTAGTCTTTGAACCACCCAGCGGCATCAAGGCATCATTGTAGAGATCATTTACTTCTCTCCTCACCCCTGCGAGAACAGACAAAGCTCCAAGGGAAAGATCTAGATTACATTTCTTACTCGCCTGGCTGCACGCTATCCTATTAGAAAGGCTGCGATATACTCCCATTGGATATACCAAAGTTTACGAGTTCAACGAAGCTGACTAACGATGCTCCTTAGATTTAATAGATGAATTCGTTGATGCGCTAGGTGATCGTTCTAATATCGACCCTGATAAGCTACCTTGGGAGGCGATCAGAACGATTCTTTGCTAGAATTTGTATGGTGGTAAAATTGATAATGAGTATGATGGAAAGATATTAGAATCACTCGTGGAACATCTCTTCAATCCAAATGCATTCAATGCGAACTAAGATATGTTCTCAACTTCGGAGAGAAACATCGCACCGATTAAAATGCCTGAAGCTATCAGGCAGACATAATATGTCGAGTGGATTGAGAAGGTAACAAATTAGAAAAGAAAGAGATAGAGAGAGAATAGAATTATATTTTGGATAATTAAATTTATGATTTTTTTTCATTTTTCCTTCTTTTTGTCTAATCTTTTATCTTAAATGTTACTATTTTCCCTTTTAATAGCTCCCAGCAGTGGAGTCTCCAGCATGGAGTGGATTACCCGTGAATGCAGAGAAGATCCTAAAAGAACAAAATACCGAACGTGTATTGAATCAACTCTGGAGCATCTAAGATGTAAACGATGAGGAAATCGAAGAAATCGATATGGGAGAAACGAATACGAAGAAACCATCAGGTGCAACTACTTCCCAGTAAGTTCAGTGGCTTAGACATGTCCAGGAGAGAACTGATTCCTATTAGAAGCTTCTCCCAACGAATCTCGACACTCTCCAGCGAACAGCGAATTCTATGAACGATCCACTGTTTAGATTCTTGGAGAGAGAAATTACTGTCGCTAATAAGCTACTCTTGACTCTCAGAGTTTAGCTTAAAGAAGTTGTTCAGCTGACCTAAGGCAATGCTGCTGGATCAAATGTCATAAAGCAGCTAGCGAAAGATATCCATGCGGATATTGTACCTCCCGCTTGGATAAAATTCTAATCGTATTGCACGAGTCTCAATGAATGGATTCTTGACTTCAAGCAGAGATTAGACTAATTCCAAAGAGTAAATACAAGAATATTTGTCCTTAAAACCACTTTTTGACTCTAAAATATTGTCATTTTACTTATCTAATTATTCGTTTGTTTGCGAAGCTTGCAACTTCTCCAAGTTACCAAAAGAGTGGGGTCTGGTTAGGTTCGTTGCTGTATCCTGAAGCATACTTAACAGCAACACGACAATTTGTGGCATAGAACAACGCTTGGTCACTAGAAGAACTTGAGTTACAGGCGTCGCTTTACACAGAGGGAGATGTTATTGGTGACGATTGTTTTCTCGTCAAAGGCATCTCTATTGAAGGTGCAGATTTCAAGTCAGCTCAACTCTAGCTATCCAATGAGATTCGTGTAGCCTTGCCACCAATAATCTTCAAGTGGGCAAAGGTAGAGGATAAGACAGTCACTGATAGACAGATCATGGTGCCTGTGTACTTGAATAAATCAAGAAAACATCTTGTTTTCAGTCTCAAGGTAAAATAACAACAAAATACAAATACACATTTGTTTTCGTTTATTCCAGAGAAATATTAAATTAATAATAACTTTTATTGTAATTTGTTTTCAAGATGAACTGTGGAAGCATTCCCAAAGCACAACTTTACTAGAAAGCAATTGCCCTTATCGCTTGGAGCAGTCTTTGAAGAATAGTGGTGATTTTACCCACACAGGAAGACACATATTATTGGATTTAAAAATCATTTTGCATATTGATTGTTCTTACAAATATTTAAAGATAAATGTCTTTTTAAATGAAACAAGAAGAAAAAGAACAGAAAGAAATAGGATTTTTCATTGAATTTTAACAAGGAAATCATTAAAAAGTTAGTTTTTCTTTATTATAACTTGAATTAACTAGATTTTTATTTATTATGAAAAAAATAATGGTTTTTTAATTAGAAATAAGACTTATTCATATGTTTTGCAGGAGTAGTATGAAATCTAACAAATTCTTATTCATATTTGATACACTGAAACACATAAAGGATTGTCTAACACTCACACAATCCTAATTGCCTTTGGATAAAGCAAGCAAAACCAATACATAAATATTGAGAATTCTATTCTTTTTCTAGATTGTTTTATTCCTTCATTCTTCTTCCCTGTTTCTTAAATTCAGCGACGAATTATCTTTCCCCAGCAAATCTGAGAACACAGTGTTCGAATCAGCTATCCTCATATGCAGTTTATTGATCTCCAGTGCAATATCCTACGTGAGGGAAATTGCTTTTGTGCAGAAGGTGTCTTTGGAGATTTATTAATGCAACGTCACATCTTCAAAAAGTGTCTTATTCAAAAAACCAAAATACTCTCCTTATGCTAATAGCTATTTAGTCTCCGTCGGCAACATGTACTTGAACGCATCAATTTTGTTCACTTGCAATTAGCTCACTGGGACATCACATTCAATATCTAGTTCCCATTTCGCTGTGTTCGGTAGACTAAATAATTTATCCTTTTTGATCTAAAGTCTCTTTAGTTTCTCCAGATAATCATTCTAATACGTTTCCCTTGAAGCGACAACAAACTAGAACTCCTCTATCATCTGCTAGCGATATCTAGTTAACTCAAATAAGCTCCTTTCCATAGCTAAGGACAGCGCACATTGTGTTGAAGAAAAATCCTAAAAGAAATTATTCATATGTACATTCAGCGTCTCTAAGCTTGGAATCTTCCCGATTGGTGATAACTTATTGAATATCTCATGTGCTTTATGCATTCTCGAGAATTAAAGTGCAATTGCCGCAGATTATTCCCCAGCTTTCGTTAATGTTTCGATTAACCCAGCAATATTCTCGTTGAGTTGCTAGAAATTCAAAAGTGATTTCTAAGATAAATCATTGAAGTTACTCCAGAAATCCTTCAACCCAGGCGTGATCTCAGAGACGAGCTCTCCATTGATCGTGGATATTTCATCGATTATCCCAGGGGATGGTTTCAGTTCAGCTTACTTTCGTATGGCTTCAAATGCTTTTTGATCGGTGATACTTAAAAAATCACTGAGTTCAGTGGATAGACTTAAAACAGGACTCGAAAGCAACTCATTCAGGAAATATTCAAATGTTCTCATCCTTTCGTAGAGATGCTTCCCACTGGTGTCTTTGATAGTCGTTTTCTTTGCGATTGGAGGCACAAATCTACCTGGATAAAATCTCTTCAAGGAATTATAAAGCCATTCGAAATCACTGTATCTACGTTTTACAACCCAATTCAAGCCCGGTGTTTTCACTTCATACAGCGCATAATCCTAAGCAAAGAGTCCTTCTTCAATCACATCGTATTTCTCTACCTTCACATGAAGTTTCACTAGTTTAGGTTTGCGAAGTAGCTAACTTCCACTGTTCTGTAGTACACTTTTGCTAATATTTTATGTACTTATTCCTCCATCTTGTTGTGATTTACTTTCTTCCTCGTCTGCTTGTCCTGGTGTTGGGGTTATTGTTGTTTGCAGCTACGACTTAGACTGTAAGTTTACCATCAATTTATTATATTGATCTTATGCATCTTGCTGTTGTTGCTTGAAATCACTGATTTTAGAACTCTCCATTTTTCGGCAACTTATCACCTTTGAGCACTCCTCACCTTCCATATTCTTCTTTACAAATGCATCCTTCACCATGCTTGTCTCTGGGATGATTTGTACTTCTTTTCGCACAATTGTTTAGCCCTAGGTATCTCTCAAAACTCGAGAACTTGTGAATGTAGAATTCAGAATACTTTCATTCATGTTGTTGCTGGCACTAGGGAGGTTCGATGAATATTGTTTTCCAAATGATGAAGCGGTGATATTACCTTGCTACCCTTGAACAAGGGTTTTGTTTAGTGCAAATGAAGAAGGATTTGTTTTGCTCAAAACGGGAAAACCTGAAAGTTCTTTTTTTTAAGGTTATGCAAATTCAGGATCCACATTGGAACCTGCAGCAGGATATTCGCTATTTAAGCCATTCAGGATGTTGTTAGTATTGCTATTACCATAGTTAGACTGCATTATTTGAGGTGGATTTTATGCGAGTTTAAACTCAGCACTTATTTTACTGAGCTCTTCGAATGAGATGGTTGTAAGATCAGCAGCTGCGCCTGGATTTTTCTATTAGAGATATTCTCCGAATTTATCACCATCATACCCTTGCTGAATGATTTCTTCATAAAGGAAATGCTGCATTTATTCTTGTTTTTGAGTTTCTTGAATGGGTTATGAAGCCATCATTGTCGTTATGTGTTATTGTGTTTAGTTTTTGTTCTACAAAAGCTAGTCTCGCTTTTTTTTCTTGGGGGAAGCTTGTTTAGATAAGAAAAATATATTTTGTAATAAGAGGGGATTTTATTTTTTGTTAATTTATGGTCTCTTAAAGGAGAGTGAACCTTAACTAAATTCTTTGATATTTCAAAACAAATATTTTAGATAAGGAGAGAGATAAAAAACCCTCTGACCTTACTCTATGACTGATCAGCTATCTCTTTCTAATAAGAAACCTAATTTTGTTATTTTGTGAGAAATCATGAAAATAATGTGTAGTTTTAAGAGAAATACAAGATATTTTAATTTGGATTCTAATTTGCAACATGGAGGGCTATTTTCTCAAGAAAATTGCAGGCATCGCCAAATACCCTGAAAAGGCAATCTCATATTTTAATGAAATTGAGAAAAAAAAACATGACTCCCTATTTTCACTATTATCCTTTAAAGGATATTATTGCATTTATTTTGTTTATTAATGGGGAATAAATGAATGTTTGGGTAGGAAAATTTTATTAAAAGTGATTATTAATTGTTATTTTTTTAATCTTTATGGGTATGATCGTACTAATATTGCAAGAGAGAGAGAGAGTTCAGATGCAGAACGGGAGGATTACAAAGAGATATCTGAGAAAAACATAATTAATCAAAAATATTTATAAACAATTTTAGGAAATCACACGCATAGAGTGAGAGATTGTAGATTTGCTTATGTGTGTATGTTTTTATGAAAACCAAGGAAACCCGGTTTGATTTTAAAAACAAACATTTGAAACATAAAAAAGGAAAATAAATAAAATAACATAGCACTTTGGGTTATTTTTTTATTTCCATGTATCACCGTTTCTTGTATGCTGCTTTTTAAGGAACATTGTTTCCAAAGAATGCACGGGTTGTAGCTTCAAAACTTAAGATTTTATTTGCTGGTTTGATGAAATAAACATCTTAAAGCCCATCGATTTCTGAAACTGGTAGAGAATACCTCTCGATTATGCTCTTTTCTGGATTTAGAAGAGCTCCAGATTTCAATTCTCCGACTAGAGGAGCACCTTTGTCTGTGAACAGCGCTTGAAGAAGATTATTGGAGAAACGAGGTGCCCAATCTTGTACGAAAAGGGTCATGTGGGGAATTTTGTTTTCAATGTCAATCATGTTAGGATCTGGGAGACACACTCCGCAGATGATTTTATCAGGGACATATGCCATAGCTAGGACTTCAATGGGGATAGAGAGTCCTTCTTCGAAGTTTGTGAAGAATATTTCGTCGAGTTTCTTCACGAAGAATGTGGTAATATGATGGGTTGCAGGATATTTAAAGGCAGTTTTGAGTAATCCACTGCAGTTATTTTGAATAATTGGCTCATGGAATTTTTCATAAAGAGCTTGTAGATTTTGTTTCACATACGCTGGCTGATCAGATTTGACTTACTCATCGGAATCTGCGAAGATCCCCAAGAAAATTGGCTTTCTCCCAGGGTTGAATTTCACAGGAGCTATTCTTTTGGTGGAAGGTCTCTTAACAGTTACAGTCTCTTCAGGTTTCTCTTCCTCCATGGGTTCTTCGCATTTTGCTTCTTCGATATCCATGTTTGTTGAACTAGCTTGGGTAGTTTCTGCTTTTTTGAGACCTCCCTTGGAGATAGAAGTCAGGCATTCTTGGAAAACTTCCTAAGCTCCTAGCTTGATTTCTTCTGGGGAAGAATTCTCAAAGACTAATTTGGCATTCTTTAATTTATCACTGAGGGATTAAATGAGTGCATGATCTTTGCAGGTAGATCCAGGAACTGTCTGGAGAATAGCCTCTTCGAAGCGCTAGACAATGTCAGGAGGGAAAGTTTTTCCTTCAGTTTCTTTTATGAAAGGGTAATGAAGAACCAAATCTATCCCAGAATCATAGAGACTCTCATCACTGAGACTGACGTTTCTGAACAAATTTGTGAACATAATCATGACATCTAAACTCTTAGCACCATCTCCTGGGAGAGTTGGATGGTCCACACGGTTTTGTACTCTTGTAATGCAATTCAAGAAAAAGTTCATGGAGAACGGGAATCCATCTCCACTAACGCCAGTGATGTATTTTTTAGGTGTCGTCCCAGAAGGCAGAAGGGCACAGACTTGGAGATTAAAATTCTTGGGTCTATTTTGAATTGCTAAATCTACAGTCCTCTCCAGTGCATTAGGAGGGTGATTTTTGTCAATGAAAACGAAGATATTTTTAGCTGTTGAGTTTTCAGGAGCTTTTTGGATGCAATCTTGAAGTGTAGTAAAGAATTATTTTCCAGCAGTTTTTTGAGTTTATTCAAAGACTTATTTTTCGCTAAGATGGGGCTTGGATTTCTTGAGAGAGTTCATTAAATTTCTGCGGATATTATCCGAGGAAACAGTGAACAAATCACCTCCATTTTCCTTGACAATTTTTTCAAATTATTGCACGAAAGTGCTTTTTCCCATTCCAGGCACGCTTACAGGGATAATCACATAGAGAGTTCTCTCATATGATTAAGGAGCGCTCAAGGTAGCTGTTGAAGTATTTTTAACACTTGAACTGTCAGTTTTTTCAAATTTCACCTATGCTGAGGAATATGTAGACCAAGATACACTAAGAAGTTTATTCAGTGAATCTTTCTCAAAGTGAGAAGGCTGTGGGGTTATTTTGGACTCTAAACAATAGATGATAACTGATAAAAACGAAATATATTGCTCAGTGATTATCGACGCCTCAACGGGATGATCTTACGCAAAATCAAATGCTAATCTACCGATTGCAAAGTAGTATTCCAAGGGCTTTGCAGGGTCGTTATTCAAACATAATTCCTCTGTTTCTTTCTCAAATTTTGATCTGAGTCTATCATCTTTTTTGGTAATGAAATTTTTTAGCTTTTCTCTAAGTTTTCTGAATATTCTGTACTCAAGTGTTTTAAGCTTTGAGAGACTAAGAACCTATTACTTAATCTGTGTTCCTTCAGTGTACTCTCTTACTAAATAAAGCACAGATCCTTCTTGTTCACCTTCAATGTCACTGGCAGCTACATCATCAAAAACTTTTTTGAGTTTTTCATTCAATTCCTTGAAAGTTGTGCATGTTCCTTCATTAGTCAAACCAACAGTTGCGAGCCCATATTTGCTAAATAGTTCATAGGCTTACTATGGAGGGAGACACGAATCCTAAGAGTTATGATCAACCAAGGCGTAAAAGAGAATATCAACTTATTCATACTTTACTAAATGTTAATATTTCTAATTCCCGCAATATTCTCCAACAATCGTGCGATTATCTAATTCTTTCTTCAATTCTGAAACTTTCTCAGGCGTTAATTTCGCAAGCATATCAAACCAAACAAGAGCAATCAGCTTAGCGAATCCAAAACGCTCTTTGTCAGCTGGGTAGAGTTCTAAATCTTCTTTTTTTCTAGCTAGCAGAGCAACATTTTTGGACGACACAATCCAGCCGTCTAACTCCCTGAAATATGAAACCTATGCATTTTCACCGTTTGCTTTGACTAATTTCATGATTGTCACAGTTTCACCATTTTTCAAAGCCTCCTCAGCTCCTTTGAAAATAACCCTCTCGAGTTCTTTGTGTTCAGCGCCATTCTTAATTCCAAACTTAGATAGTTCGCCAATTTCCCCTAAGTTAAACTCCAAATACTCTCTCTGCAAATCAAAGAACTTCTACAAGCCTAAACAAACAAAGAAATCATCAAAAATTGAATTAATTATGGGTTATTCCTTTTCCAATGATTAAGTTCTCACAAAAAACACAATATAAACAATGAATATTTTACCTTTTCTAGCATAGAAATATGTTCTCCCAGCGCCTGTTTCCTTGTAGATAACAGAGTTTCCTCTGCGGATGTTTGTCCTTAGACTAGCATTGAATGCGTATGCTTTATCTTCGTCTGTACCTCGTTGATTAATCGAGAGATCATTGATCCAGTATTCAGGTGTAAATGGAATTTGAGCCTAAACTATTCTGACATCCTTGTCCTTTTTCATTTCTTCCATGTACTCCATTGCTCCTCTTTCTGGTTTCTTTTCTAAATCCGCTTTTCTTACGTAAATTGGATTCATGTTCTTCTTCTCCATTTGCGTGCTTAATTCAAACTATGGTTATCTAGCTTTATTGAAGTTATTTATTTTTAATTTAATAAATTCTTTTAATTCAAGTCAATAGATTTCTTTTTGGTTGTATAAAGTTTATGGCAATTCATTAAGTTTCTTGATAGGGATTTAATAAAAGAAACTACTACCTTGATTGATCTCTCAAAGTGGTAGACACATGAATAGATATCCGCATAATTATAGTGCTAAAGAAGGCAGAAAGATCTTAAAAAAAAGTGTCTAAGACATTTTAGCATAAAGAAAGGAAGAACATGTAAACAAAACAAAAAAAATATACACGAAAAGAAAAAAACGGAAGAGAATGAGAGAGATAGAAGAAGAGGTACACAATTAGCTTTTTACTGTTTATTTATTCTAAAATTCTCCTAAAAGTGATTTAAATTGATTCTAATCAAAGGTATCTCCTTTTCAATGCGAAACTAGCTCTTCTAAAAGATCATAGTATATCATTTAAGGGTTGAAAACCATCCAAGGAAAGACGAGCTTTTTCATAGCTGCTATTTTACACACATGCGTGAGGGTGTTATTCTCTATCGCAGGCTATCGATAATCCCTACCATGGGAGAGGAAATAATCAAGATATTCTTCTTTTTTATTGATCATTTTGACATAATTGTATCCTATTGAGATCCTCAACATTTGATAATTAAGATATCTTGAAATTCTTGTGTCTTTTCGATCGAATATTACTTTCAACGAGATTGAGCATTCCAGTAATACTTAAATAACTTCCATTATCTCTTCTCGATTCCGTATTGCCTCGATTTGTAGGATTGTATGGCCTCGTTTCGAATACACATAATATTATCCGAAGAAATAATAAAAAAACTCAAAGAGTTTCTTATCCAAGGTGTTTTTCATGACAGTTTAATCTGTTTCTGCGAAATCACCTTCCACGTTGTAATGGATCCTAACAGTGACGATTTGTCTAGAGATTTTTAGATTCTCTTGGATATCTGCTAGCCTGTGTACTTGGTAATTACTTTTTTTCATGAGTTCAAGGATAAGGACTATTTTTCCTGCCATTAATAAGATCGAGATAACCAAGGTGAAGATCTACACCATTTTGACATTAAATGCCATGGAATCTCTAGGGAGATTGATGAGAATTACAAAATATTAGACGCAGGCATTTATTATGAAAAATGAGAAGGACAATGTTAGAAATGTGACTACGCTGTATTGTTTCATATCTCGCTTGATAAGAGGTGTTAGATAGCACATATGTTATCCGAACAATAGAGACTCTATCATCCCGACTGTTTTGAATTCTACATAAACGAGATTTATTGTTTAGAATAGGGATATCACTAGAAGTAAAAAATATCCAGAAACAACTAGGAATGTTGTGTAGAAGTTTTATCGGAGGTAAATAGTGTAGAGGAGGGATTGTATTAGAGCACAGGATAATTCGCATAAAATCAGAATGTTATCTGTTATGGAACTTTTGGAAGATAAAAAATTCATCTGGACAAACACGAAGCTGATTGTTAGCATGGAGACGCCGCTGATGATTAAGCCAATGTATTCAAAGGGAGAATGGTCATTTCCATCACTCATGATTTCTTCTAAGAAATATTGAAATCTGAGAAAGACAAAGATTCTTCGTAAATAGAACCAGACTACGATAAGTTGACGCTATTTGCGATATTTGATTTCTTGGAAAGTCGAAGGAGAAAGGCTAAATGCAGTGTTTTTGCTTGATTATGAAGAGATCAGCCATGCGCAATCGATTTAGAGGATTTTTAGGAGAATGTTGAAAATATGTACTAGAGATTTTTGAAGAACAATTGGTAGTTTTTGAGTTCTGCTGTTCTTATTGTTCTTGTTCAACCAACTAAAATCTAGGAGATCCATAGTTAGAAATGAAATACCCATTTGAATTATGCATATAATGAATTCTGCCTTTGAATTAGGTCGTAGTTCTCCATAAGAAATGTACTCGAATATTAAATAAAGACGCAATGGTGTATCTAATAAGAAAATGAACTTCTACCACCAGGTTAGTGTTCCTAATGCATGAAAGAAATGGCGATAATCGTCTACGCGATATGATATATCCGCTTCCTTTTGCATCGAAGAATGGATTCGCTAGAAATCCCCTTTTGTTTCAACTTCCATTTTGACTCAAAACGAAAATATAAATTTCTTTTCCATTGGATATTGATTATTCTTAAAATAGAACAATAACCTAGTAACTTTTCAATAGAAGCCACCTCCCCTTCCTTTTTACCCTTTGTTGATTTTCATCATTTTGAAAGATTAATTAGGAGATTTCGCGTAGTTCTCTACTGCGGAGTTTTTATTAAAAATTTGTATGAATCCAAATCCTAAGAATAGATCTTAAATTCTCCTAAGTGTATGTTTTAATTAAGAGATTTTGAAAGGAAGGGAGCAATTATTTGAAGAATTCTTACTGATAAAAGCTGCAATCATACTTTGTAAATCAAAGAATGCATTAATTTAGATTGTATTTGTAATTTTTACAAATCAGAACCGCCGCGTTTTCTTCACCTAATAATTGTCCAAAATAACTTACCAAAAAAGATACAAGAAAAACAAAGAAACTCAATATTGTTTTGACAATTATCCTAGTAGAAACAGCCTAACTTTACCTCAACGCTTTGAAATCTCCCCCTCATAAATGATTTTTTTGTTGTAAAATTCACTATGCTGTTTGCGATCTTTGTTAGCCTTACAAAATAAATAAGTGTAAACGCAGTGGATCATTATTTTTCAAAAAATCTGAGATTTTTCTATTTTTAGACAAATCATTTAATGAATAAACCAATAATTCAAAGAAGAACAGCGACCAATCTCCCCCCCTCCCAAGAGAAAGTAGCCTAATAATTAAAGTTACTTAGATTCTTTATCATAAAAAAATAGAACAAAAATATAAAATCAAACAACTTAAAGGTTCTAACACAGACAAGTTCCATAATTCGTTACAACAGCATTGCCACCTCTTCAACAAATACTCCTTACGGTGATGTTCACATAAAAAGAATTTATAGTTTTTACACATTTCTTTGATGGCAGTTAATTTGTATACAACACAGAAACAATCTTATTTGGAGTAATCCATCTCACTAATCCTCTTCATCGTCAGAATTATTATTGTTCTTTCTAGCTTTACCTTCAACCCCATTAGGCATTACAGAGAATTTCTTGACTGTATATTAGATTTACTATTTCTGCTATTCCTATTCCTACTGTTGATTCTAGTCAGTTAATTGTTTATTATTTAAAATCTCACTATCTTGCTTTGCTTGCTCGTTATTGTTTTCCTGAATATCAGTGGCATTGCTAATCTATGTATTTTTGTCTTAGATTGCTTTTGCTTCTCCATTGTTCTATTCAATCGATTCTCCATTTTTATTTTCTCCATTAGCAGCTGCAGCAGCAACAACAACAGCAGCAGGTAATGATTATGGAAGATTCTTGCTGTTATTCTAGACTGCACTGCTAGTCAAGAATTCTTTGCATTTCTTAGCAATCTTATCGATTTCCTCAGGGTTTTTAGCAATAACTTCATTAAGATCTACATCTTCAGGTACTTTCACATACTTCCAAGCCTAAATTTTTAAAAATAAATTAAATCAATAAAGCTCTGTTAGTTTCAAATAATTAAATCAGTTATTTTGGTGTTATGTTATTTTCATTATAGATAATATTTTTACTTCTGGGTGGACTGGTTCGAATTCAGTGAATATAGCATCAAGAGTAGCAATTTTAGCTATTGTTTCTTCAGATATCAATAGTGTTTCTTAGATTTCATGTATGCCATCACTTTGGTTCGATGATGATTATTTAGGTGCTACGATATTCAACAGTAAGTTTGATCCAATATCTATGGTAAAATTCTGTTTCCCTTATGCTGCTCTTATGTTCTCCAGGATAGAAATGAATCGCTGGCTGACCTATTGCAGGGCTGTTTTTGCATCAGCTTCCTTGGAATTCGAAAGTCGAACAGTGCACTATTTAACACAAAAAAAAAACAAAAAAAGGGAAATTCATTAGGTTTTGCAGTAGAATATATGGATATTTTTGTGGAAACTTACTTTAAGTAGAGCAGTCTGTATTTCTGAGCTTGAATGAGGGAGGGACTTTAAAAGCTCCTAATTATTTAGTGATTCGAAGAGCTTCAAGACTTATTCTCCATTCTGTCGATTCAAACAAATAGAGATTTATGATTTGAACTCAGTATATTAACATAATTCTGCAAATAATACCCTAAAAATCAAATAAATCAAACCTTGAAGAAATTAGAGTATTCCCCGACAAGGAAGATGAACGTCTAGAATATAATCTCTGAAGCTGGAATAGGATTAGCAGCTCCAGGTGCTTCTTCAATACTGCAATTTTCTCTCGATCTCAAGGGATCTTCAAGAACTTTACGAGCGAGATTAAAAATAGTCTAGCTGAGTCCTTCAACTCGAACTACTAAATCCTATTGAATAGAATTAAAATAAATATTAGTGAATTTAACCTCAAGAATCAGCCCAAACCTCTTCGAACTAAACCAAAAAATCAAAAGTAAACTCTTACATAAATTAGATTTTATATTGTGAGTGCATTCTATTGAGTCAATGGCAGCTTGGTCAATGGATATACGACAGTATTGAGTAAAAAACTATAATCAGTTATGAACTCATAATCATTCTACTAAGCGCAACTGAGCAAGCAGCCAATGCTTTTCTATTGAAATTTCAGAAATGATATGTTATCTATTTTTTTTGATTTTTTCTCATTCGCAATTTATCCTAGCACAGCTAGACTGAATTCTTAAAACAACTCCTTGGACATGAACTCCAGGAAGATCTCTAAGGTTTAGAATTTCGTGTAGGTATCGTTTGTGCCAGAGAAAGTATCCATGAGGAATCCTTTGTATTCGAAGATAATATTTCGATTTGTGCTCACCATTTTTTTCAAGAGGTTAAATCCAAGACTTTGAAGATTAGGATCATCGTGTTCCATGAAAATCTTGAGTTTCTCACAGGCTTACTCGTAGAGATCTGTTTCGTCATGAAAGTATTCGACGATTGAGCTTAATAGTTCGTATTCTAAGGCTTTGGATTTCGTTGTTGCGAGCAACTCAGCGTAAAGCTCAGACATTTTCTTCACTAATCGTGGCTCCATCTTGATGATCTTATGGAACTGTAGACATAGCATGAAAAAAGAATAAGAATGTGAATTTTTGCGAAGAAAGAAGAAGTTAGGAACTTACAGTTTTGACCATTTTGATTTTAAACCAGTTAGATCTCTATTTTCGGAGGAAAAGTTCATAAAGTGGTTTTATGAATAATGGGAACAACTTTGGTTGAGTGTTAAGGACGCAATTTACAACGCTAGTGAAGCACGCCAACACAGCTAAGAGAGAATAGAAAGAATAATTAAATTAATTCTCAAAATGTTGTAATTTAAAATCAAAGAGATTCATGTAATTATGATTCATCTTCTTCTCCAAAAGAGTTTGCTATTATTAATTTTACTTGGATTATCTTCTTTAAGTACGATAGATTCTAAGATAATTTCAAGATTTCCTTAGATTGTTTAAGGTGCAATCATGAAGATCTTGGACACCAGTGCCATTGCTTTTTTTCGTAGAATCGGCTTGGAACATTTTAGTAATTTAATAGCTTCATCGATGAGGAGCGGAGCCATATCAGCACTCACAATGTTCGTGATGCAACTTAGCATAGCGGACACCTCTATTTCGTTTTGTTTCATGAGTTCCTTGAATTTGACAATACCAAAGAATTTTAAGGGGGAAAGTTTAAAAAATTGGGATCATAAAAACATCATTGTTTTCTGTAAAATGTCTTGGATTTGTACTTACCTTCTTAAAGAGATTCGTAGACATGAAGAGACTCTAGCTGTTTGGGTCGATCGAAACAGGTATTTGCAGACAAGCTAGTCTCTTTGGACCGAATGATGTGCTACTGAGACAATTTACAATTAAGAAATCTAGCTGTCTCAAATCCACTCCCTCAATCTTCATCTAGTAAAGTAAACCAATACAAAAGAACATAAAATACCATGTATATTACTAAACGCATTTCTTTGCCCTCAACAACTCTAAGGAGTATATCCTGCTAAATATTTGAAAAAGATTCAAATTTGCTCTTTTGTTTTTTCCTTTTTCCTAATGCAAATCGATCTTTTTACATAAAACAATTTAGTCAGTGCAATTTGCAGTGTGCGTGATTCCGACGATCGTAACTCCTTTTTGATATCTGCAAGCTGCGCATTCAAAATAGTGTTCTACTCTTAAGGTGGCGAAGAGCGCACTTTCTTGATAATATCCGCGATATTCTACTATGGATTGAAGATCTTCTTGACTTTCATGAGAATTAGAGGGGGTTTTCAAAGATACACGCTAAAGATAATTGATTTTGATGGGGAAAAATTGTTGCTTGTTTAATTAATCTTTTTAATCAATACTTAAACGCAAATCTTCTTTTTGTTTTAAGTGGATCATACACACAAAAAGTAATTAAAACATTCCAAAAACGGAAATTTATTATTCTTTTTTTGTTGTGCATTTATTTTGCAGTTGAGAAATGTTGAATTGAGTCATTTTAAATGAAACAAAAAAATATATTCTTAAAATCAAAAATGCGAAAAATGCTGTAATTGTTGTACAAAACAATATTTGATTTCAAAGATACAGCTAATATGGATCTCACTCAACATAAATAAATGATGATTATGAGCATGAATGACAACAGCGAGAAAAATAATGAAGTCTATGAAGTTGTTGATATGGAGATTGTCACAGATTGAGTTCCTACTGTTATGAAGGAAACAGTCGTTGTTGGAGAAACAAATGCAGAGGAACTAGCATTGTCAGTAGTTCCAATGAAATAAGCTGTGTATCTATACAAAGAAAAAAGGTTTAAAATTTGTTAATAAAGCGGTGATTTCAATGCAAAATTGAAAAGTTCCAAAAATCAAAATAAACAATTTAAGGTTTTTAAGATGTATTTTGTCAGATTACTTCGTTCCAGGTTCTAGCTCTATGAATTTGAATTCCGTTTGTACTTCTGGCTCTACCCATCGGAGTTCGAACGTCACCAATCTGTCATTAAAGTAGTTGATGCCTTGTCTGATTTGATCTGGTGAAGGTACAGAATTAGATGTTCCCAGATCCAATCCAACTAGGATAAACCCACCAGGAGAAGAAGAACTATGCAGGGTGACATATTCATAATGAATCGTTTCTTGTTAGACAGTTGTTGATGGGTATGCGTTCACAGTGATCGTTGGATTGTCTATTTCTTGTACTTCTTCACCAAGGATTTGATAAACCACTGGGAAGCTTGAACCACCTGGGATTAAGTTAATGATATCGGTAACAAAGTTAGGCTGTTGGATTGCTTGCTTAATCACTTAGTTAGTTGTGTCGTCTTCGACTGTAGCGTCTTCCAAGATGTAAATCATGAATCTATTTGGAAATTGCAAGTTTTTGTTATTAAATAAGAATCACAAAATAGTTAGAAAAGTGAAATTTTTTTTACGGATAATGTGAATCACTGGTAGTGTTCCTAGTTATTTTATTCGTAGAGTCGAGATTGAGGTAGTTAGGTAATTCCCCGCAATGCGTATGGAAATCTGAAATGACTCTTGCAGCTGGCAATGCAAAATATGTCTGAATTGCGCATGTCAAAGCAGATTGTTAAGCGTACGAAATCGGGGAGATAAATTTAAAAGTCAACTTTAATAAATATGCGCCATTGTCAGGCACGATCCAAGTAGCTGTCAATTAAGTGCTGGATATGCCCATGGTGTTTTCACAGACATATTTGAAGGTGTAGGAACTGTTCGAGTGCAAGTTCGTGAAGTTCTTGGAAATCGGTTTGGATACATAATTGATTTCAGCTCCATATATTCTTCGTTTTGGATCGGAGCTAGATACGGTTGTCTAGCGTATCAATCCAGTGGTTGGTCCGAGTAGTTGTGCTTTGATTTAAGCTAGAGTTGTGGAGGTAACAGATGGATCGATTCCTAGCATCCAGAAAATCATACCCGCTTGCGTGCATTGAACGTCAAATTAAACTGTGTTTCTGTCTTATGCTACAGTTGAGATAGCTGAGCCTGATGGAGTACCTGTAATTGCAGCTACGTATGTTAGAGTGATAGCTTGTGGTGCTGTAAATGAAGCTTTATCGATGCCTTAAAGTGCGAATGTCAAAAGCACAGTTGAGCCTATTTTACTAACCGAACTAGTTTTCTCAATCCAGCGGAAGTACATACGCGTATCAGATGAAGAACTAAGAGGAAGGGTTTAGATTTAGTAGTCCCTAAGGGTAGCAATCAAACAAAGTGAACATAATTATAAGAATAATTGATTTTGTTATTAGAAAAAACAGTGATTTTTAATTAGGTTTTATTTTTCTTACAAATCTGAAGCTAGATCGTTTGCATTAGTATTTGTGAGTAACGGTGTGTAAAGAAGATCAGTGACGGGTGTGCAACTTTAAAAATCTAACTCGATTGGAAGGGAATATCCTCCGATTGGTACATCATATGCAAGAAATCTCGCATTTATCTAGCAGGGTTCGTATAACACAACGATTTCAAGAAGCGGAATCGGCGAATAGATTTCGTTATTGTCACCTGATGATTTCGTTCCTGGGAGCTAGTAGACACCAGGTGGAGTAACCGAATTCGCTGCAACTCTGAAAGTCAACGCTGCATCACCTCGATTAGCTTGAAGAACAGAAGGGTTCACACTAAATAATGTTGAAGAATATGTAAGTGCAATTGAGATTCTAAGTCGATAATTTTCCAATTGATTTTGTGTTTCTGGTGATAAATTCGCTGAATAGGAGTAGTATCCTATGAATACAAGCATTGCATTGTGGTAGTATGTGTCTTAGGTTGTAGTGGCATTGGAATACAGATTATTATTGGAAGAGTCTAAGGATCTAGTGTTCAAGGTAAAGGAATAGTTAAAGTAGATTACAGAGGGGTCTTAATACCACTGATATTCACTCCCAGAGCTGTCTAGTGACATGGAGAGAATGGAAGTAGATCCAGTAACTGATTAGATGGTGTACAGAAGAGGTCGCATTTTGTTGAAAGTTATTAGTTGTTCCATCCCAGGGAGATTCTGAAAAAGAAGTTTCATCTGAACTCTGGTTCCAGTATTTGAAATCGTAGATGTGATTTAAATGGCAATGATTCTAGTAGATTCGTAGGTGCAAGACCCAGTAGAGGAGTACACTAAGGCGTTATTATTGAAGTCAGTGAGCGAGCAGATAGGTGTATCCCCTCTAACTGCTGTTGTAAGAATGTCCGGGAGGAGAAGAAAGAGGTAGCTTTTCCTAGGTAGATTAGCGGGATATTCACTGAAGAGTATTTGCAGATTGTAGGTAGTCTAGATGATTTATTGGGATATTTTAATGGAAGAAACCAAGATGGTTGAGAACGTTAGCGAGGTAGGAGCTAAATCACTGCAGAAACTGTATTCATCGACACCAGAGATACGGATATCTGCATCGAGTGCAACGTAGATTTGTTATGAAGATCCAGCGAAAACTGTCGCGGATGGTTATGCAACACCAAAAATGACAATTTAAAATAGAGTATTTGTTGCAATAATCGAATTGCTGTGGATTGTGAGCCTCGATTGATCTTCCCAGGAACAGAATGCACGAGAAAGTGTTGAACTTGAGAGCACTGTTTGGAAATAGCATTCAGGGATGTTCTATCTGTTGAATCCAGCTGCTACGGGGGTTGGAAATTCAACGTAAAATCGAGAGTAATGGTCTATGGGTGTAGATGAAGTTGCGATTTACAAGACGTAAGTAGCTTAGAACCCTTTCGTGTTGTAATTCTTTTATACCAAGGTCAAGGTAAGTAATGTTGGAGGGATTGTTGGGAGGATCAGAGAGTTCGCCACCGCAGTAGAATACAGCATTGAGTTAGAGGAAGCCATAAGAGTTGAAGTTGTAGGTAATGGATCTATCCAAGTTGTTGCTAAGGACACACTGCTTTGAGTTGAATCAGGAACGACTCCACCGATGCATTTCAGCATGAACCAGTATGACTGCGGGGATGTGAATTGATTCACGGGATACAAACGAACCTTTTGTAGATTCAACTGATAAGTGATGTACTTCCATTTCCAGCTGACTTGGAATGTATCATACCAGCTTCCACTACCTACACCGCTGGATCCTGTGCTGGATTCGTATACCAAGCATCTAGAAGAGTTATTAAAAAGGAACAAAGGGTAAATATGTAAAATGTATGCTAATTCTAAAGGACTTACCTGAATCCATAAGATGTCAGAAGCAGGTAGTTGTTTGCTGAGACGAACCCTAAGTTCAGCTGCAGCACTGAAGAACTGTAGAACCTTTCCCGCGGAGAGCTCATTTAGAAAGTGAAGTTAAAAGGAGTCGCTGCACCTTGATTGTAAGTTTCGAATTCCAGCGTGCCTATCGTCATCGCAGTGAGGTACCCCGATGAGCTCATTGTGAACAGCCCGTACTAGCATGAAGCAAACAGCATGTAAGTTGAGAGAGCAGCCGTTTGCATATTTCCGAAGATACTCATCAAAGATCCACTGCTCCTCATTAAAGGTAGATACACACTCACAGTGTACTATGAAGTCACGGGGGTTGCCATCGAGCTACCTGATGAACAAAACCATCAAAATCAGGAAATGGTCATGCTTGGTTAAACTGTAAATTTAAGTTTTACTTGAGACAAAGATTGTGAAGGGTATTTTCTCGACCATATCTAATGTGTAGGTTGATATGGGGATAAAGAAAATCACCCATTGAGACACGGTGAAGCTGTAAATAGAGCATGTAAACGCAGCTTTAAGTGAATCCCCTACCACACAAGAACTAGGAATCTGCACTATTCCTGTCAGAGAAGTAGTGAAACTGAAATGAATTCTCATAAAGCCATATCCTATTTAGGCATTCACGTCAAAAGGAACAATAGCTTTAAGCTAAATCGATAACTCCACCGCTTATGGTCCAGGAGATGAAGGACGGACATCGGACATTACATCAGTTATCAAGCAGAGATTTGTAAACGATGCGATAACCGATCCAGTATCTGCGAAATAAGAATAAACTTTGCCTTTACTTGATGAAAATGAGTAGACTAATGCTGTAGAGAGCAGGAAGTTAGAAGAATAGAAGAATGGATAGAGTGGATGAGTCCATTGGAGGCCAGCTGGGCTAAAAAAATGAAGAAAAAAGTAAATAATTTCGATATTTTTTTATTATTTTTTGCTGCTATTGTTGTTGTTGTTACTTCGTGGCAGTTGTCGAGAGCAGTGCATCTATTGGACAGAATACATTGTAGACTAGTTTCTGATCGTAGAATGGAAAAGATGCAGTCAAATCATTGAAAACGTAGCTTAACATTGAACATTTTGTGTCGGTGTCAAACGGAGGGGTAATCAGCGAAATTGTGCTTGGCTTAAGGGGATTGAAGCCCAAAAAGGATAGCGTCACACCAGCTCCATAGTAATTAGCATTATAAAGACTATTATGGTTGGTGACTGTCTAGGTTGTTGCTGAAAAGCTTGTGTCTATTATTCCCTCTGGCATTAAATTTGTCATCACTAGACTGTATGAGCTTGTAGCGGCTTTCAAACAAACAAACATAAATGAAAAATTCATTATTAGTAATTTTTGGTAGCTTTTTACTGACATCAGTAGTGTACCAAGACGCTGAGAGAGTATTATCTAGCGTACTCGTAAAGAGAGGTGAATTAAGCAGATTGTAATTCGCAAACGGTGTGAAAATCGACTGCTAAGTTGCAGCTCCAGCGATTCTAAATATTGATATTATTCTTAACTTCCCTGCTTACCCTAGAGACGATTTGGAATAGTCACAAAAGGCGATACTCAATCTCACAGGAAACACTGCGAGTTTGTTCTAAATGGGAATCAGAAGGTTAAAAGAATCTTGTGATATGGACACATTGTCTGCAATCACCGATTATAAATTCATCCAAGATTCACTGTTCGTTACACTGTTACTCTCATACAATGAACATGTGACATTCTAAGAGCAACCTATAGTTTTATTTGACTAAGCACCGGAGCTAGAATATTCAGAGTAGAATGCCCGCAAATCCACAGAATCATCGAAAAATACCTTATTTTTTTTATGAAAAAAATAAAAAATAAATTCCTGTTGTTGCTTTAAAATATCAAGAAAAATTAAAATTCCTTCATTTCTATTACAGTAACCGTTGTCGCGCCTAGGTATTCTCCTGGCTTAATTGTGCCTCCGACTCTTAAAAACGTTGGAAAGCGATGTCCATAGTTGATTTGTCGATCACTGAAATTCACGTAGCTTATTTTTGCAGCACTTAATGGATCACTATTCACTGTATATGCATTGATAAGCTAAGCCGATGCAAGACGAAATGTTGTCTTCTACCCAGCTGTATATGATCCCACTTAGAACGCAACGATAAAATCAAGTAATTACTCATCAGGCTAAAGTTACGAATGAAACCCTGTTGGGAACCTAACCCTGCGCATAGAGAATATCCCTGCGTAGCTGTCTACTAATGAGTACCCTTTCCAGTTATCGCAAAAAGTTACTGTTGTGTCGGCAGCTGTGAAAATTAAAGACATTATTGTTAGGATTTTTAAGTGGAATTATTTCCTCAACAACAAAAAAAAGATGGTTCTTACTTAGACAATCAAAATGATGCATATTGTATGCAGCTGTGGCAGTGGAATCACTTTCGTAGAGAACATTCTACAAAGTTGTTGTGCTCTGATCATACCAAGAGCATGCAGTATTATCATAGCAAGATACTTTGTCGATTGTCCATCTGTTGGATGTCACTGCTGTAGCAGCTTAAAATGCAGCAAAATCGATACCCTTTTCTCCGATGCCATTTTGATAAACCACAACGGAAGGGTTGTAGATAATTGTCATTCGAAAGATATAATTGCCAGTTGTGAGAGCGGGACTATTCAGCAAAGGAAGGAGGAGGAGAAAATGAAAAAAAGTGTTAGGAAATGATATTTTTGGAGAAAAAATCCAAAAAAAGAAGAAGAATTTATTGAATACGTTCCGATGAATTGCGGTTATGAAACTTTAAGTAGGAAGAGTAATTGGATATCTGAGTCATACGCAGGCGTTATTCCTACAGTATTCAGTGTAGTTGACGACAGTAGAGCTTCAACTGCTTTAGGTACAGCATGCTTTACACCATAATCTTCATACGATATGATTTATGTTGTTCCAATCCCGAAATTTGCTGTGGAATGAAATCCAGTTGGGTCTAAATATTCTGAGTTAGAAACAGGTGTCATTGTCTCCCCTGCGTAAGCAGTATACAAGGTGAGTGTCGGGTAGTCAGTGAGGTAGATTTAAACACCTCCAAAGAACGTAATAGTTGAGACTGTACTTGCATATGCTGCCTTCACAGCGATGAAATAAATCTACGAAGAATCACTGAACGATCCAACTTAACTGCAGAATATGTATAATATCAGTGAGATCGTCTTTGTGTAGCAGCTAGGTGGGATATTAGGGGAGAATCTAGGGAAATTTGTAACGATTGAGCTTAATACTACAGCTTGCGCTTATCCGAGGGAAATTTGCACAGTATATTCGTAACCTTTAGGCATCGGAGCGGAGACAGCAAATGATATCTGCATGCTGTTGAGTGGCTGGAGTAAACCACCTGCTTGACTAACGAAAATATCTGCTCGAAGCTGCTAGGAGACGATTCCTTTTTCGGTTGGAGAGAGACCCCATAGAAATTTCAAGGGTTTCTTGGAGATTACAATAGAACTTGTTTTGAGGGTATTGGGGAAAATACCGTTTTCAGCTGTCCGATTGGTTGTGTGGCTGATTGTTTATAAGTGTAAATCAGCCGTTAAGGTAACGATGGGGTTCAAGACTCCAACAGTTATTCGAATTAGAGATCCTGTTGGAACAGCTTGATTCACAGTTAAGAGTAATTTTGTGGAGTCTTCAGAATTTATTGCACATTCTGAATATTAAACCTTCTCAAAAACAAACGGGTTATGCACTGGTATCTTTATCAATATTTCTTAACTTACCTATGGGATTGGGACACAAGAGGGAACAGAAGATAATGTGCAATCAACTTAATCAGCATAGCACGCATCCACAAACTTAAACCCAAATTCACCTTGAAACAACACAAATCAAACTCATCAACATTTTTTCAACAATTTTTCAATGCAAATTCTGCATATTATTAGCACAATAAACCTAATTTGTTGTTAATCTTTAATGATGTTTTGTTGTTTCTCTTCTAAAAATATATTTACTTGCAAGAACTGTTGTCTGCGGTGCAATTGTCAGAACATAGTCTGCAGCTGTGATTTCATTGTACTGCGTTTAAATATCGAAATGCAACAAATATTTCAACGCAGGGTCAGTTGTGTCAGTGTCACTGTATGACACTTTCAGAATCGCTGTGGAGAGAGTAATCACTTTAGGATAAGGCAAATACCCAAAGGCGTAATTCACATCATAGATAATTGGCTAGCAATTTGTAGGGCCAAGTGCACAAGTGTCAGAAATTGTCATAAACTGCAAAGGTTCTTAATACAAAACGAGACTTGCAATAGGAAATGGTGTGGCTAAAAATATTGTCTGTTAGTAGTAAGTACCAGCAGTCAATGTAGTGCCAAAATAGCAGTAGTATGTGTTAACAGTACTTGTGCAAACTACTCCTGAAACTAAGAGATATTGGCTTTCATATAGCCGCAGTTCAGAAGTAGGGGAAGTTCCTGCAAATGTTGCTGTAGGAAAGACTAGACTTATGTAGCTTGTGTTAGAAAGACCTGATTCCAAGCTGAAAAACAGTTTCAAGCTTGTAATGGAGCCTAAGTAGTTTTCTTCGTATTCAATATCCCAAGATAGCACATAGCCGCAAAGATATCGTTTAGTTAATAATACCAATAACAAAAGAACATATCTTAGGGAGGTCATCCAGCTCATTGAACTCTAAGCTGACTGATTTTGTGAGCAGATAAATAGTGATGTTATCTTCAAAAATGTTATCGAGTGTGCTTATTATGTTTTCTATTTTGTTAAATCTTCACTATTTTGATGATATTTGTAGAGAACAAATAGGATTTTTGAGATACTTGAGTTGATTATTTTGAAGTGAAAAACTAATTCTTAAAACCCAATTTGTGGTCAAAATACAATCCATCTCAAAAAATGCAAGGAATACAAATTCCATTAAGCTAAGTCCTATTTATTCTTGAAAATCGCAGCTGATTCAACATCAAATTGTGAAAACAGGTTAAAACAATCATTTCAGATACAGAAAATATAAAAGAGATTTATAATATTTTAACAACATCTTTTTGCAAGAGAAACAATTCTAAAAAAAGAAGAGATTTTCAGATATAAGAAGAAAACAATTAGAGGTGCATATTTGTGTGTGTGTTTGAGCAACTCCTTCTCTTATGTTTGACTTCCCAAATGCTAAATGGTATATGATTGATTTGTGTGTGTGTGTGTGTTATAGGAGAAGAAACAACTAACTAACCTACCAAGAATAAGATTATTTTGGTGTATTAGAAAATATCTGTATTTGGAGTTTGTTTCATTTTTTCTGTAATTTTTTGAGACAATCCTTGCAATACCAACTACCTTCTGGAGCTTCCGTGATACCTACACACTCATAATGGAACCATTCTCTCTCACATGTCTCAGACTCACAACCAATCCTTAGAATCAAAAAATAAAAAACCCATTAAAAGAATCAGAGAATGGAAATTATTCCCAAATTAATAAAATAGAATAATTTTGTTTTGTATTTATTTGTTTGTTCTTACATGTTGCCATAATATGGTTTGTCACAATAGCAATACTTAGGTTCATTTTAGTCTGTAAGCCATTCAGCATTGCCTTGATCAACATCTATGCCAGTTCCAAGACAGAAAAAATAAATCAAAGGAAAATTACCAAAAATTAATTTATTGTCTTTTGGTAGTAAACACCAGGATAAAATCAAAATCTTAGAAAAACTGGGGAAAGGAAGAGAAGGAGGGTGAATAAAAAATTGAGGACAAAATGAATGAGAAAGTGTGTTTCTTTGCCGAATTTGCATGCAAATAATCTATGTACTTTAATATGCGTTTCTGTCTTGTCTCTGTTTATTCTTCTCAATGTTCTTCGTTTCTTTCTTATTTGCTTTCTTCTTCTGAAGCCCTGCATCAATGTTATTCACCATTTTTTCTCTCACTGGGAACGGTTCTGGTACAAGTTAGTTTATCTTCAAGGAATCTTCCAGGACCTTGAGTTCCTTTTCGAGTTCCACAATTGAAGCATCCACAGCGGAATACATCTAATCAGCAATAGCTATTTTTTCCTTGGATTTACCAAGGAGTTATCGCTACAATATCTCAATATTCTTTCGTTTATCCTCTAATCGCTTGAGCTCAGTTTTTTTGTCTTTCGCTTGTCGGAGCTAGGCTAGATATTCCTCCTGGAGCTCTTGCAATTTTCTTGAGTCCTCTTGGATCCTTAAGTCCAATTCCTTGATTAAGCGGAGCTGTCTATTCACATCGATAGGGAGATGATTGATTTTCTCCAAGTACTCTTCCAATTAACTCATATGCACTCCCCAGAAGTAATTATTCCCTTTTGCTAATATCTGGATTATTTATCTTAAAAACCTCTATTGTTTTTCTCTTCGAGCACCAGTTCTTAGATATAAAACACGCACACACACACACACACACACTTTAATCAAATCGTACAGAACAGATTTACTTGATTTTTCCCCAGGAAACACAAAAGATGTCAAAAAAATATTTTTTCCCTTTTTTTTATTGAATGCGGCAAATGTATTTCTTTTTAAGTATTTTTCACATAAATATTTTCACTTTTTTTAGGAATTATTAATTTTTCAAAAACTATTATCTTCTCTCTCATCTGTTTCCTTTCCCTCATTTTCAAATCTTCTTAAAATGTTTATTTGATTCCTTCGCTCTTATTTAGCAATCATTTTAGCCAATTTGGATTTTTCCAAACAAAATTAAGAAAATACTGTGCAGATTCGAATAATATAATTATAACAAGCATAAATACAATAATTTTCCAAAAAAGCAATATTCCTTTTGCTAATAAGGTCACTTAGCTAGTCCGAGTATCTTTAGATTCTATCCACTTCTCGCCTCATCAACCCTGAACAAAAAAGAGATACAAATTAATAAATAAATAGCCTTTAAAAATATTCAAAAACTCTTTTCCAAATCATAACAATAAATGAGAAAAAACTTTTCCAAACCAAAATTATTCTCTATTTTTCATCTTTTAATCTTACTTGTATATTCTATTGAGTTCTTCAGCTAATTCTTCAATTCCTTTGTCACTACCACTTGCATTCTTATCTACTTCATTGTTTTTCAACCCATCTTTCTTGTCCAGGAACTCTCCCAACAATTTCTCTGTAGCCTATGTGATTTCTACTTAACTCTTTAGAATCTCTTCGACAACTGATCCGAACGGTGAGCTATTATATTGTATATTAGGTTTAATTTTGGAGTGCTATTGTTTATTTGAATTTGATTTCTTTGAAGCATATCCTTCTGAATTGAGTTCTTTGAGCATATCGATTTTCGATCTTGGAACATCTTTTTCATACGCTCTTGTAATGCATGAAGCACTATCAAACTTCGAATATTAAGAATCATTCAGCATCTTCATGCTCATATTATGTATACTGCTGTTATTATTATTGTTGTTGTTAGTTGTCCATTACTACTGTTATTGTTGTTGTTGTTATTTTTTGGTTTATTTTTTACCCACATTATAAGAATAATAATGTGAATTATTCATCACCTAAGACCGGTTTAAGCCATCCTAATTTTATTATTCTTAATCCTATTTGTTCAACTCATTATGGTTCTGCAAAGATTGATCTTATTTTGTTTATTCAATATTATCTTAAGTATCTTTCTGTTGTGCATCATTAGCAATCTTCTCAACTGTATTTGAATTATCTCCAACACCATTATTAGCCCCACCTTATTAGTTAGATTCTACTTTGATAAGATCAGTCTTGGAAGCATTATGACTTGATTAGACTGATTTATCTGAGATCCTCCTGTGATTCGGTAGTTTTATGAGCATTATTTATTGAGGCACAACTAAATTCAGTGGCTACATCTTTAGATTTCCTTACCGAGAAGTGCTCTGATTGCTGTAGCTGGAAGTCTTATTGAGATTATGTTGACCAAACTAATTCTAAGTATTGTGGAAGCTAGATGTTGTCATTCTCTCATTTGTAGTATTTAACACTTTTTACTACTTACCTGTTGCTGCTGGTTGGTGTTCACTCTCAGTGTGTGCTTTTCTATTTTTGATGTTGTTGAACTACATACTTGTCGCATTCAAGTTACTCTTGTGGGAAATCTAATTCGGACGAAAGGACTTGGTGCTTTGCGAGAGTTATGGTGTAAATTCCTGCTATTGAGTCTGCAGCTGTTGTTTAAACGCTGGTAGACGACTGTGACTCGAATTTGCATGAGAAGATATTGGCGTAGCAGTCTAGTTAACTTTCTTACTTCCCTCTAACTGATCACCTCCCTAAACAGCCTTCATTTCGATGTTCATCTTTGAAAGAAGGCGTTCTCGTTGTTTCTCAAGATTCTTCCTAAATGCTTCTCGTTACGTAGCATTTTGATTTGCAATAATTGTAGCCTGATCGATTCTCATCTAATCAGCTTTTAACTTATCAATCACCTTCTACGCTTTGTATTCCCTCGCAGACTCTATGATCTTAAGATTCTCCTCCGCATCTGATTACATTCTCACAGTATCCTACGCTATCTGTTTCTGCAGTACTTATGTTTTTGTTTCTCTTTTCTGATAACTTTGAATTCTTCTTTTCTCCGATTATTTCCATTTTTCCTCTCTTTCGACACTAGCAGTTAGCTAAGAACTTCGCCATAACGATCGTACTTCGAATGTATGTCTATCTTCAATTTTTCTCTTTTCTTCAGTTTCAATTTCTCTTTTTTTCATGATATTTTCGACATTTTGCTGCTTTTAAATTGCTTTAATTCGTAGATCTTCACTGTAGACTCTTCGTTCTTCGATTTTCTATTCAAGTTGTGCTCTAATCTGCTGTCCTTTCCATTCTCGCTCTTTTCTAGCTCTCTCGATTTCTTGCTCTTTCTGGTAGTGTTCTTAGTCACGCCGTTCCTGTGTGGATTACTCTTTCTCCATGTAACTCTAATCAAAATAAACAAATTTCGCTAAAGAATCACACCAAAAATCAAATAATGTTGTTGTTTACTTTCATAATATTCTCTCTTGCATATGCTTGTTCTTCTTTCTGCTCTTGCAGTTTCATTGCAATCTCTCTTTCTTTCTCAGCAGCCTTCGCAGCACGATCTTCCTGTTCTTCCTCTCGAATCTTCCAACAACAAATCCACATATTAACAAAATCCTCTTATTTCCATTAATAATTCCACCCTCTAAACCCATCACTACCATCACGCTATTACTTATTCTAATTTCGATTGTTTGACACTCCGTTTCTATTATAATTCTAAAATCTATTATGTTTTAGTTGCTTAGATCTCCTCTAATTTCATTAGAATCTACGCTTTCTTCTCCTTCGATTATTAATCTCTCTGTGCAATTTCAGCAGCTTTCACTTTCATCCTCTCTTGACTCTTGACTCTCTCCTGCTCCTCTCGCTCTTTCATCTTCTACAGCTAAACTTCCGCTTTCTTTTCATCCATTTCTCGAGCATCTTCGAGCTTTCGTTGTCGCTCTTTTTAAGATACTTCCGCTTCTTTCTTTTTAACTTCTAACTCCTCTTCGCGGTGCTTCTCCATTTCCCTTCGCTTCTACTCTTTTTCATGCTACTTCTGCAAACACAAAACAAATCAAATACATTTAGAGAACTTCTAAGTTTCACAACCCTCTTATTGTTTTACTTCGAATATTTCTTGTTTCTTTCTCTCTTGTTCTCTTAAGAACTCAATCTGTTATTGCTGTTTTCTCTTCATAACCTCCAGTTTATCCTTCTCTTCTTACATCGACTGAAACATCTTGCTACTACTGCTCTAACTGAAATAGCTTGAATTCATATCGTCGTGATGCTTATTTCGTTTCTCTGTCTCATTGCATATTTTCTCTCTCTCTTTCAAGGCAAGTGCAAGTCTTGCTTCTCTTTTTTTCTCCTTTCGATCAAGTTCTTCAGATGTTTTCCCTGATTCATCTTTGTTTTTTTTTAGTAGCATACTTTCAGCCAATCCAAGTCTCTTGCAAGCTTCAATCGAGCGTGGGCTTTAACAACAACAAAAAAGAATAAAATGTTCAACATGATCACTTGATGGTTTAACAAATTGTTTAATAATGTTTTATCAATAGTTTGATCCTGTTTTGCTAGTTAAATATCCATACGACGTGAGGAAAGGACATGTCTTTGATTCCTAATCGAAATTCAGCAGGGAAATACCAACAAATCCCTCTGATTCTTTGCTTTTTACTTAGATATCTTGTGCATTAACGGACATATTTGCAAACAAGTTTCAATAATTTAGTGTAATTATTATAATAATAATCTTATTCGTTTTCTCTCGAAATTTGATGTTACAATAATTAAATGGTTTTATTAAGTCTATGATTTCTTCTTCTCTTTCTCTCTTTACCTCGATTTCATCTACTCCCCAACATTCACAACTAATTGCCCTTTTATTCTCTTCAACAAACAAAGTATTTATCGCATTCTCATAATCCCCCAGTTTCCTTCTGTTTCCTTTGTAAGCAAGGTTTCAATCTTTCTGTTTTACTAACCTGATTATTAAGATTATTTGTTGACCAAAAATAAGAAAATGTGATCAAGAGCTCCAAACAAAACATGGTAGATGCAAGCATTATTATAATTATTCCTGTGATTTAAGATAATTAAATCCAATCAAAAATACAAACAAACAAACAAACAGAGATTAACTCAAATTAAGGGAGGGGATCTATTTACTATGCCAAGTGCAGGTTTTGTACCCAAGAAAAGTAGTCGAGCTTCTCTTTCTCAGCGAGCTCCTCCTGTCCCCGATTTCAGCGAAGCAAC
>Ga0302271_10000818_pt1 | contig 30622 bp, 20 predicted proteins | sample III_Bog_N1_1_FD_198767 | JGI IMG/M metagenome (GOLD analysis project Ga0302271, IMG submission 198767) | Peat permafrost microbial communities from Stordalen Mire near Abisko, Sweden - III_Bog_N1_1 | ecosystem: Environmental > Terrestrial > Soil > Wetlands > Peat | place: Sweden: Abisko... | reverse complement strand
AATAACTTATAAAATTTCGCCATGTTGAATGCGTCCATGCAGCTTCATTTTAAAGGATTTTGTAAGAAGATACGCTAAAGAAAGATAGATAATTTTTTCTTTTTTTACTTCGTTAATTTTTGGAGAAAAAGGGACTTCATTCTCCATGAGTGTCTTTCTTCAGCTAGAGCTGTAAATTGAATCAGTAGATCCATATATTAGTCTTCCAGCTAGGAACATTCAAAATTTAGCAATGAAAATAGTTTTAAAATATCCAAGAAGACAAATCAATCTTGTAATACCTATGAATTGAATTCTTCGAGTTATTCTTCAGTGATATCCTCCTATTTTTTAAGAGCTATCTCTGCTTTCATGAAATTTTTTAGGGATGCATCTAAATTTTAGATCGTTCGAATAATTATAGCGTTATCTGGATCTTTGAGTAGTTCCTTGAAAGCAGGGAGTAAGTACTTCACAATGTCATCAGGGATCGCTTAACTTGTGGTTTCATGCAATGAAGAAGCTAGTTTATATCGAACTTCTTAGCATTCATCTTTTAAAAGGAGATTCAAGTAAATGCTCCGAAGCTTATCAAACGTTGATTTAGAATCAGTCAAGAAGAGAATCGCAGGGAAATTGTAAGCAAAGTTTATCCTGAGCTTTGGGTTCTTGTGTGCGCCATATTCCTTTAAAAAGAGAAAAATCATTTTTTATTAGTTAATTTTTCAACTCTTAACAAAAAGCTAAGAAACTACCTTAAAAGTGCTAATAATCGTAGATATGTTCGATTAATTCTTCGCAAGATAAGGAAAAAGCTAGTTCAAGATTTAACCAATAATGCTAGATATTTTTATCTAGACATCTTCCTTGGGGCTGCTCAGCAATTCCATAAAGATTTTGCAGATTCTATTCTTTTACTCTTCCACTGAGAGATACGGTGTGATCTTAAAAATGAGCTCAATTCCAAAACATTTTACATTTATCTCTGAATCATAGACAAGCTGAAGCACCTTATCGAGAAGATGCATCTCGATTTAGTCTGAGGAAATATTGCAGCAGAGTTTGAATAGAACTTCTCTTGCCATTATCTTTCTCACTTCAATATCATGATCCTGGCATAATATCCTAGATCGTTCAAACAATGTTCCCTTGATTTTATCCTTTCGGAGCTGTGTGAAAAAAGTTAATCCCTGAATAAAAAGCTGAAATGTAACAATCTCAGTTAATTTACATCTGCAACGAAACCTATCATTCTTCCTGAAATGTATCGACTCACGGCAGGCTGCGAGGAATCACTCAAATAGAGTATTATCTTATTTGTATCATCCTCTATGGTATTGTATGGTAGAATCATAATCAATTCCTATTTTAGTAAAACAAGATTCCAGCACTTCCAAAGGTTCAATTATTGTTTTTTTCAATCTTACTCTAAACACCATCACCCACATATCAAGCACTGGTTGACTCCATATCTTCAGCATCACCAACGTCAAATTGTAAATGCATTTCATTTGCTCTTAGTCCATGAACTGTTCAACGAAATAATTAAGAAAAAAAAAATGCCTAAAAATTCGAACAATCAATCACTTTAAACTCATTTTGGACCAATGATCCTTTTTTACTTTTTATTCAAGTGCTTTAACTAAACTCTACGCTCCTTCTATTTGCAATTCTTCATCTTGATTCTGTATGTCTTCCTATTAAAAAAATAATTTCTTGCTTACTCGCCCAAAAGCACATCAAGAATAATCTACATAAATGATAGGCAGGAGCAACTGCATGGCATCTGGTTCCTTCAGAATCTTGTCCAACCGCGAGTATATCTATGTAATTATTGTCAATTTAGGACACAATTCCTTTGGTAGTACTTCACCCTGCCCTTAAGAATTGATTTTACTGCCCATTTCTGTAAATGCTAGCCTTTGGTTAGAATCTGGAAGGATCGTTTCGTCTCGCCTAAGTCTTCTTCGAGAGTGAGTTTCCGCAGCTCTTCCTCAGTCTAATATGAAACTTAGCTATTTAATATCCTTTAATAAAAAGCAGCTCACTTACTTTTGTTGACTGCTTGTACTCTTGCTCCGAAAAGATATCGTTGAACGACATTCCTCCCTGTTCTATCTATCCCCACAGTGTGCAGCAAGACCTTTGATTTAAAACTTCCACAGTTTTTTTTATTTCCTTTCTTTCTCTCTCTTTCTGGCACTCTCTACAAAATCAATGCAAATCCTCCTTAAAATTTTAATTGGGACACTATGTCATTCAGCTCAAATACAAATGAGTTTAGCCATTTAATTGGTTAGTAATTGCATGTTCTAGCCTATATACTTGATGTGTTCATTCATTTAATTGGTTATGTTTCATAATATTAATATTTTCGTGTTACCTTGTTCCCTCACTAGCGAAAAGAAGATAATAAAGAACTAATGATTGTTAAAATGTGTTAAAAGTTAAATATTTCTAGAAAATTTAAAAAAATGATTCCAACTAAGTTCATAATCGAATTCAATGACTGAAGATTTTGTACTAGTTGTTTTCATGATTTATTTGTTCAAATTTAAAAGTATTTTTGGTAAGTTTCATACAGAATAAAGGAGAATATTATAAAATCTACGAATTGAAACTCAATTCCCAAATCAAAAAAGTAACAATATCTGAATATTTTAGTTTTTATTCAATAAATAATAAATCTTAAAGTAATACATAACTTTTTATTGATTCTCAAATTTCTTTGATTGCATTTTTAAGCATAGCACTCAATCAAATAGATTACAAAATTCCTATCAAAGGTTGCTGCTATTTAGATTTATTGTAGAAAATAAACAAAAAATATTGAGTAATTCAGTTGAGATTTGATATTTGATGTATTATCAAAAGATTTTTCGAATAAGAGGAAAAAGAAGTTTTGGAATATCTTTGGAGATTCAGGATCAAATTATCCCAGCAGAATTATAGAAGTAAGCCCTTTATGTACTTGAAAAGAAGAGTTATTTGTGTGTAAGATTTGAAGAGAAGAAAAGAAAATGATCGCAAATATACTTAAATTTAGCAATTCTATGAAGATTCTTATGTAAAATAAAAAAAGATTTTTTGAAAAATAAAGTTTATTCAAGAGCAGATAAATTAAGCGAATGGCAAAATGATGAAGGAAAAAGTATCGAAAAATTGAAGAATAATGAGATTAGTTGAATTATCTTTAAACCCCCAAAAAAAAGGTTAGTAGAGATTTTGTAAGTTATTTAAAAGAAATCAAAAACATAAGTTATTTTTGTCAATCAGAGTGGAAATAAGGAAAATAATTTAGTGATCAAAAAGTATCTATTTCGTAAATTTGCAATTGATTGATTTAAAAATGGAAAATGAGTATTCTTCTTCAGCCATGGGTATATCTCATTCTTCTGGATAAGCATCTGCGAAGTAGTAGATGAGAAGAGGTAGTGTGAAAGAGAGAGAAAATGAGCATTTTGTGGCAAAGAAATAGTTAAAATTAAGAGAGAAATCTAAAAAAGGATTCTAAAGAGATCTTGAAAACATAATGGCAAATGCTCTGGATGAGAACCTCGCGAGAGAGTCCAAGAAAGTTCGTTTCACTGAAGAAGAAGATGAAGAGATTATCCGCTTGATAAAGATACATGGGAAAAAATGGAGACTGATATCAGAGCTAATGAATGGTAAAAATTAAACTAGAATTAGAAACAGATATTATTCTCGTCTTCGAGAGGTGCTTGGAGAAACTGGAGTGAATGGTAGTGAAGAAAATGAAGGAGAGGATGATGAGAGAAGTAGTGATGTAAGAGAGGAAATATAAATAAAGTAAGAAGATTTGAAAAATGATGATGAAAATTGCCATATTAATGAATCGGGCCACTTTAGGAATTTTAAATCAATGAATTAGCTTTAATTGTAAGATTCTGATATGAAAATACATCAATAATTTGAAGCTGTATCCCCTCTAGCTAAACATAAAAGTCCTGAGAGATATCACATCGGCTCGTTTAATCATTTTCCTTTTGAAAGTAGCCCTATTCATTATTAATAAGACTTACTCTTCTAGACTCATGCTAACTAGGAAAACTCCAAATTAAAATATTAGCTGCACTCCCTGCCTTGTCTTAATAAGCACATATCTTTTTCTGAGTTGCAAGACAGTTTAATAGAAGAGCCCCCACTTGGAGATTACGTCACTAAACGAAGAAATCATAATTTTTAGGAGCCGAATAATATTTCAATCACTCTACAACCAGATGATTCGATAAATAATTAAGCAATCTCCAAACGAAGGGAATTAGATATTCCAGCTCTTTTTAGGCCGAATGCATTTCTTTTACACAGCTCAGATGGGTTTCTTGATGAGCCTTCACCACTTATTTTTTAAAAGAAACAACTGCTTGCTGGGAGTAAAGGAAATAATTTTGATCATCTATAAGAAGATAGATAGTTTTCTAGCTTCAATGGAGAGGAAGAGGATAAAATAGGTTTTAGAGATATGTAATAAGGAGAAGAAGAGAATGATGCTAAATATTAATATTATTAAGAAGAAGACTAACTGTAAGCTAGTTTAAGTAATTAGGAAAAATTGTAAAAAATCTAGTTTTTGAACAAATAGATCCTTTATATTTCTTAGATGCTCGAATAATGCCGCTAATAGATTGCAAAGGAGTTGATGATAAAATCATTATCGAATTAAGCTTGAGACAAGGGGTAGTCAGAGGGATATTTTAGATAACTCGAATTGAAAAAATATTCAGCTTGGATGGTATAATTATCTTTGGATCATAAGAGATAAGATAATGAATCTAAATCTCATTTAGAGTACAAAATTATTTATATTTTCATGTATGATGATAAATCATTATTTTTAAAGAGAGGAGAAGGCATTCAATTGTCTTAAAATACAACTGCGCAAAGATATTCCTTAGATCTCTTCCATTTTTGATACTCATTTTTTCTTCAGAATTATCTATTTTTCATAAAAGATTTTGCTTACTCCTTTTCTTGAAGATAGTTAAAGCTTCATTGCTTCTTAGAAGGGTATTAAGTTAGGATTGTAGAAAAATATATAAGAAGTAATTTTGGTAAATTGTATAAAATACACATGATTAGCACGTTTGTGTTCTGGAAATCGAATAAACCAAACAAATTAAAAAGACATAGATGTTGGGAAGAAAAATGGTTAAGCTGATAATACAATAAGTATCCTGGTTACATTGAGACGGGGATATCACATGCCTGGGTTGGTATTTTTGAGACTTTACTGATAAAATAATGAGAAACATCAACAAAAACTATTAAAGATTTTTCTGGTGTTCATATTTCTTCAAAGGAAATAGCATTTTAAAATATGTTCACAGATTTAGTTTAGGAAAAAGACAAATTTTTCAAGTAAAAGTAGAATGAATAATTTCATCTAAAATAGTAAAGTTATTATTTCAAAATCCTTGAAAAACAACTCAAACTCATAGTAGAAATAAGCATTTTGATTGAATTAATAACAAAACTTTATGATGATTATATTATTTTTTTGGTACTGATTGAAAAAGAGACAAGAAACCGAAAAAAAATTACAAGATGAAGAAGAAGATAATATTCTAAAGCAACAAAATAATCAAAGAAAAGAATAAAATGAAGAGGAATAAGTTGATGGATGAAGAAGATTAAGAAAGTAAAAACCATAGAAGAATATATATTAAACAAAATAGGATTAAAACAATACCTCCAACAAGATGGAAAGAGAAGAAGATTTTAAACCTTTATTAGTTTAAAAGATAAAGTAATAAATGCAATCAAACATTATTATTGACTTATTAATCAAGAACAGGAAACACCAAAAGTCGAGACTTCAAGAAAATTAAAAGGCACTAACAAAATAATTAAAGCTGAAGAAAAAAAACAAATAACAAGACATAAACAATATCTTTTATTGTACCCTACTCTAATGCATTTTATTTGTGCCATTAGTATATTTTTGTTTAGGATAGTGTAATGAAGAATGTATTACTATTTTCCTTGTTTTACTTTTTTAGGTGGGATTGATCAATAATGGTCTCTCATATTTTGCAATTAATTCATTTATTTGCTTTAATAATTTAAATAATTCGTCAGAAACACACTGACGCAACTATCCTCTGATCAAAACTACCTTATCAGCAAATATATTTTCTTTTACTCATTCCCCTTTTTTTTCCTCTCAAAGATTTTTCAAAAAAATAATTTGTTTTCAAGCTAATTCAATGGCATCATCTGGGACGTTGCTTAAATTAACGATACCTCAATAGTACTAATTAGATAATTGCTAGAGTAATTTCAGCTTGCCCTGCACTTTCCCCTGGAGCTTGATTAGTTGGGGATACTTCATAAAAAAGTTCTTCAGAAAAAAAGAAAAGAAAACAAAAAAATTACAATTGATAAAAATATCCAATAAATATGGTCTTGAAACACTTCTTAAAATATCTAATAGTCATGCTTGTGCTTCTCGGTAGTTGTGCAGCGACTTGGGATTGCATTATCTCTTATGGATGTTAAACTACTTACAATAAAGCGAAATCCTATCAGCCTTCAGTCACTAACTACTGCGGGAGAGCTACTAAAGCAGGGACAACGAAATTCGATTAGGGTTTATATATCTAATGCCTAAACTATGAAGGCGGCTCTGCTGCAGAAATCAGAGGGCTAATTAACTGCATCAACAGTAAATGTTGATGGAACATTATAATATCCTTAAAGAGCAAAGGAGAGGTTATCTTCTTCTTTAAAATCTCTTTTGATTTCTTTTACTTTTGATAAATATGAAAATTTGTGTATTTTCGCCTGAAATAGTATTTTTTATTACTTATTTTTTGTGTATTTTTTTAAAATATTCTCCATTCAAACAATTGTTTTCAACTAAATGTTTTGTTATATTTACATATTTACTAATAAATTGAGTGTGTTGTTACTTATGAAAGGTTGAATTTAATCAACAATATCAGCTGAAACTTCCAGTAAATTGAGAAATAAATATTTTACAGTTGAATGTTTGGCAAACGAAGAAGAGAAAACGTGTTCAATTAGAGAGAGAAGATCAAAAGAATTGACTATTTGGCTGATTCCCTGCCTTCTTTTCAAATTAATCTGTCAGCAAACAAAAAAACAACTTAGGATCGATTTGTTTATTTATTATTTTTGTTTAAATCTTTCATCTAAAGTAATTAAAAAGATAAAAGAAAATCAGGCGCTTTCAATATCTTCAGCATCTCCTACTCAAGTCAAAATAGGCTTTTTGAATAATTACCTTCCTCTCTTCTTTCAAAATGACTACCAAACGCTCTGGAACTTCCAGTACTGCTACCAGTAAAACAATGATTTGCTAATTATTCTTCTTCCAATGATAACCAAGCAATTTATCTTTCAGAATAGAAAACAGCATACAAGAATCCTTTTGGAATTTAAGAACCTGAAAACACTTCATCGAAAAGTCTCTTTCCTGAAGTCTCAAATACCAGTGACCCTTGGAATGCAGTACCAGTATCTGTACCAGTTTAAAGCTTCCAGTAGCTTGGTTCCACATTCCCTACCAGCAATAATGTCTTGAGCAAAAATAAAAATCCCACAGGACTCTTGAATGATGTCACCACCGCCAACAACAACAATAATTCACATGTACCTATTAAGAAACCTTCTACTCTTGCGTAAAAAGTACCATAGAATACATTTGGAATCCCCGTTTCTAGTTTTGGATCTTCTTTGAATGAATTGGATTTCTAAGTAGAAGATATTACTCCAACTAAATCATTTTAGCCATAGCAATAGCACGGATAATACACCTAGCAGTTAGAATACCCTTAGCAGTAGCAATAACAGCCCTAATAATAGTAGTTTTACCAACCATATCCATAACAGTAATAATAACAAGAAATCCAGCCTACAAGATTCATTCCAAATACTTAGCAATTTTAACCATAATAATATTCATAATATCCTGGTCCAAATATAGGATTCAATCCAAATATCGTTGATCCAGATAACGAACCTCCTCTCCTTATTGGTAAAAAAGTGATCTTCTTAGAATATTATCATTGATCATTTATTTTTCAACAAATCAACAGAGTTGGGTATCGATCTAGAAAGCATTAAGGTTCGCACTATGTCAGTACTTAAATTCAAAAAATGTGATGTACATTTCTTAGAAGATCCTGATTTATCAGGGCCTATCATACTCTTCTTCATTTTTGGATTCTTTCTTCTATTGGTAAGCTTTTATCATCTCAATAAATCTTAAAGATTTGCTAATATTTTATTATAAATGTCTTAATCAAGAGTGGCAAGCTACATTTCGGATATATCTATGGATTTGGAGCTTTTGGGACTATTGGACTGTATTGCATTATCAATTTTCTCAACAGGGTAAAATGAATTTACTTATTTGAGTAAATTGGATAGTTTTTAATATTTTATATTTTGTTTTTAAGTAAAAAGAGATTCCACTCTACAATACGCTGAGTATTCTTGGTTATTGCATTATGCCAGTGATAGTTCTAGCTTTTTTCAATGTTTTCCTCTATCTCAGGTAGGTTTTTATTTCAAATTTTGAAGAGAAGTTGTATAATTGTTAACAGCAAATATTTTTTTTGTTTTAATAAATAGAGGATTTTTAGGAGGAATTCTAGCATTGGTATGTGTACTTTGGTCAACAGTAGCAGCAACTAATTTCTTCGTTGCTCTTCTTGGTTCAGATTCATTGAAATACCTCGTTGGTTATCCAATTTTTCTTTTTTACAGCATATTCGTTCTCATTACTCTTTTTTGAGGAGGAGGAGGAGAATAAATCTACAAAAGATTTGTCTGTATTTATCTATTTTATCTTCGTTGCTATGTTTGTATTGCATTCTTTCATTTCTTCCAATCAGCTTTTTTGAACTGAGATCATTTCAGCTTTAATTAGTATTTTTGAAGTTGTCAGAGAAAAAAGAATAAGAAAGAACTTGATATTTAAAATAGTTCACCTATATACACCATTTGAAGAGATATTTTATTAATGGCTTTGCAGCTAAACTCTAGAAAAAGAAAAATCTACAAAGAAATTAATTGAAAAAACTCCCAAAACAAAGCACAAGAAAATTTAAAACAAATGGCGAAAGATAATCCTCCAAAATACAAGAAATAAAGAGGAAATGTCTGCATTTATTTCCTCTACAACCTCTTCAATTTATTGTTCCTATTGTCTAGTCTACTCGTCATCGGAATGGGAGCTTGGCTGTGGTATGAAGTTGAAAAAGTTGGCCCTTTCAATTTAGGCTTTATTATTCTTGGATCAGTTCAGTTTTTATTATCCTTGCTAGGGTAGAATGTCAAAAAATCTAAGGCTAAAATGAACATCTATTTGTTCTTTGTTGGATTGATGTTCATCGCACAAGCGCTATGCACTTCAATTGGAATAGCATCCAAGAGCAAAATCATTGATTGGGCTGCTTAAAGAGCAGATAATCCAGAAGAAGCAGCTAAAATCAAATCATTAATAGAAAATAATGTTTAAACTGCTCTTTGTGTGACAATCGCTCCTGTTGTCATATAATTCTTTTGTTTATGGACAATATATCTGTACAGACGATCATTTATCAATCGAAACACAAGTAAAGAACTCCTTCTTCAAGATGATAATGGGTAAAATATTAAAAACAAACAAGAATAGTAATAATAAATGAATGATTTGATTGAAAACTAAAAAATAAACATGACAGAATTGACTTATTGTTTTCCTTTATTTTTGTTGCATAGATAAACCATTTCTCTCAAAGAAAAATACAAAAGAGACGATGCTCAAATCAAAGAAAAATATGACAATCTTCGTATGAAATAGAAAAGACAATCCTCAGAATCTGATGTTGAATCAAATCGCAGCAGTGTAGTCTATGAGGATGATAGAAACAACAAGAAAAAAGGGAAAAAGTGAAAGAGAAGATGAAGAGAAAATCAACTTTTATTTTCAATTAAGTAAATTTCTTGAAGTTATCACTATTTGATCTAAATACCAAAGAATCTCTTCTCTCAAGCAGCAAAAATTAATTGTTTTCTTCAGAATCATAATGTCTGTATGCATATTTATAGGTGTTTGAGTAAAAATATGCAATAAATTGTTCACTTTGAAAGAAATATATGCATCTTTTTTTTTGCATGTGAGTGAATAATATTGATTTTGATATTTTTGTTGGTTTCATTTGGTTAAGTTTAGACTTCAAGTCTCAGCTTAAAATCCCACTTGTTTTCAAGAATCCTTAGACAAATTTAGAGAAGAATGCAGCTATTTCTTCGTTTTGACTTCTTGTCCCAAGACTAAGTATTTTGGAGCCCTGGTTGAGATCGAATTCCATGTACACAATTTCTCCGGATGCAATCTTTAAAAATAACAAAGAGTTTATATTTACAGTCAATATCCAATTTATTTGTTAATTTTTTTATGTTTGAAATAAGCCAAATTTTACATGTTGTGCGTAGAGGAAGAATTTAAGAGTTGAATCTTCTTCTCCTTGAGCTGCACTGTAGATTCTGTTTGATTTGAATAACTGTTCGACTTGATTTTCAGTGATATTCATCCCAGGATTCACTAATCTTGTGATAGTTGCTCTTTAGTAAAAAAATAGAATAAGAAAATTATGAAGAATAATAATAAACCTTTATTGTATTTTGTTTTACCCTTCGTTGAGATTGTTCCAAGCAGGCTCATAGTCATCGGGATCAAGTGAGAAATTGAGAGCTAGATCATTGATTGTAATATCAGTGATTTATGGAACTCCGAAATGGTTATCATCAAGATCTAGAAGATTCACAGGCGCTGCAGATGCAGATCCAACAACATTAGAATTTCCAGGCTGTATAATAACAAAAAATAATAATTAAAAAAATCATAATATATTTCTGTGCATACCGCAGCTGCTGCTGGTTCACTAGATTCTTGTGAGGATGCTTATTTTTAGAGAGAAGCAGGAGCTTCTGGTTAGGGTTCTTCAGGCTATTCCTGCTTTTCTTCCTCAGACTACTCTTTGTTTCTGGGTTTTAAAAGTAGTTGCAAAAAAATAAAGAAAAAACAAAAACTGTACACAAATATTAGATAAAAAGTAAAAGAACTTCAGAAATAAGAACATTCATAAATATTTTCTCTATTATTATGATATAAGTTACCTTTAGAGAGAGAAATATGAGAAGGGTTTGATGAATTTATCTTGTGATTTCTTGAAAATAACAGCAAGTGTGTTGAAAGCGAAATTGGCTTATTCCTCAGCTTCCTCCTTTTCTTCACTGAATTTATCGATTGATCGAGTATGACTCTTCAGCATAGAATTCTTGAAGCTCTCGATGTCATCTTGCATTGCTCGATAGAAGAATGCTGTCCTATCTCTAAGATCAATGTCCTCTTCTTTGCTAGTGAAACTTTGAAACACTGATCCTAATGCTGATTTCATTTCATCTGGAGAATTCAAGAATAATTTGATGCAACTCACTAGATACTTTAGTAGAAATCACAAAGAAATCAATCAATCATCATAATAAAGCAAAGGAAGCATTCCAAATCAGCAAAAATAATAGTGTTTTTTGTCTTTTTACAGCATGCTTGACAGAGATAGTCTCTTCGATTTCATTTGGGATAAAGTTTTAGAATAAGTAAGGAGCATTTGGGATTTGGCTTCCAAACTCACCTAGGATCCATAGCAGCGCACATTTAGACTCTGGTTCTGAAGTGAATTCAATGCACTCTGGAATGCATTCAACAATTTCTTTGAACACTTCCGGATACTTTTTAAGGATTGCTGTTTTTTGAGAAGTAAAATTCAACAAATTAGAAGAATAAAAAGAAGAAATAAGCTGTTTAATTATTGCAAACATTCATGAAAACTACTGCTATTATTCTTACATTAAAAGGCGACAAGTGTATTATCTGTGATGTACTCTCTCTTCATATTGATAAAGTTAGCAAGTTATTTGATAATTGGTGTGGCCATTTCTTAGATTCTACAAGCGATTTTGCCCAATGTGCAAATAGATTCTTTAGCTAGCTAAGTGTCTACGTCTGTCACATACTCACCAAGCTCATTCATGATATCGCCGATGTTGTTTTCATTAGCTAAATGAGAGATAATACTAAGCTTAATGAATTTTATATACGTTGGTTCATCTGCTTTGCAATAAAATTGCTTGAATTCCTCTTAGAAAAATTATGCTCCTCCTCTAAAAATGAGCCAAAAAGAATTAAAACAATAAAAAATAGAAAAGTTTGTTCTATTTTGATGTTTTTTACTTGGAGACGATGAGATTGATGTGGGAGAGTACAGGGAAGGTGATTTCAAATGTTCCAGTTGTTTCAGTGGAAGACATCAGTGTAATCAAAGGAGCTTTTTAGAAAAATGTTAATGAAAAAAATAACTAGTGAATCTTTGTTTTAAGAGATTGTAGAATATTCCGAAAAATGAATCAGAAAATTATTATTGCAAAGATAAAGGTTGAATACTCTTGACTCTCTTGAATACGGAGTTGTATATCTTAGGGTAGTTCAGTGTGAAGTTCATGAAGACTTTGATTGTTGCAAGTACCACCGAGATGCATGATTACTTGAGTCTCTCATCGAGCAAATTCTAAGAAATCAACAAAAAAAAAGATTGGATAACAATTTGAAGAAACCTGATTGTTTTCTTAAATTTTAATATATTCTTTACCATGATGTTGAACATTTCTTCTTCATCTTTAGGAGTGTATTTTCCTACAAGCTGTAGCACAATTGTTTATCCCCAGTTATTGAAATTCTTAAGATTATTCAATAAGTGGATTATCATCTATCTAAACGACTTTATGCCACCTTCATCTGCGAGAATTTCGTTCAATGCGCAGATCGCATTTTGAATCACTAACGGATCAGGATCTTTAATCATCTTATACAGACTATCTATTATGTCTTTGTCTTTTGAAGAAAAAAAGCAAATTGATGTTTATTTTTTGTTTTTTTTTGAGGAAGTTATGTGCCTTTTGTTGGAGAATATTTAAAGTGTTGTTTTACTTTTGATCACTTCCGGATTCATGTAGAACACTTTTACACATCCAATTATGGCTGTTTTTCTGACATACGGATCAATATCTTAAAGCGCTTTAGTGATGGCTGGCAATAAATACTCTTAAGCTCCAGAGAATCTAAGACTACATAAAGATCTGAGTGCTAGACCTTTGATGTTAGGATCTTTATGGGAGCAATCTTTGATGAATGTGTTGATTGCCATCAGAGCAGTTTCTTGATTTTATTCTGCATAATTCGTCAAATAGAGATAAATCATCTTCTTTTAGATTAGGTCACTAGTCTAGGACATTATCACCATCTAATCGAAGAGCTTAGATACATCGATACCTGGTTTAAACAGATTCAAAGGAAAAAGATCAGAAAAAGCTAAAAGATAAATGTTGCCGAAGCAAACATGAATAGATTGAGTTAAAGTCTACCAAGTGTCATGTAGGCGATAACTTTTTTGACAAGATCTCTCTTTTTCTTTTCGTCTTTCTCAAACATGTGCTTTTTCATTACTCTTGAGATGAAAAATAATAATTATCATAAATTGAACATTTTCGCATATTAATTGCATAATTTGGTAGCTTACTCTCTCAATTCATCAACTTCTCCTTTCTTGACTTGCTCAAAATATTGGGAAGATTTCTTTGAAGAGCCTGTTGAAGGCAGTGTACTTTATTTTTTGATTGAAGAGCTTGAACTTGTTTCTGGCGTTGATGCCTTGTTTTGATAAACAACCCCTGACATGACTATTATTTTAATTTTGCTGATTATTGCTATTATTACAAGGAAGCGTATTGATTAGATTGATTAATTGTGAGATTCTCAGCTTTATTTTAAAGATATTCCCCCCAAAATTATTTCTTCAAACTCTTTTATGAGCCACCACCTCCCAATTACCGATGCCTTCTTAAATCAAATATTTTCATGCTAATAAAAATGATAAGTTTTCTTTTAATCAAACAAATATATCCCCGAAATCATCAAAATCCCCTTAAATAATTTCTTCAACTATTATATTTTAATGTATTTCTTTCTTTGGTAAAAAAATCTAACTAAACTGCTATTTTTTTAATTAATTTATTGCAAAATAGATAAATTAGCTCAATATCAAACATAACTTTATTTATTTTTAACTGTTCCATTTCTAGGTGGTGAATTCATCAATTTCAATCCATATTTTTAGTATTACTGCTCCTTCACTGATTCTAAAAGAAATTATTAAGATTTTCAATCGTCACCATTCCAATTTGTGCATACACTCCAGCCATCACCAATTAATCTAGAGCTTAGTGCCCAATATTTCTGCAGATTTCTGTGAATTCATTCAATTCTATTCAAATTTTGGAACTTCCTGTAAGAAATCCTCAACTTGTATACCGATGAGATCTTAAATTGCTTCGGATGAATATATCATTCTATTATTTTCTTAACTTTTTTTTACAGATCCAGATAAGGTTTCTCCATTTTAAAATAATTATCTTAAATACATGCAAGGTTTATCTGCTCTGATTTACAATTTATCCCTTTGTATCTTGCAAGCCATTCTGCATTCACAAACTCTTTTATTGTATCTTTTCCCATATGTTTCTGTTTTTTCCGAAGGGGTTAAGCTATTAACAATAACGAACGAAATCAAGTCAGGGAGTTTAACTTCTTTTGTTTTTTTTTGCATATTCATTTAATTCTAAGAACATTGCATTGAGTATCAATATTTTATTTTTTTTAATCCATACCACCACATACAGTGCCTAAGTTTCTCTCATACTTAATGACATTTTGAAGAAGATTATGTGATTCGTTTTTTGAATTTTTTGTTAGCAAAAAACAGGTAAGATGCTATCACAAAATGTTAGAGAAGCAGAAGAGCTCAATCTAGATGCTAGTGGTATATATATAACCTCCTATTAGAAAATTTAATCCTTTTTTTTCTCTCGTACTTACTCCTCAATTCCGGAGGAGTATCCTGCAAAAAAGTATTTAAAAAGATTGTTTAGAATTTAGTTCAATAAATTCAGATTTTTTGGATGGAATAATTGTGATTTTAGCATAGTGGCTTTGATCCTGATTTATGTGTAGATGGGTATTCATCTCAAAGCAGATGAATGGGAATACATGATAATTCATGTAGTCAATTTGTTCTCAACAAAGCAGGCTTGTTTGATTCCATGTTAGGTATAAATCTAGTAGGATTCAGAGTTTTTGTAGATATCTCAAAGTTTTCAGTGTATTTGATGCTTTGAAATGCCATATCTTTTATCTAAATTATTCCATTTAAAAATATTTTTAATATTAAATTGATCTTTAGTACCCTATTGTTGCATTTTGCCAGATATGCTTTAAAGTTTGAACTTTAGGAAATATCTTGGAAGTTTTTGTAATAGGAAGATATGCATTTCTGGCAATAATAATTCAAAAATTGAAAGATTATTAGAAATTGACATCTTGACAACATATCTAATAAAAAAGAAAGAATTATTAGCACTATGACTATTCTTTAGACATTAAAATATTAATGGTAGATAAATTAGATATTCAAAATTTAAGATTGTTCGTTTATAAAGTGTAATATTTTTCAATAATCATTGAAAAGAACTAAAGCAATATCCAATTTTATTGTTTATCTTTATGATTTTCTGAAATATAATAATCGCTCGAAATCAGTGAAATAATAAAATATCAGAAGAAAAAATGACTTTTCTCTCAATCTAACCCCTCACCGATATCATTTTTATCTGTAAACGTATGGTTTTAGCTGAATTCGAGAAAGATTTAAGCAGAAAAAGTGAGAAATAAAACATAAACAAGTAATAAATTTTATTAAAAAAAGGTTGAAGAAACCCTGAACGGAGGAGAAATTGGGAAATATTTATTTTAGAAGAAAAATTACAAAAAATAAAAAAGCAAATAAACAAAATCTAAAAAATGCCTAAAGGAACTCTTATTGTTAGACCTAAATCAGCGCAATTAGCTCATGATACCGAAGCGTTTGGAAAAATGGTAATATTATTATTAACTTTAAACGATTTCCATCTAATCATTATTTTGAAACTAAGGATCCATTCGTGACTATCACAATTGGCAGCTAGAAGAAAACTTCCGCAGTCGCAAAGAATGCTGGCAAGACACCTACTTGGATTGATCAATTCTAGTTCACTATTCTCAGCGAAGACATGATGAACTTTTAGATCTATGACTAAGATGACTGCTCCAAGAATGATTTCATCTGTGAAGGATCCTTTGCTCTTTCTGCTGTGTTCCAACCAGGCAAACGGATTGAAAGTATCAATTGCACAAGAAAAGGAAAGGCTTCAGGATAACTTGTGTGCGAATTTGAGTTCATCGCTGATCAATAAAATATCGCTTATCCACCTGGATATCCTCCTCAATAAGGATATCCCCAACAAGGTTATCCCCCTCAACAAGGTTATCCCCCTCAACAAGGTTATCCCCCTCAACAAGGTTATCCCCCTCAACAAGGCTATCCTCCCCAATAAGGTTATCCTCCTCAACAAGGATACCCCCCTCAACAAGGATACCCCCCTCAACAAGGATATCCTCCTCAATAAGGTTATCCTCCTCAACAAGGCTACCCTCCTCAAGGTTATCCTCCTCAACAAGGCTACCCTCCTCAAGGTTATCCCCCTCAACAAGGTTATCCTCCTCAAGGTTATCCCCCTCAACAAGGTTATCCTCCTTAATACAAATGATTTACAAAGATACTTGTTTTATATTGTAAATTTGAATAAAATTGAAATTTACTATTACAAAACTAAACCTTAAAAAAATGTGGAATTTGCTTATTCTTATTCAAATGGGTGGTAAACATAGTTTCTTCAAGAAAAGAACTAATTTGGAAGACTTAATAAGTCAAAAAAGTGCATACTTAATTACATTGTAAAATAGAAGGTTTTTCTCTTTTGCCTCAAAATAGATTTATTGAAAAAGATACAGACAAAACAACAAACTTTATTAATTAACATTTTCTTTTTTCTTCCCTTTGCATACAATCTCAAATGGACTCATTCAGCGTTGTAACTAAAATTCCAGGTGATTTGAAGACATATCCAAAGAAGAATCAAATTGTCACAGTACATTATGTTGGAACATTCACTGATGGCAAGAAATTCGATTCATCAAGAGACAGAAAAGAAACCTTCAAATTTGTCTTGGGAGCAGGGAAAGTTATCAAAGGATGGGATGAAGGCTTAGCTTAAATGAGCGTAGGTGAAACTGCTATTATTACTTGTCCATATAACTACGCATATGGCGAAAAAGGAATCCCAGGAGTTATTCCACCAAGAGCTACACTTATCTTTGAAGTTGAGCTGCAAAGTGTGAGATGAATTAGTGCGATCATGAAGGAGCGGAAGATGATAGATTGATTTTTCTGGTTTGAAAAAAAAAAACAACAAAGAATCCAGGTTTGAAAGTAAAAAACACCAATATAACACTGTTTGTTTGTAAATAAAGAATAAAGACAGTGTAACGACCAAACGATTATGCAATAACAAACTGCTAAATAAATGAATGAAATTGTATTTGGTTAAAATCTTCATAAGAATGTTTGAATTAGTCTATGAAAAAATTTCTAAAAATACACAAATTTTACAAAGTTTAATAATGAAAGAACTAACTGCTTGTTTTAGGCAGATAAATGAGTTATTGACAAATGATTTTATAATCTTCAGTTAGTTGTAGTTTAAGGAGTTGTCTGGAAGTCAAGTTAATTGGTGTAAGAGATAGAAGATTCTAGAGAAAAGCACACTAATTATTGATGATAAACTGAATAATTCTAGATTAAAATGAATACTTGGGACTTTTCAAAAAATAGAAATTATTAGTTATTCTCACTGGAGAGCTGGTTGTTCAGCCAAGAGACTGGTTTCTTAAATAGATGGTGCAGTTTCAGTTTCAAGGTTTGAATTATTATTAGTATTTTCATTCATATTTTAGACAATATTATGGTTAAGAACAATTGTTGGTTCATGAACTTCATCTTAGTTTGGCTTGATAAAATCAGAAGATTCAGGCTTGACTTCAACTGGAATTTAAAACAATGGCTTATTGTCATTATCAACATTTTCTTCATCCTTTGCCTACTGCAGGTTTTCTACTTTTTCCTAAACCTAGGGTTTAATCGAATGGAATGCACTGAAGGAAGATTTTCTAGAGCAGATAATCGTTGTCTTATTGTTTTGAGGTGCTTGAGTTGTAATTTCACTTGAATTACCTTCAGTTTGGATATCTTCAACGTTATTAATTCTATCTGGTGGTAATATCCCTGGAGGTATATCATCTTTTTCTTCTTTTGATTATTCTTATGAAGATTCTTTTAGAGTCTAGCCATTTTAGAGGCTTTCATTAATTTAATTGTTCGAATCTTAAATGTCTTGTTCTTCATCGAGATGGCTATTTTCCTATTCATCTCCTATCTATTGATCATTCTTTTAATGATTAATCTCATCTTCTTCTTGATTTATCTACTCTTCTTCTGCTTTTTATTATAAAAGGGTAGCTTTTTCAGCTAGAAATTTCTACTGCAATTACTGCACTCCTAACTTGAAAGCATTTATAGTCTCAGACGATAGTACATGCTAATTATTTGAATTTGGAGCTGTGAGTTCTTTACCAATCAATTATGTTATCGCGGTGATTGTTTTCTACACAGAAATTGGTTAATTAATTTGAGATTCTTCATTCTCGTTTTACATTAGTTGAGAAAGTACTTGATGAATCTGTTACTATTAGAGCTATTATTTTTACTGTTATTATTACTGTAATTGCTGTTGCTAAGCTAAAAGTAACTACTAATCCTTTAAACCTTCTTGCTTCTTTTATCTATCTAATGCTTATTTTTCTTCCTGGATTTACTTCTCATAAAGCAAATGCTATTGAGCTTGAATCTAACGCTACTTTATCTGAATTATCAATTTCTTAACCTCTGCTTTGCGCTTACAATCATCTTAAGTATCTTCTCCATGAGCACTGTTCAGTTCAGCTTAATGAAAAAAATAAATAAATTTAGACTCCCCCTCTTAACTCTGATTTATTAATTCTGTAGATAAATCTCTTTTACTTTTCTCTAAGCTTGAGCTGATCAAGACTAATTTTCCAGTTCCTCTTTCCACCTTAGCAATGAACTCACTTTTTGGATTCAAATCAGGGTAAGTGAAGATTGTACCATTCTTTACAACTTATCTTGAAAACGGCTCCTAAACACTTGAAGGTTTAGATGTTTCATAAGTGACAGAAGGTAACTCAGATCCAGCTGATTTTCTGCTTGTTTTAATCTTTTTCCTTTGGTTTGATTAAAAATAAAAAGGATTAGGCTGGAAGTATCACAATTTTAAATTTAAAAATTTCATGGCTAATGGCTTTTAATGGCTAATGGCTTTGAATGGAATCGTAGCTCCAACTAAATTCATTTAATTTTCGAACTTCAAATAAATAAACAGTTTCTCCCCTCTATTTTTTTTCTGTCTTGTAATCAAAAAGCTACTCCTTTGGTTCTATTTATTTTTTTCACCCTCCCCCCCTTTTGATCTTTATGAGTGTATCTAAAAAAATTTATTCTCTTTAGATCCGTTTCTATCTGTTGAAAATTTCTGTTTTTGATTATGCTTAATATGTGTTTTTTCTAAACTGAAATGTTTTAATTTTTATGCCAAATAATTATCTGTTAGTTACTTTGTAGTTGTAGAATCTTCTAGTTAATTCAATTGCTTGATTGCATCTTCATCTCCCTTTCTGATTTTATTATGGAAGACACTCTGAGAATTGTTGTTTTTTTGTGTTGATTATGGTTATCCTAATTGATCTGAATTCTTTTGTTCTGCATTATTCTTAGAGAATGATTTATGTTGTGCCTCATTGTGATGTTTGTTGTTCTCGATTGTCAAAGTTGGTTAGATTTTTTCCTTGTTTTTTGGAAAAGAATAAAATGAAGGCTTTGCATACATGTTAAGCATTTTGAATAATGAAAGTGATTTTGAAGTTACCCCTTGATTGACTGTGTCTAGGAACAATCCTAATATTCCATCATTCTGTTGAATTAATAAATGAATTATTGTTAATTTTTTTAAATAACCTTAACAATTGATAATTGAACATTTATAGAATTATTTTGTTTTTCTTTAAATTATTTACTAAAAAATTCTAAGTTTCTTGTGCTTTTTTAGATGGCACATCTTTCTTCTTTTCAGTTCCATTCGCTATTTTCCCTTCTCCTTTGCGAGGATTTGCTATTTTTATTTTCTATTTTCCAACTTAATTTGAACCTACTTAGGTAGTTAGTTATTACAAATCTTCTAGATTTAATGCAGCTCCTAGATTGAATCCTGTTGATGAATTCTTTTATTTGGACTATTTTTTCAAAGCAGGATCAGTCGGTGATTTTGTTGATTTGGTCTTTTTCTAAGTGATTATTGTCTTAGGAGGAGGCATATTATCAAGATAGTTCTCATCAGCGAATTTCTATTTAAAAAAAATATAAAAAAATTTAATTATTTTTAGAGTTGGAATATGCTATTATTAAATCAAAGGAAGAGATTCGTTATGAAAAAAATGAAGAAAAAATCAAGTTTAAAAAAGAAGGGATTAATTAAATTTGTTTTTTGTTATGATAATGGCGGTTTATAAAGAAGATAACTGGGAGAGTAGATCCTATGATTAGAGAGATAAGAAAAAGAGAAGGACCTCTCGGAAATCAAATTACAAAAAAAAATAGAAGACATTTAAGAGAGAGAAGAAGCAAAAACAATTAATTGAATATGCAATGAATAAAGAGAGGGTTTGAGGGGGGAAAACAAAAATGACTGCTTACAGGTTTCTTGCGGATCTTGCGGGTTTAGTATCCTCTAGATGCCTTGTTCGAGTTATCTAGCAAAAGAGAATGAGAAACAATTTAAATGTTAGACAGAGAAAAAAAGAAAAAGGGTTGATATTTTGAATCTCAAATGATTCTGCGAGAGAGAAAAAAAGAAACAAAACAATCAATCTACCATCGTTTTCTGAGAAGCTTGTGTTAGGGTTATTTTAGTCGCTCTTTTTACTCTCTCCACCACTTATAGAATGGCTCTCTTGCTGGATCTCTGAACGCTCTGGGGCGTTGGATACAGGATTAGACTCCAAGTCCATAGATTCAAGTTGATCGCTAGCTTTTTCGATGTTTGAGTCTTCTAAATCTAATGAGAATGACTGTTTCTTCGAGCGATCTTGGGGTTATGCGAATTGCCCAGGCTAAGTTGCAGTCTAGCTCAAGATAGGAGAGACTAACTTAATAGGAATGCCTTTCTCAAGTTATTTTTTCTTAGTCTTAGAAGGAGCTTTAGGGACAACCTATTTCTATTTCGACTTAGGTTCCTATGTACCAAAAAAACAACAGAGATTTGTAGCAAAATCCTTTTTAGTTGAGCACAAAGAAATGAAAAAGGCTTACTCCACGGATATCAGAGATGTCTTACTTGTAATATGTGTTAGGAGTCTTCTGACGGCTGCTCTTTCTAGAAGTCAGGCCTAAACCAACAATCAAGCATGCAAAGAAAATGTGAAGGACTCAAATGCGCATAAAAGTTAGATTATGCTTACCTCCCTGATCCTTCCCTTCTGTGTCTGACATTATAATCGAGTGAGGAAGCAAGATGAAAGTGGTTAGTTTTTGTTTTTTGAAGAACCTATATTTTTGATTTTGTTTGATTATGTTTTGTTTTTATTTTATTTGGGTTGTTCTTGTTCGCATTTGTAGCGTTCCAGATGATTGATCCGATGAGAGAGAAAGAAATAGTCTTAGGATAGGTCATTGATTTTTAATAACAATATGAATAGGCTTTCTTTTCTTAAGGGCTTTTTAATCAAAATCTAAAAATGATTATTTCAAGCTAATACCATGATGTGATCTCCTCCCCTCTCCCCACCCCAGACTAAGCTCAAAAGAATAGTTTCCTTTTAAATTTTTTGCATTCAAATTGCATAAAACAAAAAATAAAGAAAATTATTCCATATTTTTATGCTGTTTCATTATCATCTCCTCATGCATCTATCTTTTCAAGTATTTTTCGTTTATGAAGTAGATATCAATTTAAAAAATAAATATTACCTTTCTTCATTTTAGAAGAATAATATGAAGATTATTGATCCAATACATTTATAATAATTTAAATTATCTCAATTTGTTCGTTTGCCACTAGTGTTACTTACCCTTTGTTTATCATTTTATTAGTCTAACAAAAATAGCATTAAATAATTGTACATGATAATTCTATTCTCTTTTGAAATTGATTCATTATGCAAATTTTATGAATAGAAACTGTTCATCATCTTATTATTTTTTGATTTTTGATTTAGTTTGATACATTTTGAAAGGTTTACGAATATGATTGTAATTTTAATTTATTTCTTTGTATTGAGTATGGCCATCTGATTTTCTTGTTTTTTTCTTCTTCGAAGCAAGTTGAACAATAAAGTATTATTTATTTTTATTACTTCTAAATGAATTTGAGGATTAATCTTTTCTTAACATAATCATGGAGACATGAAAAAACAACAGCACATTAAAAATACAATAAGAAGTTACACCTCATTTATCTGTTCAAACTTAAGAGATTTTAATAAATACATCACACAATAAGAAAAGCTCTATGATTTTTAAGGGTTTATTGATCCAGAAGAATGTTTCAAAATATATTATTTATTCATAATTTTCTAGATTCTTTTGCTTTGTTTTTAGTAAAATATCCAAAATTTAACCATTTTTTATTGCAGTCATCATAGGCCAATAGATTATTCAGATAGCTTTTAAACAATAAGCCTTCATTCATATAGACTGTTTAGATATTGCAATAATGAAATTCCTCATGTGCATAAACGATCGAAGATACTTTTCAGTTTGAATTTTGGGAATCTCATAAATTTCTTTTGGTTAGATTTAAGAAAATCTATCATTTGCTGATAAACCTTTGTCATAATTTTCCTTAGCGACTTAGAAATCCTTTGTAATATCATCTCTTTTAGTTTGTTTGATGTGATTTACACTATAAAAAGCTAGACATTTCGTGGAATTGACTGTTATTGTCGATTCATCAAAAGAAATATGCACAGAATGTATTGGTTCTCTGGTTTCTTAAGATTACATTTAGAAGCATTAAATTAGCTCTTTAGTAATAAGATTCCAAAGTCTAATATCACCATTCTACTAGCCAGTAACCAGGTAATATCCAGAAAATGACATATGAAAAGCTTTAACAGGACTAGTTAATTCAAGAGTCAACATGCATTAACCAGATTTTATTTCCCAGAATTTCACACTGTTATCTAAACTAGCTGTGAGTACATGCTCTAGATTCTCACTGAATTCTATTTACTGAACGTCCTTTTTATGACCAATTAATATTTTAACTACATTTGGTTTGTTTGTTGTCCAGAGCATTGCTGTACGGTCAGCTGAACATGAACCAAATAAATAACCTACATAAAAAAAGAATAAATAAATAATCATAAAACCAAAAAAAGAAAGAAATAAAATTACCTTGTCTAGCAAATTTGATATCCCAAATTGTACTCAAATGAGCCTTATAGACATGAAGACATATATTAAGTTTGATATCCCATAGTCTTATTGAAAGATCAATTGAAGAAGAAATGAAATAAGATTCATTGTAAAGAATACTCATTGAAGTAATAGCATCTTCGTGTCCTATAAATTTAGCTCTCATAGTGATCTTACAACTATTCATCTAATCTTTATTTGCAGAATTTTAGAACCTATGATGCTAATGATGATTCTCGTGAACTTCTTTATCCTATCCATCGCTCGTTTATTTTAATTTATTCTACTTCTATTCAGCATTTAATGTATCATCAACTTCTTCTTCTTTTACATTTTATTCGATTGTTTTACTTAGTTTATCTATTTGAATCTCTTCTTCCATAAAATGACTTTTAGACTCTTATCCCATGATTTATCTACATTCCTCGAATTTACTTACATCGAAAAGAAAAATCTATGAATCTTGAGTTCCACATAGAATTACATTACCACCCTTACTGACTTCAACACAAGTTATTTAATCACATGGATCATCTAGTCTGAACTTTAGCAAACTCGGATGGGAGTTATCATTTTCTAAGTTTTTCCGTTCGATAAAATCATTTACCATTAAGGATTTCTCCAAAACCTAATATGAAAATCAAAACAAAATTCAATGAAATCTTGGCAAAACTAGCATTAAGAGTTTTATGAATATGACTGTTAATTATATTATGCGTATAACCTACTGAGTAAACTAGATTTGCTTTAGGTTTAGCTTCATAAGCAGCTAAGATAGCAGGGTTCTTTTCGAAGTAATTGCATGCCTCTTGAAAAACATGTACATCGTTTTGCTTGAGTGTATCTTTTTTGACAGCTTCTAGTTTATAAAATAAGTTGATATCCTAGAAGAAAGTTAAAAAATCAGTGTTGAATTCTCCTCCTTTTTTAGCTAATTCATCTTAAAAGAAGTAATATTCCGATTCAGATATTGAAGGTATGGTAATTTTAGTAATTCCACCTGTTCGACGTTTTACAGATTTTTAGATAACTTCCCTGCAGAAATCAGTTTATTTCGCATTTCTATTGAGATATATTGTAATTATATCATACGCATGAGATGACACACTAACATCATGAAATTTATCAAAAACAAATTTGATTTTAGCATCATCTTTGTTGTCTCGAAAAAATAGATTTCTTAATATACATTCTGTATTATTACGCAGTTCCATGCTCGTGAAATATTCTTCCAGTTACTTGATTTCACTAGTGATTTATGCTGCAACGGGAGTATTAGCTGTTGCAGCTATGGCTTCTTTTCTTCGAGCGAGATTGCATAAATGCTGGAAAATACATCGAAATCCAACTAATTCTAAATCTTTTCGGATTTACATAATCATATCTTCTTCGAACCATTTCATGAAGTTATGAAGTTATGAAAATATTCTACTGTGCTCTTTTTTGAGCTATTCTTACATTTAAGTTAAAGTTGATGCAGCTTAGCCCCCTTGCTATTTAACGCTCTAACTATTTGCATTCATGACTAACAAGATAAAAAGACTTTCAGCCTTATCTATGTGTGTGTGTTTTTTAAGTATTCTTCAGGTAATTTAACTCCCTCCTTGTGCAGTATTGTTAAAACTTATGAATAATATATCTTTTAGCTTAATTGATTTTTCTTGATCTAAATTTTGTATCTATCAAGAAAAAAACTTAAGTTTTGTTCATTTGATTTCCCGCGGATCTTTTCATAGAATGCGGTTGAAACATTTATTTTGATTTATTCATATGAATTTAGTATTTTTGGAGCAATTTTTTTTCTTGAGATTTTTGAAGTCAATTAATATAAAAAACGGAAGATTCTTAAGCAAATAACTTCGAAACAATCACTAGCATATAATTTTTGTTCACCTCTCAAAAATCTTTGAAATGAGGTTTAATCAGAGCATGAACTTCATCAGGTGATTTTTCAGTATTTATTGTTATCACTTTGTCAATGCTAGCATAGTGCTGGATAATAGGTTAAGTTGATTCGATATAAGTTCTGAATCGCTTTTTTAAAGTCTCAATGTTATCATCACTTCTATCGGAATTTTGTGCTCTTTGCAATACCCTTTTTGTCATCGTTTCTTCTAGGCAATCGAAATAGAGCACGAACTAAAAGGCCACATCTTCTCCCATAATCCTTGTCCAAGTTTCGAAGTTTTCTTAGTTTCTAGGGAAACCATCGATTAAGAAGGATTTTTTCTAAAAGAAAAAATGAAAGAAATAAATGAAAGGAAAGAAGAGTTAAAAAAATCAAAAAATGTATTGTTTTTAATGCTACGTTCCATCCGTTCTTGATCATTGCATTCTTGAGTAGCTTCACAGTGATTTCGCTCTAAGAAAAACCAACATTTTTTGAAGTGAGAAACTTTGAAGAATGTAAATATTTGTTTTTACTGGAACAATCTTGCCATCTGTAATGATTTTCTCGATGAGTTCAGCGTCTTTACTTCCACTTGCTCTCTACATAAATTTTTTAAAGGAATTATAAATACAATTTTCATAAGAAGCTCCTTATTTGGGTATTACTTCTTCTCTAAGCAAATCGCCTGCTGACAAATGAACTAATCCAAATTCCTCAACAAGTTTTGCACATTGAGTTCCTTTTCCTGATCCTGGTCCTAGTTGCATTTTACACATTCAAAAGAAATGTTCTAATAGAAGCCCCCTTAATTTCCTAATATTATTCTAATAACCTCCAAGGACAAAGACAACTTTAGGTTTTGATTCTTCCATTTCTGTTTTCCGTTTTTTTAATATTTATTTTTTTGTTTTTTTTATTTTTCCAAAGAGATATTCTTATTATTTATTTCTGGGATTTATCTGATCCAACAATACAATTAATAATATTCCTTGACTGGTTTACAAATACTACATTCTGGGAAAATTATTATTTTTCTCTGATCTGATCTTTTGAATTCTGAATATTTTAAACTAATGAAATAAATCCACAACTAAACAAAATAAAAGTCGGATAATGAATGTACTGTGCTTTATCACTGAAAAAAACATAAAATCAATGGGTTTCTCTTCACATATTGCTATTAACTGTTAAGGTTATACAAAACAAAAGAAATTAGTTTATCTGATAATGAAATGAATCTCTTGAATGATTGAATCTTACCTGAACGCTGGGAGCGGCCTGATTGGGAAGAATGACGGGAGTTAATGTCTATGGAAGATGGAGCCTTGGAGTTATTAATTTTTTGATCTTTTAAGATCTCATCGATGATGGTACTCAGTTCGGGCACATCTTGCTAGAGAGAGCTATTTTTTTTCAAAGAAAAGAGAATAAGACAATGAACATAACAATTCTGTGGTGATTTTTGTTACTATAATCCTGAGAGCAATGTCTTGTAGAGATTGTTTTCGTTGTCTAATCTGAGTTGAATCAAATGAGGATTGTTGGAGTTGAAGTCTATCTAAATATTTTTGCTTTGAGCTTGTTGGTTAGCTCGGATAAGACTTCCATTAGCTCTTTACATCTTCTCTCCTTGCTGCTCGATATCTCGGGAATATTTCTTGATCTCTTAATCCAAACTTTGTTGTTGCTCCAGAAGCCTTTCGATCTTGAAAATATTATCAAAAAACAATTAGCTCCTAATGCTAAAAAACTAACTCTTTTTTATCTTGACTGAACCATCAATTTACCTTGTTTCTGGTCTCAGCGAATCTTCTGGTATCTTCTTCTTATTCTTTTTAGAACTTTTGAAGTTCATCTCTCTTTTTGAATAGATTTTATGATGCTGCCCTGCATTATTCCTCAAGTCCTTCTGCTTCATCTCTGTGTTGAGTTGTGACGCCTTTATTCAAGAACTTATCCCTGTAGTTTGAATTTCTGTTTTTCAAGTGATTCAAAGTGTTGTCTAACGCCTTGAGTTCCTTCTCACTTTTTAAGATCTTTGCTGAAAAAATTAACAACCAAAAATAATTTAAAAACACTTAACACAAAATTAAAAAGTTTTTAGTCAACCATTGAGTTCATCTCCTTTTCTTTAGAGTTCTTCTCTTTCTTGAGCAGCCTTAATGACATAATATGCCTGTGAGTGTTCATGAACAGATTCGACTTCTCCATTAGAGGCTTTGTTTCTTTAGACTAATGACTCATACTTGATTTTAAGATTTTTCACTTTATTCTTTCTCTCAGCTAATTCGACAGCTATTTTGTGTCTCTCTTCCTCAGCAGCTTTGTGCTCAGTCATTAAAACATCCTTATGAACTTCTATTTCCTTCTCCCGTTCTTGCATGCTTTAAATTAGTTAAACAGCAATTTCATTTTATATTAATATCAAAGAATAAGTATAATTTTGAATTTATTAGATTACCTCATTTCGAGCTAGTAAATCTAGTTTTCAAGTGTGAATACTTTTTCAGTGGCTCCAGTGAGACTTTCATTGATTTTTTTGATTTCCAGCTTCATGGTGTCATGCTAAACTAAAACTTCTTCTTTTGTCTTTACAACCTTATTTAGATCTTGATATGTCATATCATTCTCTAAAATTAACTCTTCGATTAAGCTAGAATATTTCTCATTCTCTGAATCCACAGATGCCAACTGTTTAAAGAGGGGAAAACAAGAAAAATCAAGATCAAGCATATGTACACAAATTGTATTTTATATACCTTTTTCTTAATCGATCTTATGTCATCATCAAGATTCTTAAGTGACTCAATGAGTTCTTTATTTGACTCTGAAACAACACCAAATTCCTTTTCAGCTGTAATAATCTCATTCTCTAAATCTTTCTTCTCTTCCAGAGTTCTTTCACCTGTTAAAAATTCACAAAATTATTAACCAAATAATCCATACTTTTACTCATCCCTTTTAATCTAATTATAACTTCATATTTTCCTAATTTCTTTACCTTTTGCCCTTGCCACCCTTCTTTCCATGAGTTAAATCTAATATTCGGCATTATAAAGTAACTCCTGTTATCTCTAAAACTCTTAGTTAAGCTTCGTAATATGTGACTGCAAATTCCTGCATGCAGCCATATTTCCTTGGATCTCTCCATACAAGTTCGCTTCTCTTTCTCGATGCTTGAACAGCTCTTGAGTATGCTTGAAGAGATTCTCCTTTTATGCTCTAATCTCCTTTTCAACTTCTTTCTTTTCCTTTTCATTTTCTCTGTATTTTTCTTCAGCATACTATCTATCATTCTCAAACTACTTAGCAACAATTTCTTCGTTTTTAATCTTCACTTAGTGAGCTTAGTATTTTTTCTATGCAGCATTAAGCCTTTGCTTCTTCCCTAGAAGCTCTTAGCTTAATATTGCAATTCTATTTTTCTTTGAAGAAAGATCAGAAGCAAAGGCACTGACTTGATTCTTGAGGATTTCAACATCAGCTTTTCTTTCTCCCAATTATTCATCAACTTTTTTGTTCTCTGAAATCTATTAGATGTTCTATCTTTCTAATAACTCATTAGCCATTTGGATTCTCTTATTTTCATCACCAGAATCTCTTAGAATTCTCTTTCTTTCTTCAAGTGCATCTTTGTTCGATTTGATTTCCATTTTGATTCTTGCGAAATTCTCTCCTTCTTCTCTGATTGCTAAGTCTCTTTTTGCTATGATCTCTGTGACTTCCTACCATTACAAGAATAGTTTATGTCTCTCCTCATGCTGCCTCTTGAATTCTTCTGCAGTTTTATCTAGTTCAATTTAAGAGGCTTGTGTTTCTGTGATTTCTTTTTCTAGCTCGTTTTGCTTGCGACCTACTTCAGACTGAAATAACAACCAGAAAAATAATTAAAAATGTCTTAGCTTTAACCATTCTTTTTACAAAATCCTCATGTTTAAATTCATTTTTGTAATTTATTCTTAAATATCTCTCCCGAATTTACAGTTAGTTTCTCAATGGCTAGATTGAGTTCCTTGATCTTGATCTCATCTGCACGTTTGTACTTCTCTAGAGTCAAGTTGTCTTCTTCTTTCTGTCTTGCTGCAAGAGCCCACTATTCTAACTCCTCTTGATTCCAGTTCATTTCTAATTTATTCTAATCCATTTTTTCATTTCCTCTGAAGATCTAGTTCTAAACATCATTAAGCTTCTCCTGCTATTCAATTGATCTAACAAAAACAACAGTTAAGCATCAAGCAACAATAGAAATGGTAATCATAACTATTTTTGTAAAAAATTGTATTTCTAAATTCTTAATCATTGGTAAAATCTAACTCTTTATCCAATAATTTGGAATTAAAAAATATAACTCTTAGTTTTTGAGGGTTAATAAAATTAATTGGTTTATTTTCATTTTTTTCTTACCTCTTCTCAAGAATAGTGAGCTCACTTTATATGCGCCCAACTTATCTCTCAGCAATCTGTTTCATGTGATCTTCTGTTTCAATTTCCTTATTTTTAGCATCGATCTTTCGAAGAAAAAAAAAACAATTAAATCTTCAACCATTTTGTAAAATTTAAAGTAATCTACAAGTGCTTGAGTATGCAGAAGTTCTTGTTGGACATTTTTGAGATGCTCCTTGAGAACCTTTGTTCTGTCTGTTTTTTCTTCAATTTTGGCAGATATGTCACGGATCAACTTTCTCTTTTTCTTGATCTAGTTTCATTTTTCAAAAAAACGAAGCCAATTAGCAAATATAAAGTCATCAATCCAACACATTTCAGAGATAAATTATTCTCGAAAATCAATTAAAAATAATCCTTACAATTTCATTGAGTCTCTTGTTTTACTCATTAGCATACTCTGGGAAATCATCGTCGTCGTCTTCATTATCATCTTCATTATTGTTGTTGTCTCCGTTATTATTGTTGATATCCCCATTATCATCATTTCCATCATTATTATTATTCCCTGGTTGTTGATGATCACCATTGTCTTGTTCATCGTATTGATTACCCTGTGGATCATTTTATTCTTCAAATGGTTCTTCATCTTAGAACTATTCTCCACCATCATCATGATCCTCAAAATCTCCGTCTTAATCCATTTTTTAAGTTGGATGATTATTTTTGAATGCTCGTTAATAATTAATTCTTTGGGATTAGTTTGTTTATTCTTGTCTTTCCTTCCTTTTTTTTCACTTCTCCC
>Ga0302271_10000817_pt1 | contig 30661 bp, 13 predicted proteins | sample III_Bog_N1_1_FD_198767 | JGI IMG/M metagenome (GOLD analysis project Ga0302271, IMG submission 198767) | Peat permafrost microbial communities from Stordalen Mire near Abisko, Sweden - III_Bog_N1_1 | ecosystem: Environmental > Terrestrial > Soil > Wetlands > Peat | place: Sweden: Abisko... | reverse complement strand
ACCCCAACCCCTGCAGACTAAATTATTAATTAAAATATAAACATGAATGCTAAAAAATGTTTGTTTCTGGGAATAAAAAGATTAATTAACATAATAAGCAAATTTAAGATAAGAATTAGTTATTAGCAAAGCCTCAAAAGAGGGTATTAAAATTATCAATCTTATCTCAATATTTATTATCTTTGCAAAATCATAAAAAAACAAATATTTTGGCTAAAAAGAATATTCAATGCGTATCATAAAGAAGTACATCTCAAAAGGTGAAGGATATCTCATCTTAGCTCCTACTGAAGAGGAAGACTATTGGCACATTTACAATTTAGTCTCAGTCGGCGATGTTGTTCGTTCAGGCACGTTCAGAAAAATCACACGTGAATCGAAAACAGGAGTTAAGAACATCATAAAGAAAAAAATAACCCTAACTCTAAAAATTGTAGCTGTGAATTATTACGCAGGCGAGTTTCTGCAGCTCTCCTTGAAAGGTAGGAACATAAAAGAGAATGACTATCTCAAGATGGGATAGTATCACACATTCAATCTGGAGCTGAACGAGAAGTTTACAATCATCAAGCACAACTGGGATTCGATGCACTTCAAAATCATCAAAGATCTCTCGAACCCATCAAGCGGGTCAGAAGTTGCAGCTATGGTCATGGATGAAGTAAAAATAAAAGAAGAAGAATCATCAATATCTTTTTTTATATTTGAACATTTTTCTTTACACAGGGAGTAGCTCACTTGTGTTTTGTTAAAGACTCCATAACAATAATGAAACATAAAGTCGAGTAGAATATCCCAAAAAAAAAGAGTGGATCTGAATTGCATGTCAAAGCAATAGCGAATTTCTTTTAGAGTTGCTTCGATGCACTTATTTCAATTGACTACTCCGAAGTCAAGTGCGTTATCATTGCTTCTCCTGGATTTGTGAAAGACGAATTCTTTAAATTCATCCAAGATCAGATTCTAAAGCCAGATTTTGCAGCTTTTAATAAAAAAAATAATTTTATCCAGAAGATTGTCAGAGCTAAGACTTCCTCTGGCTATCTCAGTGGACTCAATGAAGTACTTTCAGATCCAACTATCTAGGCATAGCTTAAAGAAACTAAAGCTATCAAGGAGATTTTAGTCTTGGAGGATTTCTACAAGGTAAAACAGAAAAATATTTGTTTTGAAAAGTTGGATACAAAAATAACTTTTCTTGTTGTGTTAATTGAAAAGGCAATGAGTAGAGATCCAGATTTGATTTGCTATGGTTAAAAACACGTAATGAAAGCATTTGAAGCCAGTGCTATCTCAACTCTTCTTCTTAGTGACAGTTTATTCAGAACTAAGGAACTTTCTTAAAGGAAAAAATTCACAAATCTTGTGGATAATTCGAATCGTAAGGGTATTGATACAGTCATATTTTCAAGTCTACATAGCAGTGGAGAGAAACTAAACAACTTGACTGGTATCGCAGCAATATTGAAGTTTCCAATGGCACTTGAAAACGAAGAGATGGAAGAAGATGAAGAAATTATTGAAAATTTCAGAATCAAGATTGAAGAAAGAGAACCTCAATAGGAAATAAATGGAAATTCTGAAGACGATGAAGAAGAAGCAGAGAAAATAGCTAAAGAACTTGAAGATTTTCATATCGACGATGATCCTGAAACTGAAGAGGATTTCATTGATGCGATTTGAAATGAAGAATGAAAAGAAAGAATATGTCTTTAACAAAATAAATTGTTATTTATGATGAATTTAACAATTTCCAACCTGCAAGATGCAAGAGAAAGAGGGTTTAAAATAAAATTAAGATGAAAAAACAAAAGATAAGAAAAGAATCAAGTGAAGAATTATCTAATTTATGAATTATTAAATATCCTAATATGAATCCCTCAGCGGCTACACAACTAATTAGTCTAAATTATGGTGCATATCAAACCAAAAAAATACTTTGTATTTTTAATGAAGATGAATTAAAAAAGGAGGGTAAGGCAAAGATAAACTAAAAAACAAAAGAGCGAAAAAAAAAGTCAAAGAATCCCGATCTAAGGAAAAATAATAATAACTCAAAAAGAAAGAATCCTAAACAGAAATGAACGCAGAAGTACTCGAAGCAAGAAAGAAATTATAAGAGAAGATCGGAGATGCTCGTACTGGTGGTAAGGGCACCCAAAGAAGAAAAGTCAAGAAGGTCACCAAGACTCAAATCACCGATGACAAGAAACTGAAAACTATCATCAAGAAATTCGGAGTGCAACCTTTCTAAGGAATCGATGAAGTCAACATGTTCAAGGATGACAAGACCATCCTTCACTTCGACAACCCAGAAGGTAAAAAAAATATTGTTTCTTAGGTTAATATTTTGTTAATCTGATGAATATTTTGTCTAATAGTTCTCGCCTCCATTCAGAACAACACCTTCGTCGTTATCGGAAAGAGCGAAACCAAGAGTAATAGAATAATATCATATTTTAGTTTGCACTTTTAAACTGAAACCAAAAATTGAATTCTTAATATCTTGAAGAAAAATCTAAAAAAAGATTTGAAAAATAAGTTTATGCTTGTAGCATAACACAAGATTTTTTTATATAATCTCTCTCTTCTGTCATTTTTTTTCAATTTCTCTCCTCTCTCTCTCTCCCTCTCTGGAATCTTCTAACTCATTATTCTCACTTCAACTCCAATAACACATTTTATTGTTTGAACTTTCAGACGTTAAGGACTTGCTTCCTGAGATCCTCCAACACCTTGGACCTAAGTAACTCGGTGACTTGAAGGACTTACTCTCTCACATGGGAGGTGCTGACAAAAAGGAAAAGGGTGCTGACGATGAAATCCCTGAGCTTGAAACTAACTTCGAGGAAGTTACCAACAAAGTCGATTGAAAGAGCTGATTGTTTTTGAGCGCTAGATTTCTCAGAGAAAAGAAGACGCAAACAACAAAGTTGATTTAATTATGAAGCATTTTTCTTTGCTCTTCCATAAAGGCTGGCATTTTGCATGTTCTATGTGCCGTCGCCGTCTTGGTTTACTTCACTCTGCTGTTATGAATCTATTTAATTGCACAATATTTATCTTCTTTCTCTCTTTTTCTTTTAAATTCATATCGATAGCAATCTAAAAGTATTTTTATTTGAAAAATTGTTGGGAGGATGAAAAAAAGAAGAGATAATACAACTAATGCTGGAAAAAAGATAAAATATATTTATTAGAATCAATTAATGCTAAGGATATGGCAAGATCAGAGATTTAGAGCTTTTAACAAAATCAAGAAGTTGTACTCCTAGAAAAATAACATATTTTGTAATAATATCCTTTCTAAGCAAATAATTAATTTCTTGAGATAGTCTCATACGAGAATGCTAAAGAAGAAGAAAAGAGACCACATTTATTTTTGATTAATTTATTTAGCTCCTAGCAGACAATCTAATGCATGGATCATACACTTTGATTGAATTTCATTCAAAGATAAATTAAAACATAAAAAACACAATCAAGATTGACCAAAACTTGTCAGATTTTCTCAAAGAAAACCAGATCAAAAGGACAAATTTCAAAATGGCTAGAGAGTCCAATTTCAACGCTAAAAAATAACAGAATGTCAAGATTAGGTAGAGAGTTTCATTGCTTGTTGAGGATTTATTTTTAATATTGTTTTATTTGCGTAGACGTGATAAGGCTAAAAACATTAAAAAAAGTAAGAAGTTGTCTGCAATTTAGTCATACATTGATCAAAAAAAGAATGGCATAGAAGACGAACCTGAAGCTTTGGATAAAAAGGGTAGAAGAGAACTCAGAAAGAAGCAAATTAAAGCAGATAAGAAGCTCAGACTTAAGTAGCTCAAAGAAGAAAGGAACAATGAAATTTAAGAAGAATAATGAAAGCCTTCTTATTTATTATTGAAGAAAAAATCTCTCTCATATTAAGAAATGAACTTGTTTTCCATTTAAAAATACATATGCACTTAATATTCAGAATGTTATCTTGGATTAGTTCGCACTCAAAGTTATTTTTAAAGATTTTTTAACTTCTTTTATTCATCTCATTTTTCTTTTTCTTGGAAAGATCATTTAGAAAGTAGAAGCTAATAAATAATAGAAGCAAATTAAAATTCAAGCATAATCAATTGCTATGATTGGTTAAAGGGTTATGGGTATGGATAAAAATAAATGGACTTCATAGTGCATAATAATTTAGAGAAAATTATTCCTCTTATTTTGATATTCTTAATACTTTTACAGATTAGCAATTCATGCAATTTAATATTTTCATTTGAAAATTTTAAACCAAAAAACCATATTTTAACTATTCCTTTAATTTTAATAGAGATTGTCTTAGATTTAAAATTTTACTTATTTTCTTAAGGAAATACTTTCTTTGTTCCAAAGTGCATAGCAACTGGTTTCTTTTCTTAATATTCTGTGTTGTTTAAAGAAATAAAGTTACTCCTATTTCAATTAAAGTGGATCTCATTTGATCTGTTGGTATGTTAATTAAAAAATAAATAGAGCTAAAATTACAATTAAAATGAAATATTATCAATAGTACAAATGAATTATACAACAATTTCAATGCCAAAGGAACTTCGTGGTTTCAGATTTTAGATCTAGATTTAATTACGTAGCAATAAATGCAGTTTGCGCACTTACACTTATCAAAGAAAGCAACTAAAAAAGAAAAGAATTTGTAAAACTCCATGATATAAAGGCGGTTATTTCTCATAATTTTAATTTTACACTTGAGAAATTCGAATGAGGATAAAAATCCTTATGTGTAAAACTTGTTTTTGAAACAGTTTAAATATTTGTTTAACCATTTATTAGTTTTAGCATACTTTCATCTTAACCTTAATCCAAAAGATAAATCAACTTTGCACATTCTCAAAAAAAAACTAAATATCTAAAAATCTTGCCTTTTTGAAAGTGGGAGGTTTGCAATAGAAAAAAGATATTTTGTGATAGGGTATGGAATGCGTAGAAAAAGAGAGTACAGTTTATAATCAACTCTTAAGCGGATTGCATTTAATACTAGTATTGCTTGGTGTCTCTATCATTTTCGCTGATAATACAATCATTTTGATGTAAGCTAAATTAGGCTGGCCATTATTTTGCAATTGACTTTTTAAAATAAAAGTCGAACTAGCAAAAATATCTTAGGATAAATCTTTCGATTTTATTTTAGCTTTGCTAACAAGATTCAAAGATGATACAGGGGTGTAGAAAATGGAAGAGAAATGCACTCATTGAAAGACAAAAAAAGACGTTTTAATGTCAAATTAGCTGCCAATTTAAGATTTTAAGAAACGATGTCAAAGTGCATCAATATAGATTGATTAATAAAGTTGCATGAATCAAAAAGATGTTCTGAAACGGTAAGTAGATTAACTCATTACCTCTCAAACTTTGTAGAAAGAACTAATCAAATAGGAAAGACATGAAGAACCTCAATTTCGAGCCGAAAGCAAATACCTTACAGAATAACAAAACCATGCAGCCAATCAAATTAACTTGTGCGACGTGAGAACAAAAGTGGAAAAATAATCAATTTTCTCTTTTGATAATTCTTGTCAAGTAAATTAATTAAGAATCCTGGCTGTGTCAGGGGTAATCCTATGTAATCTTATTTTTCAACATGTAATGTATCTCTATTTTTGTCTATGTCTTGTCTATTTCTTCTAATTATTTAAATGGTATATATGAAGAAAAGCGAATTGCAGGACAATCCATATTCTCTAGCTTTGCTTCCCTGATTAAGTTAGCTAGCTCCTTCACATAAAATTGCTTCTCAAGAGAACGGAAAATTTATTAGAAAAAGTTTTCTGCTTTTTTTTGTTTCCACTCATTTTTTATGCAAGTTTCATTTCAAGCAAAACTAAATTAGCAGCAATTAAACTCCGAAATCAGCTATAAGAGAGAATCTTACTTATTCTTATCAAGAATGTTTTTTTTATTAAAATACAAAAATAACTTTAATCCGCTGTGTGCAAAGCAATGTCTGGGAAAAAAATTGGGGAAAGAATAAAATTTAATTAGATCTAGGGTAAGGAAAGATAAAAACTTATCTTAAAATTAAATCGACCTAATATGACCCAGCCCTAGATAAAAGCAAGCAACATCAACTTGGTTTGGATAATCTAATTATTAAATATTAAAAACATCCCACAAAAAAAATAAAAATATATTAGAGAAATCTCTCTCTCTTTTATATTATCTTACATAATTTAAAATGGATATTCTCTCTTCAAACAAAATCATCTTAGGGTAAAATAATTCGGGCTTTCCTTCATCCTCATCAACAATAGCAGACTCCTCTTCTTAGATTTTCCTCTCCCCCAATCTTGCATCATAATAATCAATAAGTTCATTTTATGAAATCAACACAACTTTACCTTCTGAAAAAGGTATTCTTTCTTATCAAAAAGATCCCTTGAATCTCCCAGAGGATATTTCGATTGTTTCAGAGGCTGAAAACGATCTCTCAAATGTAAGTGATGGAAAATCTCAGCTAATTAATGTGTCTGAAGAAACTATCCAAAGATTCGAAGAATTATACTAAAATATGTCGGAAGAAGAATTATTGGAGAAATACAGTAAATTGTAAAAGTCCAATTTCTTGAAAAACATATTGCGCTCTTTCTATGCATTTATCTTTGAAGAAGGTGATGAGATTGTCATAGAATCCGTTGTATAGGATGCTTCAAAAAATATAAGCCAGATTAGAAAAGAGTTTACAGCGTTCACCAAGCATAAAAAACACAATTAATCAACTTTAGTGTCAATCATGAAAAGCAAGCGATTCAGCAGTATCTTATACTATTATCTCTCATATTACAGCTTAGATTGGGTTCGCAAGGGATCGACTAGAAATATTGAAATGCACATCCTTTGCATAACCCATCTTAAAAGATGCATATCTTCTACACCTCTTATCCAGCAATTCAAACTCTACAAAAAACATTGAAAAAACAGATACAAAACTCTCACTTATTTACCTTTTTCCATTCCAAACTCTTATTTTTTCAATTAATATGTCAATATGTACAACAAAAATTCGATATTTATATTTTATATTTTACCAAATGTAGCTTCAATTACTCAAACAGATAAACTTAATTACTCTCGTTATCAATCAAAAATTCATTCGAGTTATGAAAAGAGAGATAATCTATTGATAGAGAGAGGATCTTTCTTCTGATTTTAATCTTTAATTTATTTAATTACTTATTGTAAGCATTCAAAGGTAACAACTTCGTTCCAAAAAGCTTGTTTACATGTTATTAAGCAATAAACTGGATCATTTATTAAATCGAAGATTAGCTTCCAATATGATTGTAAGATTTCCAGATTCAAAGAGATTATATTTAACCTAGATTTTAAGCTGATCTTAGTTTTGTTAACGAAATCTTACTCAGCCCTTTTTAAGTTCCTCAGTTGGTTATTTGATCTAATGTAAGTTGACCTGATTTTTTCGAAATTTTTAAAATTAAATGTGTGACAAAACATGTATTTAATTTTTGATAAATTCAGCCAGCGTACATAAAAATTGTTCTAATTCACAGGAAGGTTCTTATTTTTGTACTTGTTCATATTACCTTTCACCCAGCCTACAGCAGAGCTGCTTCTTTCAAGCGGGTTAAGTTTTTTTGGATCCAGTAATTATTTTACTGAACACAAAAATATCTCCTAAGGTTCTAAACTTTTTGGAAGCTACAAGAAACTTGAAAAACTCCTTCGAGTTTGTATTACATTCTTATGAAATCGAGTCTTTTATCTTCATCCCCTTACAATTTCTTTATATTTTTCATGATTTATTTTTCCCAAATATATTTTTCTTTCTTTTTTAAGTCAAATTCTGCCTTGTAATTAACTGATATGGGTATTCTTAAATTGCCTATTAATTTCCATTCATTTATATTTAACATAGGATTGTTAGATTACTTTAATTTGATTCTTTACATTGATTACATTCCCTAGTAAATCAAAAGCTTAATTTTATTTTTACACCGATCCTTCTTCCCAAGATAGATGAATTGATGATAAATGTGTGTAAGAAAAATAGTTTGATTTGTGTTAAAAAAAATAGTCTTGCAATTAGATTACAAAGTAATTTTTGGAGATTCCATACATATTAGTTTTATTTGAAGCATAAAAAAGGAAATATTTTGATTGAATGTTTACTTTTTTTTTTCTTGCACCAATTATTGTTTAAACAAGAAAATATCAACAATAATTAATTATGATTAACAAAATAACTTAACCTATAATAAAATAATCTTCCTTGAAAATAAATGAATCTAAAAAGTGTCAAGAATTCCTCAGCTTGAATATGAATTTATTATTTCTAAGTTGTTTGTTTTAGAAAGTTTGTTTGCCTCCATGAATAAATCACAGTTATCGATGTATCAAAAACAGTTATTAATTGTTAGTCTGTGGAAAATTAAATATTAGCTAGAAGTACTTACAAGGTAGGTTGATCGGCGTCAGTATTTAAAAGATATCAAATTAATCTAAATAATATTAAGTAATTTTTATTATCTTAACGGTTTCTTTGTTTTTTTAAAAAAAATCTTTACTTTTCAAATTTTCTTTTTTCTATTTTTCAATCAACTCTTTATTTCACTATTAAGACTCCCTAAATTAACTCTCTTAAATTGAAAAATGTTATTAAAAATCAGAAAAAACTGAAAAGTTCATGAAGATTTTTTTTTTCTGTTCTAATGATATTTTTCTTTTAAAAATAAAACAATTTATTTTTTTTGATGTTGACTAAAAAATTACTAACTAACTAACTAGCAAATCTCTCTTTCTTTCAAAGTTCTTATAAGTATCCTCCCTTCCCCTCCCCACATCCACCTAATAATTAATTTTCTATTAGCCTCTGACAGTGCTATCTGAACAATTAATTGGATATTTTTTTTTTGAAATTTAAATTTTTTATTTAATTTTTTTTAAGAGTTTTTTTTAAATATTTAAAATCTTTTGCATTATTTTTCAATTCTTTTTCATTTTTTTAATAATAGATTCAGTTTCTTTATCGAGGATGTTGTTTTGTTTAGTTGTTTTACAATAAGTCATCAAAGCTTGGGCTCTCAAGAGGAAATGTTTAGGATTGTTTGGGAACTTTAGAAAAAAGGAAACTTTTTTAAGATTCCATTGGATAATTTTCAAATAATTTTTCGAAAAAGGATTTTCATTTGATTCCAGAGACATCTCACAGCAATAATCATAATGATTGCCAGACATTTTCAAAATAGCATTTGATAAGACGATTGTTGTGACAATATGGTCGTCATAGCTATTCGAGTCGTATGAAAAAACTAGGGAGAGATGCTCTCGATGGATAATGATTGTTCATCCTTTTTCTTGTTTTGGAATTGATAGATGTTATTTTGCTTTTGTATTTTGTATTTTGTTTGTTTTTGTTTGTCTTTTGAATTAATTAATTTATTGATTTCTCTTTATCAAATGAAACAAATTTCTAAACAGTTTAAGATTGTTTAATTAATGAGATATTAATGGGGTGGGGTGGTAGTTAGAGAAATGAAGGGGTGGGTGATTTACCCCCTTTTTAAATTTAAAATACAAAAAATATATTCATTTTTCAACTTATCTCCCATTCTAAATTAAGTATTGTAATTTTTCTTGGTTTAGATTAAGAAAATGAAGATGATGGGGAAACATATTGTCCTTGCTCAAACTTTAAATGAAATTAACTAAAATTTCATATTATTTTTTATTATTTTCAATTAATCAACTTTTCAGTTGTCAGTTGGTTTTATTATTAATTCTTGAGGTTTTTGTTATGAGTTTCTAAAGGTACATACAAATACCATTTCTCAAAAGAAAAGAAAGGGAAGAGAGAAATTAGTTCTCAAATATCACTGTGATTAAGTTGAAATTGAGTTTTAATATGTATGCATTTCAAAACGATAGATACAAAAAGAAAAAGCATCACAATAATAAGAGAACATTCATAATATGAACATAAATGTGTTTGGCGATAGTAGGTTAAGGCACAAAAATGATGATATTTTGCTTAATTTGATTTCTCAAAGTGAGTATTTAGTATTCGACAATTTTTTTCAGAATAAATGAGTCTACAACAATTGCTAATAAACTTGATCTTCTGAAACCATTTTTTGTTTGCATACGTTTGCACAGACATTTATCTGTGAAACTAGGTTTTTCAGAGCCAGGAGAATGTGAGAGGAGACTGTAAAAAACTAATTTGTTGGTAACGATTCTCTGCTGGTTATTCATAAACAATGTTCAGATCTTCATTTATTCGTTTTTTCTTCTTCTCATATTTAGATATTTATTAAAATTTGCGCAATTTAATTAATTATTGTTATTGTTTCTTCAAATTTCAATCGATTCTTTTAATTATTGACAAAGAAGAAAAGATCATTAATTAACTGAAATAAAAGTGCTTTTTGTTAATGTAATGACTTAAATTCTTAAAATAGTTGTTCTAAAGGGTCCGTCCATTTTCTTCTTCTCATTTGCCATGATTTATCAAACTAAAGGCAGCCTTTAATTCAAAGGTTAGAGAAGTTTCAACCTTCTTCTATGTTAAATAAGATCAAATTAATAAAAAAAATATTTCTTGTTTATAAATCTGGAAACTAATTGATTTATCTTAAGATTCGGAAAACACTGCCATTTTGTTCGGTGCTTCTTTTTTTAATATCAATTCTTGCTATTAGAAAAGATATTCTTTTGGTTGGATTCCTTTCACCACTTGATGATTTTGGTATGGATCATTTCTAAATGAGGGGGAGGAGAAAATTATTTGTGGAAAATAATTGAGAGAAAAACGAATTACTAAAAAAAGAAGAACAAGAAACATAATCGTACATTCTTTTTACTAAATCAATCTAAATAATAATAGAACTAATATGAGATTGCTTTCTCACAACCTTCTGCAATGCAATGTGAAGAATTGCACTCAAAACAATTATCCACTCAATATCTAAGTCGATAAATCAAATGTGATAAACTGTGAATTTCGTAAAGAAACTCTCTAAAAACTTATTCCAAAACTCGAATGGAGTGCCTTAGCTATCACTGTCCATAAGGTAAGATACTAAGCTAGTAAACTTTCTTAGTCTATGGGTTTAAATATTTTGTTTTTTTGTGACGTCTAAAATTCAAAAATAGCTTTCAAAGAACAATGATTTTCCTGATAAATTCTCTCCTGCATTGCTAGAAGACGCTAAATTCCTTTAAGATCTCCACAGAATTCTCATGGAGGTGAAAAAAAACACAAAATTAAATAAAATTAATCAATTTTTCATGTAATTTCTTTGCATTTCTCTTCAGACTCACATCATCGAAGGGTTCTTGATTTGTGAAGGCTGTGGGAAGAGATATCCCATTAAAAATGGAATTCCTAACATGATTTTAAATAATGATGAAGATGCATGATCTTTTGTATTTTATTTATTCTATTTTTACATGCATTATCTTTTAGAATCTTCAAAAAAGTGAAAGATATTATTATTCAAACTAGGAATTATCTTTATTCTTCAAGAAATAACGAAACTAACACATATTTTGATCATCGCGCAGTTAATGGTTAACCATATTAGAAGTTTCTTTGATTAGGAAGTGAGGGAAGCCGAGATTGATAGTTTCTGGGAGTAAATGACTGCTCTTATTGTGAAGAACTGTTGTTTTTGAAGATATTCAGTAGTTTAGGGGAATTCTAATTTTGAGAAGGCAGAATCTTTGAAGACATTGGAGATGAACCATTAGATTGATAATTCTATGAATAAAAATTGGATTATGAAGTAAATCTTGACGAGGATAGATGAGAATTTATTTGATCACATAGCCTTGGCTAACTGAGATGATTAGATAATTATCTTTATCTTCTGGCCTAGAGAAGATCCTTTGGAGTAACCTTGATAAATTAAGGACTCATCTTTTGAGCATTGTAGTGTCTTAATGAAGATATAAACAGCTGCCTTGTGTTTATTCCAGCTCCAGCTGATTCAGGTGAGAACATACCTCCAGAATTATGGCTTTTTTAAGAATAAAATAAATATTTTCAGTTAATTCATTCTCTAATTAATAAAATAAAAGAAATCTTTTTTGTTGTTCTTATCCCGATCTCTGAAATAATAGATCTAGTGTGTTCCAAAAATATAAATATTAGCCATTTTTACAGAATATAGGTGTCTCTTCCTTTTCCATCAGAGAAGTATTTCACTGTTTTATCCAAGTGAGTTGGTTTTTCACTAGGTTAGCTGGACATCCTGAAAGTATTGCCCTCACCAATTCCTTCACCAACAGTATTTAGATTCATAATATATCCATCTCTCCCTTTTTCCAAAAAAAAGATCGATTTTAGAGAACATTTTCTCTCTTGTTGTTCTTATCTTACCTTATCCGTGAGTCGAAAAATAGCGTGTACTTTTCTTTTCGTTAATGTTTGACCTCCAAAGGCTGCTGCTGTATCCGCTGCTAGTCATTCAAAAAAATAAAAGTTTATTATCTTATGCTAGTTTTCGATTCTCCAATCAATTTAGATTTATTATTAATTATCTCTGAAAGATTTTAACACTCCTTTTATTTGCGTAAAGATAAATAAGAACCTCTTAATATCTACTGCAATACTGGCAAGAAATACAAGAATTAAGAAAACCTATTTGTTAATATTCCAATAAAATGATGGTGAAGGGGTAGAATCACATATCTTTTCTTTTAAGAAAATAATAAAATCTTCCAATAATTTGAAGTAAGTTTTCATTGAAATTTAATGAAAAACTAAATTATTCGATTGAGGTTAATAAAAAAATGGATCGAAATTTAACAGAGAAAGCGAAAGTAAACTCAACTGAGCCTTAGAACAGGTACTCCAATGAATACGACATTATCAGTTGCTAGCCGTTTCATAGTAATAATCTTTTCTGTAAGTTCTTCATCAGGCTGTGTTTTTTCTTCTTTCTTTGCATTCTTCTTTTTAGGATCTTTGTCGTCTTCTTTCTTGGCTTCGACTTGCACGCCATTTTTATCCACATAAATTGTCTTTGGTTCCTGTTAACAAAATTGAAATTAATTATTCAACATGCCAAATTGTTTTTTTTCTCAAAACATTTGAATTTTCTTCCTAATTACTTTAAACTTCGCAAGAGATGCTGCAATATAGGTCTCCTCATTTAACGATGTGAGGAAAGATTAAAGAAGTTAAGGAGCAAGATTTGGTTCTACTGCCCATTGTGTAGCGGTTACAGTAGCCACTCCCAGAATGGAAAGCCACAGTGCAGACATCATTAACGATTCATTTAAAGGAATCTTTTCACCTTCTGGATCGAGAGGTGAGAATTTCTCAATGATTGTTTTCTTCACGTTAATCTTATCGATAATAGTAACAGATCTTACTTTACTTATCTCATTCATGTCAAGGAATAGTTTCGGTGAAAGCACATTCATGAACCCAGGATTACCATAGAATAAAACCATCGAACCAGTTGAGAAATATCGCTGCCATTCTCCAACGCTGGTTATACGATTTCCAGAGGAAGCACCTTCCCATTTGCAAGTTGTCATTATTGTCTTAGCTGTGTCTAGAATAATTGGTTCACCTTCGAATTTATTGTCTGCATCGTCTTTCTTGAAACTGTAAGATACATATTTTAGTTTATCCTTTGTAATGCCAAATCCATTGTTCAGCGGAGGCTAGAATCCTTTAGAAACAAATCGAATAATTATTCAAAAATAAAAAAAAGAGAATTTTTCGTAAATTAAAAGTTTTTACCAATCGTTTTGAGCCTCTTTGCAAGTTGAAGAAGTGAAAAGTCTTTGGAGACAGCTGGAACTGACTTGAAGATATTAAGTTACTCGATAGGTAACGAAAAAAGTGAAATATCTAGTAAAAGCACAACCGATTCTACTCCTGTTTTCGATGGAGTCAAGGGGCTCTCATAATCTAGAATCTATTCATCTTTGTTTGCTCCTGCAGCACCTCCTTTTTTAGCTGGTGGAGCTTTGGTTTCTTTTTTAGTTTCTTTTTTCGCTCCTTTTGCACCTTTATCATTATTCTACTGCTAAAGCAATAGAAGTTCTTCCTCAGCCTTTTTATCTAATTCTGGAGAACTGTTAATTAGCTCATCGACTTCAGCAGTAAAACCTGCAAAGAATTCTTCAAGTTCACTCAGGATTTTCTAATATTCTTCTTCTTGCTAAGCTACAAGTTCAGAGAAATCTTTTTCTGAAATAATGGGCGATTTAACAAGAGAGATTTTAATTTAACTAAGACGCTACTTTAATTGTTATAAATTGTTGTGATCATCAAGGACTAAGTCTTTTCTTTTAATTTTAACTTCTAATCTTTTGTCTTTGGATAGTCTCAAGAATCCAAAGTAAAGGAATCTAGGTTAAATCAAACAAAACAAAAAAAAGCAAAATTATTCAATATTACTTTAAAAAAATCAAGCAAGAATTTCACCTTTTGTCTTGAGAGAATTGAAGCAAGAAATATGCAGACCCTCCTGGAAGTAATTTAGTTATGATATTCACATATTCTTCAGTGGAGAAGAGATTATCCCAAAGTTTGAACCCTTGTGTCAGCTATTTCACAGTTTCTTAGTTGATGTATCCAGATGAATCAGATACATGCTTGATGAGTCTCTGATAAGTCACAAACTTATGTTTTCCTTGCATTGCTTGCTTCACTTAGTTCACACAAAATTCCGTATAAGCTGAATGCTGAAGACGAGCTAGAAACTCAAAACTCTTGTCTGCTCCCTAGTTAAAATATTCACAGGTTAGATCAAAAATAAAAAAGAAAACTCTATTTTCTTGTTTACTTGAGTCCCAATGTTTTCAAGGAATTCACTGCAGAATTTCCTCATGAACGAAGGCGCTTTCTTTGATTTGATTGAGTCATCGATGCTTTTGTAGTTCTTGTTGTAAATTGTGTTCACTGCTTGTAAGCTATCTGACTTTAAATCGAAAAGAGGAGAATAATTTTCGATATCCTCCTCATCGATAGCTGGCTCTTTCAGGGTTGAAGCTACAGCTGGGGGAACTTATGGTAGTTATTGTGAAACTGTTTGAGCTTACTAAGAAGTCTACTGAGGTACAGATGTAGCTTACTGAACTTATTCACTATTTCCTTGTAGTTTTTGTTATTCCTCAGTTAGCACAGGCTATTTCTCTGGGACTTATGGCTTAGGCAATGGAAGCCACACATCTGCCATTTATTCTTTTTCCTCAGCCTAATTTGAAATAAACATGCATAAATTAACCTTAAACTTTCGCTAAAAATCAAATTCTTACGAGTAGCCGTTTGGAGCGAGACCATTCAATGCTAGCAATGATATACTCATAGGAATTCGGAGAAAGATTCGTCTTGATTGATTCAAGAATTGAAGTTGTACGTTCGAACGATTCAAATCTCCTTGAAGTAGGCTGCAGCTCCAGCTCAATAATTTTATTGAGTTTGCTGATGTACTCTTTTAGCTTGAGATCCTTTTGAGATTCTTGCTGTACTTGAGACCCTCCTAGTTCATTTTTCTAGAGCATTAAATTCTCAATTGTATGATTATCATCTTCTTCTTCAGGATTATCAGCGTTCTTGCTGGGATGGGCGACGAGAGCGTTGTGAACATCGTCATATTTTTTCTTAATAGTTTTGATCAAACCATATTGGCAGAATGATTATGCCAGCTGTACACGATTCCTGCAGTGATAGACAGCAAGAGGTGTACTTGTTGCACCTTCTGAACTCTTTTAAACTAGCACAGAGTACTTCAGCACATTGAGAATATGCAAATCCATCTCGAAAAGTTACTGCTGAATCTTAGAAAGCAGTCTAAAGCTAATATTTACATCCCGCATATCGCAGAGATTAAGTCTCTCACACCAGTCGTAAAGCTTGGAAAACGCAATAAGAAGAATTTGGATCTGTCCTAATTTAACACCTCCCTTAACAAATTATTCTCTTGCACATTTTAGCCATTTGAATGATTCTTTTTCAGATGCTTCTGAATACTCTCTACGAAGCAGTTTCAGATGGATTTTAGCAGTCAACAGATATAAAGTGCATAACACCTATTCGATGTGCAGTAAGTTGCTGCATTGAGTAGGCTTGTCACGTGATCTAAGAAGTTAACAAATATGTAATTAAAAAATATTTTTTCTGACAAAAAAACTTCAAATTTACGCTGTGAAGACTTCGATGAGTTTTTGAAGGAAATTTTTAATATCTTCATATTTATTTAACTTTTTGAGAGTTTTAACTGTTTCGATTGCGCTTAACTCCCTTTATTTTTGTTAAACAGGTAATCAATTAAAACGGTTATTGTACTGCACTTCCTTACATAGTCTAGGCATTTTTAATTAAACGATGCGACTTCATGTGGTTTGCCAGTGATTCGATGTACTCTCCCTCAAGATAAAATATTGAGCCTAGATAAGAAACAGTAAATGTGAATTCATTTAAAAAAAAATACTATCCTGCTCAAAATTTACCTAAGAACAGATGAATTTCTCCAAGATCTTCTTTATTTTGAAGTACTTGAGCATGTAAAAGTGCTTCTTTAAACAATTCTTTAGAATGTATGAGATCCCCTGCAAAGAATAATTCTTTTCCTAACCACATCCATATTTAGTAAGGGAGAATGACTTATATGAGCTTTGGCTGTAGCATATTTTATTAAGAAATATCTAATTGCTCTTTATTCACAGTTGAGGTAACTTTGGAGGACTCAGTTTTAGTTAAATAATAAGTTTTCTCTTAATCTGTGAGGGAAAGCTTTTGAACTTAAGGCTAGGCTACTTTATCAGCTTATTCATGATAACCCAGCAAATGGAGTAGCTTGATATATTTTAGATCAAAAAGTGCGCCCATTTGAGCAGATCCTATAATTTCCTTTGAGAAAAATCTCAAAAAGACAATCAAAGGAATATTATGAATGTGAAGACCGGAATCTTCGAAAATCTTGACAAGTTAACTGATATATGTGAAAGTAACTTCGGCTTTCTCGAAGAGGAACTTTCCCATGAAATTGTAGTCTTCCACTGTGCGAACTTTTTCCAAGAAGACAGGTGAAAATTCCAATTAAATCCACTCCTCATTAGATTAAGGTAGACGGCATTTTTAAGATGAATCGATTTATGGAGCTGCAGCAACAGCAGCAGGAGTTTATTTTGTCCCTGGAGCGACTATTGGAGCAGCTACCTAAGGAGGAGGGATATTTAAAGTTGTATTAAAAGTTACAAATGAAAGTTCGATTATCTTGATCAAGAACAACTTAGCGTCAAGTGCAAATTAAATTTAAGTTTCTTGTTTAGGACTTATAATAGAAAGCATCGCATGAATACGCATTAGCCTCTCGAAATGAGCACAATTTAAGCTCTCTGGGTTAGAGTCTTCTTCTCTTTATGTGAAGATACTTTTAGTCTGTTTTGACTTAGTAATAGAGTGAGCTCTCGCAGATGTTTTAGACATCCTAGATCCAACCGATCCAGTGCTTTTCTTGTGTTCAGTTTTCTTCATTGATTTTCCAGTACGACTGCTTGATTACTTCGATACTGATGCTCTTGAACGCGAATGAGAGTTCTTAGATAACGAAGATTTTTTATCTAAGCGAGAAAATACCACAGATCCTTTTTCTTCTTCGTCTTCTGCATCCTCTCCATCGTTTTCAATTCCAATCAGAACATCAGCAGCAAGCTCAAGTTACTGCACTACTGTCGACAAGCTTGAAGGGAATTTCTCCCCAGCTTCGATGTCTCGAACTGCTGTGGCATTATTGCTTCCACCTGCACCACCATTTTAGCTATCTGGATTTCTCAACAACCATTATGCAAATTCAATGTAGACTTCTACAATCTCCTGGGAACTCTCTTTTTTAAGAATCTCAATGGCTTTACTGTATGCATTGTATTATTTTAAGACTAAATTGGAAGCACGAGCTAGTCTGATCCACATCTAAATCACAAATAACCATTATTAGTTTATATTAAAGCATAAATAAAATGTTATTTTATTGAATATTTTTTAAATTTTATTTAATCATTCAACAAATGGGTAGTTCTTCATATTTCTTCCAAAATATGCTTACTTTAGATTAAAGGGATGCATCAGCTTCTTTCATATTGGAGATGGCTTAGAGCTCATTTTTGCCTTGCTTACTCATGAAAATCATTTTCGCTTCCCAAATAGGTTTTTGCATATTTTTAGGTATCAGCTCAAAGACCATATCGGCAACATTCTCTCCAAGGTGATATTCTTCATTCTCAAGAGCAGCTTTGAAGAGGAGAGAACTCAACAATAAAACGAGATCTGGTTCACTCTTTTCCTTGCAACTTTTCAGGTAGAAAATTGTCTAAAACAATGGTTTTATCATAGCCTTCCTATTAAGCGCAGAATCTTGTAATTTTCCACAAATATTCCAAACCAATTTCGCAGAATCCAATACAAGCACATTAATTCCTGCTTTTAAACCCTTGTTTGCGCCTTCAACAGAATGTTTTAGCCCATGGAATAAAAGCTACTCTTGACTTTTTTATTCTTGAGTTTCAGGATTCAACATTCTCAGTAAATTCTCACTGTACAAACATTCTGCTAATGAATACCATCTTAGCCTCCTAGACGGTATTTCTGATATGATTTAAAAGAAAGAAAAAATAATCAAAAAACACTAATTATTAGTAAATTCTCAGTTACTTGATATGTCAGTATTTGGATCAAGAAGAGAAAGGGAGTTTTCCACACAACGAAGAGAATACTTGAGCATTGCAACATTTTCTTCTCTTAACGCTAACCTAGCTAGTCTCACCCAAAGTTCTGCATGCAATTCTAACTCTGTTTCGTCATTGCTCTTTGCTATCCAGGTCTTAAGAGTCTCAAAACATTTCTTTAAAAGTTCTTAATTTGCAGCTCCAATTGGACTATTTGAAATCGTCTCTAATTATGAAACAACCTCCAAAAGCACTTAATCTGTAGATATTCCTGCTTAATCTCCAGCAGCACCTCCTTTCGCGGGGGCTTTTGCTCCTCCTTTATCAGGTGCTTTTCCTCCTGCACCCTTAGCAGAACCACCTACTCTTGCTTTCACTGCGAAAATTAGTTTTCTAGTGTGAACTCCAATCGGTAACTACAGAAGTGTCTCGCATACTCTAACTACTTCATCAAACTCTTTCTTCCCCTCCATTAAGCGTGTGTACGCTAGACCAACATCAGAGACTATCTCCAACTTCGTTTCCTTTTCATAATCAACAATTAATTTTTTCTCAAGAATCCCTACAGAATTCTTCATCGATTCAAAGAATTTCTTCAACAAAATAGGAATGGCACTGAAAAGCTTTGCGTCCTATGTAGGATCCTTCAACACAGGCAAGAAATTATTCCAGATCTAAATCGCTCCATTGAAAATCAACCAACTTTATCCAACACTTTCAGCTAATTCAAGTCCTTTAATGAAAAAATCTGCGATGCTCTATTTCTTCTTCAAAACGGATTCCTTTTCTTCAGCACTAATCTCTTATTTGACTCCTTCACCCTCTTCATATTCATCGATCTCAATCAGTTCAGCTTCTTAAAATGCAGCTGCATAATTATCCTCAGCGAGTCTATCAATTGTTATTTATGCCATCATGAAGTAACATTAAGCCTATGCAAGTACCATTTCTTCTGAATTAACTACATCCCAAGTGTCAGCTACTACAAACTCACAGGCTTTCATAGCGATTTCATCTTGTTCCCAATCAAATCCCAACTGTGCAATATCGTTTCCGAGCAGTTTCTTTTGCTTGTATTAGTAGAGGTTTTTCTAAACATGCAAGGTCTTTTCTTTATTAATTTCTTCTTCAACTTAATCTTTACTCGGATCCGTTTAGTATTCGGGTTCTTTATATTTTATTAAACTAGCGAGAGATTTCTACAGAATATCAAGCTTTGTATGCTCTTGTTTTTGGTTCATCGCATTCTCTAAATCAAGGATAACCTAAAAATAAACGCAAATTAGTTTAAATTCTCAAAAATCCATTCAACTTTTTAAGATCAATTTGTACCTTCTCCACAACTGTTTTAGCTTCTGCATTTTGATCTGATCGTAAGATGATTTTTTCCATTAAACTAGTTAAATATCGTTGATATGGACGCTAGTAGAGACTTTTATCTTCTTCATCTTTCATGGGATTTTTCAATTTAGCTAATGGCGTAGAGTAATCGAGTTTCAAAGCCTTGCGGATTTACTCACCTGCCTTGAAAGTGCCATCTTCACTGAGCTCAATTTTAGCTATTTCCAAATGGAGGTTAGTTCTGAGCAGATGATCATTGCTTTGAATTTTCTCCATGTATTCGCTTGCAATCATCAGGGCTTTGTAAGCATGTTGACGATAAGCTTAATTCAGGAAAGGCAAACTAATATTCCAAATCAGTACTGCCCCGTCTTAAACCATATCCGCATCTAACTATTTTGCACTTTTGTTACTCCCAACTGAAAGCATAGCCTTGAATTCAAAAAAGAAATTAACCCAATAAGTTAGAATGTTATTATTAGTTTGTTACTTTTTCTAAGATTTTGAGTGCTTCAATTCGCCTGTCTACTTCTTACTTCTTAATCTACAGTTTACTCAATTTCATCCCTGTTTTAGGGTCTTCCTGTGGGCCTGGTTTTTTAATTTTAAGTTCTGCTCTGTTAAACTCTTAGAGAACTTGCACGGGTTGCCTTGCTCTAGTCATAAAAGCAGAAATTTATTCTGCAATAGTCAGGAGATTAAACTAAAGTGCTATCCTTCCTGCTTCTGCTATTCGCTCAAGAATCATTGGGGATAATTTCCCAATTTGCACTGTCTCATCTGTTGAAAGCACTGCGACGTTCATAGAGTTAACTAATGTTGTTAATTCTTTCTCCAAGGTAGCTTCAGGGACTAATCCTGATTTCATCATTTGAAGAGTCAACAAAAAACGAAACCCTCGTTCATCTTCTTTATTCGCCTCAACATCCTTCTTGATATTTGCAAGAGGGGCAGGTGTTTCCTTGCAAAGATGAATTCGTAGTTTTAGTAGCTGCTCTTAAAAATCACAGTTTCCCTTCTTTTTGGTATTTTCCCATAATTTATCTAGCATTTTATTGGCGTCTGCTTTATTGTCGCTATCATAAAGACACTGAAAAAGCACCCATGTATACCTACAAACAAAATAAATATCTCAGTTTAAACTAGGAAATTACTCCTTAAGAGTCAAGTAAATTAGCTAGATATTAACAATTGTGGAAATATTCATTGTTTACCTGCACCGCCAATTAAAATCTGGCTCATCAACATCATCGAAGAGTTAATCAAGAGTTTTGACAACTTCTGTGAAATTCTTAGACCAGTTTGTCTTAATCATAAATCGAACAATATTGTACACACATACCGAAACATTGTAGATCAGAAACGAATACTTCACCTTGTCGCTATTCTTAATAATCTCGAGAGCTTCGTTAACGTATCCCAAAGATTTTTACAGAATAGCTATGATTTCTTCACCTTTTGCCATGGATAAAAGACCATTTAGTGCAACAAGTCTTGCCTTCACTAGCAAAGCTCTTATGAACATTTAACCCTTAGATTAGTTTCTCTGAAAGAAGAGATCAATGTAGAATTCGCTTAGTTTTTCCTTGCCTGGGATTGTGATGGCTGTTTCGGCGAAATTGATGATCGTATCGTAGGAGAGTTCGATAAATGAATCGCGTATATTTTTTTTGATAAGTGCATCTGCAGAATTAACACATTGGATACTCTTGTCTAAAAACGAATCGTCTTCTTCCTTTCTGTTGTTGTAGAAGATAGCCTCAGTCAGGAGACAATTAATCTCGATTTCTTCGCTTTGTGCCATATTTTCTATTTGAATAACTAATAATCCACTTGCTGACAAAAAGTATTCTTTTTTCTTATTTTGAATTATTGTTTTTTATTATTTTTCTTCTTCTTGTAAGTTACCTAATTCGACTCGAGAATTGAAGGGAATTCAGATAAATCTTTTTTGTTTGAAGGCAAACAATAAGGATGAGAGAAAAAAGAAATTCATTTTTATTTTTCATTTTAAGTTTCATAACTTTTATCATGAAATTAGTTTAGAAGAGGTATGGACTGAAAAATAAAAAAAAGACTTCAGAATTTTAAATGATTTAATGATTTAATTATTCCTTTCTTTGTTGAATTAATCAAATTATTTTTTATGACAACAAAAAATACACGAAATAAATAGTAGAAAAATAGGTAATTTATGGAGTATTATGTCCAAAAACAAACTGCTTCATATTAAAGATCAGGGTTAAAAGAATAATTATCAAGGGAAATATTTAAGGGTTAATGTGTAAATATGAAGAGTAATCATTGATTGAAAAAATGTATGAGTAATTATGATTTGATAGAAACAAATTACATTTATTTATGTTTTTTCTCTCAATCTGTAATTTCATCAAAATAACTATAGACTCTTCTCCTTCTATATTATAGAAAATGATAGCATTGTATCCCCCCTAAAATAATAGAAGCACTCTCTCATTATGTTAATAAAAAGTTAGAGTTCTAGAAATTCAAAGAGAGGTGTGTCTTTAAAGAGACATCATAATATTTACTTTCTTGTGTAAAGTGCAATGTTTATCTCCATATTAGATTTGGATTTACCTTTCTTTCTTCCATAAAGGTACTTCCTCTCAGGAGTAGAATACCAGAATGAAAACATTCTAAATAGACATGCAGCGTACATAATTATATTTAGATTAGAACCAAAGATAATTCAATCAAAAAACTGCAGAATATCAAAGTAAAAAAACTGAAAACTCAAATAATTTGCACTGACAGAAAATCAGAGTCTAAGTATCTTGTTTTAAGGGAAAGATTTGTAATCTAAAATTTTTGAGGAGAAGTATCAAAACAAAAGATAACTCAACCTTCTTGTAATAATTTTCAACTCAATATTTTTCATACTTTTGGATTGTTTCTCCTCTGCAGGATTTAGCTCCAATAGTAAATTAAAAACAAAATTAGAAATAGTTGTAGATCGAATAAGAAGTAATGAGAAAACCCTTTCTTTAAGCATGCTTTTGAAGTGTGTAAATTAAACAATTTTGAGCATAAATTAAAGTAATCCTTTCAAAAACACTCTCAAAAACTGTCAAAAGGTAGTTTTTTTTCTTTTTCTTTTTACAAATGTTAGTAATGAGAACCTTCCAGAAGATCTTTTTAAAACAACAAAAAAGTAAAAATAAATGAAATCCTATTCATGGCATGTAAATTTATTGAAAGAACTGTTCATTTTAATAATCTCTAAAGGATCCTTGGAAGGCTTACTAAAAAACGATACAATTTACAAATAGATTTATTATTTTTCTGTTTGCTTTTCTATTAAAATATAATGCAATTGTGAAATACAGTAAGCTTCCAAATAGATGTTTCCCACCTTTCAAGTGGTATCAGAGGCATCCTCTCTAAGCTGAATCATTCTTATCTGTATTATTGTTATAATTTGAGCATTTGATAACTAGCCACAAGTTTGAAACATTAGAAAAAATTAAGAAAGCTAAACCCCCCATTCCTCCCCCCCTTAGAATTCGATTATTGCTTGTTAACCAATTCTAACTCCCCGAGTCTGTTAATTCAATAGTTCATTCAAGCATCTATTCTTGTTTTTCAATCAGTATTTATACTTTCTTCTCCCTTATTATTCCTTTTTTTTATAGATAAATAATGAAATAATTCAGAGGCTTTTCATGAAAATCATAAAATCCACATTATTTGCATATTAAATTACCTTAAACTGATCCTAAGACCTTTGGTTTATTTTTATATTCAAGTGGTCTTATAACTTATAAAGAGATAGACAAAAGGATATTTGTTTAGGCAAGGTTTCAAAGGAGAAATGCACATAAGAAAGATCAGAAACTGCTTGATATATTGAATAGTAAAACGATAGAGAAGGAAGCATCAATAATTGGTATCTTAGAGAGAAGAATTTCATGATTTAGTGTAAGAGAAAGCTCGATCTAGACAAATTTCTAATTATTTTGATATTTTTTTAACATAAATAGTAAGCAGCGATCATCTTAATATCAGAGCTTCATGTTTATGGCTTTATTCGTGTCTTTATTCCTCTTTTGAGTTGCATTTAACACCAAATAAAATATATCAGTTATTGAAATAAATAATTAACTAAGAATTTATCCAAAATGAGTTCATCTCTTATTGTAAAAACAATTTTTTCGAAGGTTGAGTTGTTATTAGAATGGGATAATAGAAATTGATCACTTGCAAAATTTCAAGGATTAATTTCAAAAATAATATGTGGCAAAGAAATCAACTAAATTAAGGAAATTAGTCTTAAGAGTCAGTCAGCACAGACAGATCGAATAGCCCACACAAATGTGAAATGAAATTAGATTTATGTTTTACTGAAAGGACCACATAAATTTCATAAAACATCATATTTTTTAGCATAAATTATAAGAAAATATTCAAAAATGAATCTAAATCATGTTTAAAATAAAAAATAATAAACTAAAGTGAAAGGCTAAAAAAACTTGGTAGACAACACTCGTTAAGAATTTAAATATTTTACTTCAACTTTTTTCCAATAAAAACCCTAATTATATTGAGTAATCGATACTTGATTCTGAAGTGTTAAAGTCGCAGCAAAAATAAAATCCTGTCCTTAGTCAGAAGGTTTATTTCTAAATAAGGTAGAATTAAGGATAAATAAAGAAATCCCTCTCTCTCTAAATTCTTTATTACTTTTTGATTGAAATAATCGAGATACTGATCTGCTTTTCGTTTACTTTGATGGTAAAAAATCCAATGCGATAAAACGAGTCAAAAGTAGATTTCAAAAGGGAAATAAAAATTTGCCTTACTTGCATAGAAGATCTATTCCTGTGGTACTAGAATCACTTAACGCCCTTAATAAATATAAAATTGCCTCAAGAAGGGCATATTTTTCAATAATTATTATCAAGACACCTTTTATTTTAGAAATATTCCATTTTAAGCTAGAATCATCAAGATGATCATAAAAACTTTTGAAATTTTCTTGAAAAGAATGTGATACAGAGAAACTAGGGGGTGGGGAATGCACGGGTACATTTCTTAGAGCTATTGGTTATTTCATTCGCTAAGAAGATATTGTATCTTTTAGCGAGCTGATTTCTTAGGAAAAAATAAAAATAAGGGTAATTTCACTGAAAAGCAAAAATTAATGCAAATACCTAATAACCTACTCTCGGATAAGTCAGCACTCTCCAATGACTAAATCATTAATGGAATGGCAGCGAGAAGAACCGAGGAAGATACTTAAAGATACAATGCAATTTAGGGAATAAGCGAAAACGAATGAAAATACCCGGGTGGGTAGGAAATAAGTGGAATTAATAAAATAAGGCGATGATGAAGAAGTTCCAAAGAAGATAAATAATTAAAATAATAAAAAACACATCAAGAATAAAAAAGAGATAGCAAAGAAAAAAAAACTATCCAAACCTATTTAAAAAACACTGCAAAGCGCAACCAAGTAAATAAAGCAAAAACGCGTAAATTTATTCCCTTCAAACAATCCACAAATTTCACCCCAAAGATCGATTGTTCTTTCTGCTTAAACGCATTCATATAGTCCTGAAACTACATAAATAGCAACCTAAAAATCTCTCACTCACCCACATTATTAGCAATTTCAGTGACTTAAAGAGAAAAAAACTTTCAGCTGAAACTGCTACTGCGACTGTATAAAATATCTCAAAAGACTTGCTTTATCAACTAAATTTTTTTATCATATGAAAGGATCTTCGAATCCATGCTATGTGTTTTCCTCACTTAGTTCTCCTCCCCGCTTATGTCTCTCTCCAGCTGATGCCTCAGTCTCTGAATATAATTAACTTAAGTTCAGTCTAGACACTGCTGATAAAGAATATGATTCGAATATCCTGCTCAATCTGCTCAGAAGAGAAAAGGTAATGAATAATATAAAAGACTTTCTTCAATCTCTCTCCAACTCAATTTGCATCCCACTTATTTTCTAATGCCTTCTTTTCCACGAAACCTTCAAATACATGGGTCATTTTACATCCTGCCAAGAGTTGTATGAATTCCTTTCGAGAAAAAATGACAAATTGGCAATTCGGGAATCATTTTTGCTAAATAGCATGATATCTATGAGCGAGATATTATGAAACAAGATAGTACTAACAATTTTAAAAATCCAGGATAGAATATTTTTGGGTAAACAAAATAAAGAAAAATATGCATTTTTCAGTAACCCAAACAGCTAATAAATAATAAAAGTGCGGTTACTTACCAAACGCTCCCACAAAGATAAGCCAAATCGAGAGAATTCTAATTCAACCACACATAAAGTTTGAATTCAAATTTGTAGTTTAGCTGATTCAACAGATAATCAATCTGGTTATCAAAAAGGGAAAAAGACTGTAATCTATCGCAGTTGCATCGATGGCTTCCTATTTTTTGCCTTAAACAGATGGATTATTATTATCTTTTTAAAATCCAGCGTCGTATAAAATTAAATTTGGAAAAATTAATTTCCATTCAAGCAAGAATAAAGGATACTAATTTATCCTTCTCCATTCCCCAACGCCAGGAAACGCAAAAAAGTTATTGATTTTTTTGACTTTGGTAAAAGGGAAGAAACTGTAATTAAAAAAGCTTTTTTGAAAGGGGAGATAAGAGGGAGTTGTGGGGTATGGGGCCTTGATTTTTTGTAATTATCTATTTCGTTTGTTAAATCCTAAACAATCCCCCCCTAAATTATTAGAGTGTTTTTTTTATACAACTCATTTTTTGCTAAATCTCCTTGAATTACTGTTTAGGTCTAATTCTGTGCTCAGGAGAAACTAAAACTGCAAGCAGATTCTAAGCAAAGACATATCAAGATGATTATGAAAAAGATCATTAATGATGTAAGTGATTGGTTCAGATTGTTTTATAAATGATTACCTGATGTTTTATTCTTGCAGTTTTTCAAAGATGAAGACAGCCAATGTGAAGGGAAATAAAAATAGCAGGAGTTTCCTAAACAATTGAACGTGTTAGAATTAAAGCTACAGACATTGATGTTCTTAGAAATTGCTCTAGTGATGAATGAGAATATCGATAGCAGTCACATATAATTCTTCTTCTATTGTGCATATAATATGGCTCTCAAGGTAAATGGAGTTTCGATGTATGTTATTAACTAAAAAATCGAAAATAGACAAAAATAAATCAAACTGAAAGTTTATTTAGTTAACTAAGAAAATCTAATTGATTTGTTGCTGAAAATAATTAAAATACAGAGCTAAAGTGTTCTGGTTCGAAACGACGATCTTGAAAGCTGGATTCGAGCGCAGAAGAGTGGCAACAGCATTGCACTTTGGAATCGTCATATCTTCGCTTTCGAGGAGTTTATGTTCAAGAATTTAAACTGGAACACTGATTTAGTCACACCTGCAAGCATCTTGCAATTCTTTTAGGAAACACATTTTTCAGAGTTGCAATACTCCAAGGATTTCAGCTAAAAGTTCTGTGAGGCAGATATCCTTTCCTGCTTCATTAGTAAGAGATATTTATGCTTTTAGTAGTGATTGTTTTTAACAAAAATTTTTTTTTTTGTGTAGAACAAAAATGGTCTAATTCATCGATTGCTCTTGGCTGTTTGGCTTATCAACTTCAATAACTTCAAGACACTTAACCTTTTGAATACCTCATATTTCTGCTGAATCACTATTCTGCTTAATCAGCTCTATTTGACCTTTAAGAGATCTCTAATGTATTTTCTCATTTATCCGAAGAAGCAGGTTAAATCAGCAAACCAGCTAGTTTATCTTTTGGGATTTTCCCTAATACCTGGATGGAAGCTGATGATGAAGATTTACATAATTTATCACCTATTCAAAGCTTGCGATCTAGCTAATCAACTTAAGCTAGTAAGCAATCAATTCGAGAATCTCCTGTTTCAGAATAACACAAAATTAACAGAAAACGAAAATTCTCATCCTCTACCTGCTCCACATTAAAACATAGCAAACAATTATTCTCCTAATCACCAACGAATGATTTGAATGACTAAGAAAGCAATTCTGAGAGAATAACTGTTTCGGAAGAAATCCAAAAAAGAATCAAAAGAAAAGAAGATCAATCCATATTTCAAATCGCTTCTTGAATTTAACTTATCCATAATCAAATAATTTACTAATAATTCACTAACAAGTATCGCCCTCTAGCAATATTGCATTCTTATTATTCTGAAACCATCACCCCTAAGTGAAGGCTCCTTTAAAGCACTTTTACTAAGCAATGGCTATCTCCAAAAAAAAACAAAAACAAATCCAACGCAATCCTATCTATTTCTAAGAATACTTCTTGGAAATAATAAAAACTCAAAAATAATAATCTACTATTCATCTGCATCGTTTCAATTTCATTTCAAATTATTTATTCATTCATGGTCTCGTATCTTTATTTGTCTGCATATGTGACCATAAACTCCTTGAGTATATTACTAAACTATTTACAAAAACGCATACTTTTGGATTTAACTTATGATTGTGCAATGTATAAAGCAAATTCAACAATAAGTATATTTTATTGTGCTGATTCAGTGAATTTTTTATTTTATTTGAAATAAATAAATTATTTGTCTGCTTATCAATTTTTCTATTCTGATTATCTTCCGAAATACAACTGAATCTTGTTGCTCATACTAAAAAAGAAGCTTGAACTCAAAGGTTGTTAATATTTTAAGCCAAGTAGCTATGATTTTCTAATAAGTATCCCGACTATTAATAAATTGAAATAAATCCATTTTCTATGTTTTAAAAAAGAATGTCTATCTCAAATAGCACAAACAAAAACTAGTTTAAATAATATTTATCGTTGCATTTAATAACTTCATAAATATTCCGTTTTTTTTTCATCATTGGATTAGATTCTCAAAGAAATCAAGGATAGTCTTTTTGGGTGCAGAAACTTAAAGTTATGCCCTCGAGAGCAAATATTCTTGATTCCCCTTTCCTTCAAACTTAACTGTGTAGTTAACCTTCCCGTTTGTCTTGAAAACAGATACTATTTGTTTTATGTTTATTTTTCCAACTAGATCCTTTAATAAATTTTATTTATCAGGAATAGACGCTGTTTTTGTCTTCGATATCAGTTTCTTCTTAGAAGCTTCTTTCTTGACCACCAATGTTAAACTGTGTTTCTTCGTTTAACCTTTTTTGATTAGCGATGATGATGGTTTTTTCTTGATTGCAGATGAGTTCTTCACCAAATTATGCTTCCTTTGAACAAATATAAATAAAAAATAATCCAATAAAAGCTAATCAACTAATGAATTTTATACTTTTGGTATTTTGCAAGAATAGTCCTATCCACAAAGTTCTCAGCTGGCTCATAAGTTGCTTCTTCTAATGGAAATCCAACCCATTTGACTTTGTAGAGATATGTATCACCTTTCAGTTTGTGACCAACGATCTTCTCGACGAGATAAACTCTAGCCATATCTTATTTGTTTTTGTTTTTTTGTTAGTGTAAATAGAAAATTAATTATTATTTTTTGTTTTTCTCTGCAAGAATAATCTCCCTTGATAAAAAGAAAGAAAGGATTTTTAATGCGATAAAAAATATTAAACAAAAACAAAACTTGATTTATTATTGAAAATGATTAGATCAATAATAACAACAAACAAATATCAAAAGATGGAGGAAATTAAGATATTGGGCATTAGTTATCTCCATTGAAAAAAAGAACAAATTATTATATTATTTATTAAAGATTATTAAAACAAAAAAGAAAAGAAAATTGTTTTTGGTGCATCATAAGGCGATAAGGATTGAAGATTCTAGCTTGGAGGCACTTTAGATTTTATTTCCTAAAAGAAAAAAATAAGAAATTGAAAAGATATTTAGATATTTCAATTCCCTGCTGTTGTCTGAGTTAACTTCTCAGCTTGCTAACTAGATGCAGATAGAGCCATGTAATTAAGATGATATGATTAAAGATTCACAGATAGAATCGTTGTGTTGTCTCGAATGCATTCATTTTACTCTAATATTTATTACAGAGCCTTTTCAGGAAATTAAGAGAATCCTAGACCACATAAGCCTTCAGATGTGCTTGCATTATAATCCTTTTAAGTAAGTAAATTCAACAAAAAAAATTAGATTAAAAGGGAAAATTAATTTAAACGTAATTTCCCATACATTCCAAAGACCATCAGTCGCAAGGACAAGAAAGACATCTCGAAATTGAAATTCTTAAAGCAGCTCATTTATGTCATAAACTAAAATCTCAGGTTCAGCTATTATAAACGGCTTATTTCGCTTATCTCCAAATGCTCTAGTCACATTAAGTTCTCCAGCGACACGTAGCTAACTGCCACTATGCAAACAGAGTCCATTCTATCCTAGGATCCTATCAAGTTCATCCTTTCGAGAACTTGGTGTATGATCGAAAGACAGATTTTTTGAGTTCCCAGTTGAATTAAAAATAACTGCTCTACAATCACCTAGATTAGCTACATAAAGCTAATTATTGACAATTAATACACAGACGCAAACACATCCACTTCCTGTAAACTCTTCTTAAGTTTAGAATTGTTTATCTAATTCAAGGAAACCTGCCAAACAGAAGAAGAACAAATAGAATTAGCAAATTTTTCTCAAAAAAAAATAAAAATCTCCTAACCCC
>Ga0302271_10000816_pt1 | contig 30663 bp, 15 predicted proteins | sample III_Bog_N1_1_FD_198767 | JGI IMG/M metagenome (GOLD analysis project Ga0302271, IMG submission 198767) | Peat permafrost microbial communities from Stordalen Mire near Abisko, Sweden - III_Bog_N1_1 | ecosystem: Environmental > Terrestrial > Soil > Wetlands > Peat | place: Sweden: Abisko... | reverse complement strand
AATATCTTTTCATTTTAATTTTATTATATTGTCTCTTTCACTTAAACGGCTATTCAATGTAGTATACTGCTGTTGCTATTATAAGTACATTCATTCCTGTTATTATCTAATACACCTGATTTACCCGCGACAGGAGGGAACTTAAGTTATTATCTACTTGTTACCTGCTCATCTTTCAATCGAACTGGTGGATTGGAAATATATTTGTCACCATGCTATCCATTAGTGTTAACATTATTCTATTACTGCTCATATTAGTTCAAAGTATTCTGCCCTTCAAGAAGAGGTTTAATTGTTGATTTCTCAGCTATTTTATACCTTTGAAGTAACGAATGTATGCTCTCATTGAAGCAACGACGCTATTCCGATTGGATCACTGCATTCTTACCCTGAAGTGGCAATGACAATAATTCTAAAGGATTACTACTACCTTAATTATGATTCAAACCCCCTAGCTGATTAGACGAATTTTACTTTAAAGCGCAAGTATTTCCTTTTTCATCTAATCCTAACTGATCTTATGAGTAATTCAATAGCGTCTTGAACATGGCTATTTTATTAGGCTTAGTAATCGACGCATTTCGCTAGCGCTGCTATTAACAAACTCCATCTTAAGATAGAACTCGCTAGGAATGCATCTTATTCTACTATTATGTTGGTACGGACAATTAACTTGTATTGTTCGTCATTTTATCATTCTTACTATTATTCTCCCTTTGATAGTTAATTGTTTTATTCCCCTTGTAATCTCTCGATTTCTATTCAATCATTGGTTCAATCGTAGCTGCTCTTGCTCTTTAGGTAATTGTTGCAGGTGGTGGCTTATTACTGTTTCTGTTGAAGCTAGTGAATGATTTGAAAGTTAATGACACAGAGATTGCATCAGAGTACTCTGACGAAGGTGTAGGTTATCGTAATTCTTTGGTTGTTGTTGTTCCATCTAACTCGCTGAGATAACAGCAGCTATTTAGAGTACCAGCTCTACCTAGATGAGTGTCTTTGAAGAGAAGTGTCTCACCACCTTGAAGAAGCTATTGCTATGCCTTCAATTCGCGGTTCCTTTTAGGATTATTTGTTTTCCTTTTAGTTAGCTGATTACTGCTGCGGATGAGTTCATCTGCGATGGATTAAGGCTAGTTAAGATTAGTGAATGTCTCTGAAGAATAGCTACTACTATTTTGATTGTTTGAATTCGATTGAATTTACGAAATAGCGCGAAGTCTTCGTCTTTTGTTGGCTTCTTGTGATAACTTTGTCTTTGCTTGAAGGAGATCATCGAAACCAGTTCGTTAAATATCTTTACAATGCTTTCCATTGAGACTAGACGAACAGCTGTAGGATATTATACTGTGCTCTTCTTGTTCTTGTTAGGCTATTCTACATGCTCCTTCTTGATTGTTGCTATCCATAGATTATTAAGGTTGGTTGATATTGCTTAGATGATTTCTGTTGCTGATGGTGCTGAAGCTGTTAGAACTTGCAGGAGGTAATGATAAGAGATTGGATTGATGAGCAGCAAGCAGAAGAGGGTTATGGTAAGATGGAGGAGGATATTGTGGGTGATTTGGGAATTTAGTATGCATCATCTTAGAGTTATTCATTGGATTGGTGATGTTGTTATTATTAGCTGATTTTGATCTGAAACTGTGAAGATTATGTTGAATTTGCAGATCGGCTGCCATTTGAGGGGGTTAAAGATTGGTTTTGGTGGAGTTACCGCTTGGTTATAGTTGTTGTACATCTGCATCGAGGATGGTATCCTTAGCTCTAAGATCGAACTTCCTTCCCTTGCTCGTTGGAGTAATCCCTCCAGTTTCAGAATATTAGGAGTTGTTCTCCTTCGATGACTATTATGAGTGCGCAGATTAAGGATGGATATGCAGTTATTTTTCAATTTATGATTTCGAAGCTTACTCTTGCTACTATTATGGGATATCGTGAGACAATAAGAATGTCTAGATCATCTTCAGCTTTTAGATCACACTGGTGTTGTGTCCATCAATCGCATTGCTATTATTGATTCTCATATCTTTGTTAGAAACTGTTTGCTCTTTTAATGCACTTCCATTATTTTTAGGATAACGCACAAATGCTTCTGTGTTGTTGTTGTTATCTATGCAACTATTGCTATGATTATCTTCCTTCGTTGGTGGGTCTATACTGCTAGTATTCGCATTCATTGACCTCTCAACAAGAATCTACATAGGATGTTCTAATCTCCTAGGTCGATTGCGGATAATCCTCTCTTTGCTGCCTTTCAACTGCAATGTACCATTATTACTATTGCTAAAGTTGTTCTTGTTGCTATTTATTTGATTTCGAAGAAATCTAGATGTCTCCCAATGTGGTGTAATGTTCTCCTTGTCATGCAGTAGAAGAGGCAGACGGCTTGCCATTTTTTAAAGGTGATCTTGATAATAGCAACGTTAGTGAATTGCTCAATTAAAGTTTGGGGGGTGTTTTTCAGTGCTCAGAACTAATTTATTTTCTTGGGAGATGCTGCTTAGTTAAGAAATTTGGCGGTTTTTAGTTAATAGTAAAATTTATTATTAATTTACACAATCCAACAGCAAACAACAGCAGCAGTGAGTGTAAATATACAATTGGAAGAATCAATTTAGAAGAAAAAAATATGATATTTTATTTTAACTCAAAATGATTTTGAGAAATTAAAAAGAGAAATTGAACGAAGAGTACATAAATTGGAATCTGGTAGGAATGAAGGATGTTAGAGGATGCTCACAGGCAATATCAAATATTGATATATTTTGATTTACTTAATAACTAAAATTATCAACAATTGTTATTAGCAAATTCAGAGTTGTAAACAAGAACTCAATTTAGAACAGAGAAAATATTCTGATATTCTCCAAGAGTTCTCTTTGTTAAGAAAGAGACAATCTTCCCTTATTCGGTCGGTCTATTCTTCATCTAATTATTATAAAAAATGATATAGACAGAGGTATTAAGAATGATTCCACAGAAAGTTCTTGAATGGAGAAAATGTTGTGATTATAAATATTCTTGCTATGAGAGATAGATCGATGAAGGATAAGGTCAGAGGGTTCTTCTTGAAGAGCCTCAAGGGGTGCCTAGCTAGAGCAATCTATTAATTAAATTTCCTTTTAAAAACATCTCTCTCTCAGCAAGAAAAACTTCAAGCGAAAAAAAAATAATACAAAAAAATTATTAATCTCAAACCCAAATCTTATAAAAATGCTATCCAGAGCTCTCCGAACATTCTCTAAAGCACATCCAGCTGCCTTCAAGGCTCCAACTGCAGTTGCTGCACCTCCCATGTTTGCTTTCTCCAGATTCAATGAGAAACTCCATAATGTTAGATCCAAATAGCAATCTCCTTTATCTGGAGCAACTCGCTTCAGTGAAGATTCCGCGATGAACGCAGTCATCTCAAATGCAGGGCTTAATGCATTTATCACCCGTGTCTACAAAACCACTGGACTTGGAATCCTGGGTGCTTTGACCACTTCTCAACTCGCTATTGCATCAGGATTGGCATTCACAAGTCCTATGCTCTGCGGTCTCGGTGGATTTGTTATGGCTCTTGGTGGTATCATTGGCACAAGTTCAATGGCTCCTTAGCAATACGCCGAAGAAATCAATGGACAAACTTATCTTAAGTCCACTAATACCCCATTGAGAGTCGGTCTCTATGGTCTCGGAATGGCAGGACTTGGGTTATCTTCATCCGTTTTATTCGGTGCTTTGAACATCGTAAATCCTGCGATTCTCCCTTTGAGCATTGGAATCACTGGTGCAGTCTTCGGATCTGCTTCGTTGTACGCCTACATGAAGCCAAAGGACTCCCTTTTGAGTCTCGGAAGCAGTTTATATGCAGGGTTATTAGGACTTATTGGACTGCAGCTCGCAGGAATCTTGACTTAGCTTTGCATTGGACCAAATCTGTTCACTTTCCTATGCCATCGTGCTGATACCTTCATTGGCGTTGGTATTTTCACCGCATTCATTGCTTACGATACCCACGTTGCCATGAAGAACTACGAATCCGGTAATGCTGATCATCTCGGCACTTCCATCGATTTCGCGTTAGATTTCTGGAACATTCTCACCCGTGTTGCTCAAATTCTAGGCATGTTCACCAGGGATTGATTGATAGACATTTTTAGATCAAAATTCAAAAAATGATTTCATTCATGTGTTGCGTTTTTGCATGTACTTTATAAAAATATTGATAAAACTAAGTAATTTTATGGAATTGAGGTGTTTTCTTGTTCAAAGTGATATCGTTTTTACAAGTGTTGATAAACCCAAAACTCTTCGATAATATTCTGAAAAACCTCTCTTGTTTAGTGCTGTTTGAAAGAGAAGTCATCTTTCTAGGACTATGACGTGAAAGATCAACCAAAATCTCCAAATTAAAGCAAAACATCGAAGTAAACATTCAATTTACAAATCCCAAAAGAAGCCAAAAAGGGTAAACACACACAATATTCAGACTTGCAACCAAACACAAATTAAAAAACCATTCTGCGCTTTGCATTTACAACTTTGGTTGTATTTCAAATATAACCCTTTTTTTCATCTTATTCTCCTCATTGCACATCTGTTATCTGCTGAGTTAAGATGAGATTACATCGTGAAGCCCCGCAGCAACTTCGAAACCAAGACGAAAAACAACACAAAACCTCATTTAAATCTAAGTTTCTTAAAAAAACAGAATCGATTCTAGCCTATGCAAGGAATAATCTACATTTCCATGAAGATCACAGAGCTTCCATTGCATCTAGATTCTCATCAGCATCATCATCTACTTCATCGAATAGACACTCTGATGCTGCAACTACATTACCAAGCGATAAACAACTTGCCAATCTTTAACTCAGCTAATGCAGAATTGCATCTTCGTGCTTTCTCTCTGAAGAAGAAGACAAAGTTGATGCCACAAATAAGGACATTAGCAATCACTGCATTTCCATGGATGTTCACAGGTAATCCTCTCGAAAGAATGAAGAATTCGTTCTGTAGCACCCATGTATTATGGAGCATCAACTTTCAAGTAGATAAATGATCCCTATGTAATTCATCAGGAATTAGAAGTAGTCTTGTAATTCTTGTAATTGCCAGAATGGGAGTCTACATGTGGATGAAGCTAGCAATAGAAGAAGTCAGGAATTGGTAGATCCATTTGAAATGAAAATAAAAGAGGGAAACACAGTGAACAACATGGAATCAATAGAATAGCAAGATCAGCAGTAATAAGGATAATTTGAAGAGCAGAAACAATCTAAGGGAGAAGATGATGGATTAGAATAACAAGATGATTTTTTAAAGAAGGCAATTTTACAATAACAATAGAATATTCTCAAATTAATCGAAAACTCGTAAAAAGAGGGATAATTAGAATAAGTTGATACTGCCGCTAATGCTGCTGCAAACCTAAGAAAAACCACTGTGACGGATGCTTGTGGTAATACTTCATAACTAAGTAACAGTAGCGATGATGGAGATATTATTAAACCTACTGGCAGTAGATTTGAGATCTCCGTTGGGATTGAAGGAGAAGATGAAAACAGTAAAGACAATAATGACTGTGATGAAGATGAAGACATCCATAATATCAATATCCACAAGGACATCCCTTCTTCTCTGACGAAAGTGAAGCAAATCAACTTCATGGAAGCCTGGCTAAGAGTTAAGACGATGGATTTATCTCGTGAAAAGAAAGCCATGGAGGAGATAAAAAAGAGTGTAAAATCTGATGGCAAACTAGGTATTAAAAAGAAAGGTTTACTAAAGAAACTATTCTCAATGTGCACAGTTATTCCTCTTTTACATTCGTCTAGTTCTCCTTCGCTAAGAGATGCCTCGCTGCAATAAGAAATGGACTAACTACTAGCTTATTCGAGCTAATCGATTGATTTAGAAGATAAACTCCACTAATCCATGATCGGATCGATATATTGCTAGCTTCGTAACACTGATCATTGCCCATTAATCGGATAGCATTGGCTGACAATTGGGTTTAAGCATCCCTCACCTAAATATAACTTTGATATCGCTGGGATATTTGGTGCACTGCAGATATTAGCTTTTATATTTTGTTACAGAGAATATCTCGTCGATGCGTTGGCTTACATCGATGGACTGGATAATTAATAATTCCAAGAAGAATCGAAAGTAGTTGGGATGATGACCAGCAATGACAAGAAACGGAGGAGATCGTATGTATAAAAAGAAAATTTAGAGGATGGAAGAAATCACGTAGCTGCTATTGTGACAGCAGCAAGAAAAAATATGGGGTAACAATCTGTTCTTCCTGAAAAGGATATCTTGAAACCAAGACAAAAAGAGATACATTTATGTGTTGTCATGCAGGAAATATCGAAGGTAGTGTTGTAGTTACTCGAGAGACGTTAGCTGAATCACATGATTCTAGCTGAGAAGAGTGTCATCGGTGTTGTTAACAAAGTTTATTTCGCAGTGTTTGTGCTGTACTTCGAGAAATTTAAACTCGAAAAAGCAGGCCTAGAATCGAGTAGGAATATACTCAAGAACACGATGGAGTACGTAGCCAAGCATACATAAGAAGCACTAGATCTGTTCAAGAAGTAGATCGCTTGCTTCTACAAAAATAGAGATTGAGAGAAGAATGGGCAATAATATTTTTTAGTTCTCGTAGTGTTCCTTAGTTTCTTAAGATCTCTTTTTTTTCCTTTTTAGCCTCCCCCCCCCCCCCCATTGTATTTTATTTATTATGACCAATTTATCTCCATTTTTGTGAACATATCCTTTATGTTTTTCTCCACAAGTTAATTTGTTAATGAGTCTTTTAGATATAGTGATTGATACATTACCTTCTTTGAATATAAAGTCCCAGAGATTAAGAGATTGAAGAGAAATATATTATGTGGTTTTAAAATGAAAAGAAGCCTATTCAATGTTAATTGCAACTTGCTTTTTGATTTAAAACAATCGTTTTATTTTACGAAATAACAGAATATATTATCTGAACGTGCAAAGAAAGAAAAAAAGATAGATAAAGTTCAAGAAAAAATGGCAAGGAACTACTATGCAGATCTAGAAATCAACTCTGACGCTAGTTTAGATGAAATATGCTAAGCGTAAAGGGAGACAAGCATAGATCTATGAGCATATGCATTACTTAAACTGATTCAAAATTCTTTTTGTTATGATTTCTAAGGTACCGCCGTCTGTCATTGAGATTCCATCCTAAACTCAGCGCACTCGATGAGAAAACAACTCAACACCATTTCTCCCTCATTTCAGAAGCATATGAAGTCTTAAGTGACTGTAAGCAAGATATCAGTTATATTTATTTGTTATTTTGGAGTTTATTTTTGCTCCAAAAAAACCATTTAAAGAATAATAATCATTTTCTTGTTTCGATATTGATAAAAGCCATGAGAAGAGCGTTTTATGACCAATTCGGAGAGGAGTAACTCAAGCAAGGCTTCTTCCATAAAGGAGGTAACACAGCTTAGATTTTTTATTTGATATGCTTTAACATAGTTATTTCTGGAAATAATCTTTAACAATTTGTTGATTGTTTTCTTTAGAATTAGCAGTAAGACACATTGAATATGATTTAACATTGGATTTGAGTTTACAGATACTCATGCCTTGATTTCTTTATGCTCTTATTAGGGTGGATACAAATACAAGAAAAATCCTATAGAGATCTTTGAAGAATTTTATTGCTAACACAATCCCTTCGCTGACGTTATTGGTAATCATAATTACGAGTGGAAGAAACAGAATAATTCCTTGAAATTTACTATGCAAAGGATTGTGCTTATGTTTACTTCAATTTTTCGAATTAAATCCATTAAAGACACAACTGGTGAGAATGCACATGGCACAATGTTTGGATATTAATTCTAAGCGTAAAATTACGAACTCACCCATCCTCCTGAGGGAGTCATCCTAGAAGTGGAGTGCAGTCTAGAGGAACTCTACAATGGATGCTCTAAGCAAATCTAATACTACAGGCAGATTTTGAACTAAGATGGAAGAACTACCAAAGAAGTACTTGCAGAAAGAGTTATTCAAGTAAAATAAGGAGCAAGAGATGGTACACAGATTGTGTATGCCAAAGAAGGCAATCAAGCACCCAGATTTGATAATTGTAAAATATTTGAAGGAATCAAAGACAGGGAAAAGGATATTTTAGATTAATTTTTTTTTTCATTTTCGCACAGCTGATTTAGTCGTCGTGATAAGGGAAGTCCCACACAGTCGATTCAAAAGAGACAAAAACGACTTGATTTACACTTAGCAGACAACATTAGCAGATAGCTGGTCATTCCAAGGAATCCAAATAGTGACTCTCGATAGCAGAAGGCTGTATGTTCCTATCGATTAGATCATTACGTAATTCAAAAAAAATTCAGAGCAAAATATGGCAGTTTCACATTTTAAAATTCAGATGAAATAACAATTATTTTTTATCATAGCCCCCGAACAACTAAGGTTGTGTTTGGTGAGGGCATGCCTGTGCCATTCGATTCATTAAAAGGTCTCAAAGGAAAAGCACTGTTGAAACCCTATAAACGGAGAGGCAATTTAATCATCAAATTCGATGTAGCTTTCCCAACTGCCATTTCTATTGAAGAACTTTAAAAGATATCAACTATTATTGATCCAAAGCCAGCGATCGAGTCTCAGTCATAGGCATCATCATAATGAGGAATTTTTTACTTGTTTTTTTTATCTTTGGCTGTGTGATTTGGTTACATTGTATCTGTTTTTTTGTATCAACTCAAGAGAATAAATAATTTATGCAGCAAAGCAAAGAAGTTGTTAAAAATATCAGACATGAACAAAAAACAACAAACGAGTCCCACTAAGCTCAATTATTATGTCTCGGAGGGTTTATTCTTTCGATTTATCTTTCCGTTTTTAGTCCTATTTTAGGAAGCATATTTAAACTTTTTTGATTTACTTTCGATAAATGGAAACAAAAAAAATAATTCTGACTAATATTTTTTTCAAATGAAAACCGAGGAATTCCTAGCATTCAATCTAAGGAAGCGTCTGAAAGAGCCAAAGCAGAAAAGGGAGGGAGGGAAATAAAACCTTCTGCAGGGCTGAGAGGAAATTGATTTATTAAAAATAAAAACTAAGGGAAAAAAAAAAAACCACATTTAACTAACTTTCAAAAGAAGAAAAAAAACATCAAATTCCTCAAGTTCGAATGGCAGAGAAGAAACAAGTAGACATCGACGTCGATAACATCATCGAAAAACTGCTCGCATGCAAGGATTACAAGCCAGGAAAACAAGCCAACATCACAGAACAGGAGATCAAAGGATTGTGCGTCAAAGCAAGGGAAATCTTCATCAGCTAGCCGATACTCTTAGAGCTGGAAGCACCTCTCAAAATATGCGGTAAAAATGGAGATTTCAGATGGAAATTATAATTCCTAGCTAGATTGTTTTCTAACACTTTGTTTTGTTTGGTTGTTCGTTTGCGCATATCATCAGGAGACATTCACGGACAGTACTACGACTTACTCAGACTCTTCCAATATGGACTATGTAAAGAACAAAAATGGTTTTAAAAAAAAAGAAATCTCAGTTTATTTCATAGGAAATCTTTGGAGGGAAAATAGTCATTTTTCTTTATTTCTCCCTTTGATTGTTTTGTTTGTGCATAAAAAAACTTAACAGTTCCTCCTGACACTAACTACCTCTTCTTGTAAGAATTCACATCATTTCTAATTGGAAAAGATTGGTTTCACCGCATCTTTTGCCTGATAAACTAAGAAACTAAAACACTCATTACCTTATCTTGAAAAACTGGATAACTGAGAATGCATACATAGCTAAGAATTATTTAGCAATAAATTCAAAAAACGAACCATAAAATAAATGAAAAAATTTACCTTTCTTCAAGAGTAAATAAATTGGTGAGCTCAATCCTCCAAGTTGTGGGATTTTGTTCAAAAACTTTTAAGATTAAAACCAAGAGCAGACAAGTTAACAGATATATATCCAGACAGAAAAAAATAGAAACATAAAACATAACTTTTTTCCAGCAAAAGAATAATCTTTTTTCTGTTTTTAGCAAACATTAAACCTGATTTTTTCTTATTTCTGATTTATCTTGTTTGGTTTTTTTCAAAAAGAGGAGATTATGTTGACAGAGGCAAACAAAGTCTGGAGACTATTGCGTTACTTCTTGCTTATAAAATCAAGTACCCAGAGAACTTCTTCCTCCTGAGAGGAAATCACGAATGTGCTTCCATCAATAGAATCTATGGATTCTACGATGAATGTAAAAATATCTTAAACAAAATAAAAAAGCACCTGAACTTTTTTCAAAAGGGTTCCTTTATTTTTATTGTTCTTAATTGTTTCTTTGAACAATCTCTTTTCTAGGCAAGCGCAGATACAACATCAAGCTATGGAAGACATTCACCGATTGCTTCAACTGCCTACCAGTTGCTGCAGTTGTAGATGACAAGATCTTTTGCATGCATGGAGGACTCTCTCCCGAACTCACAAACCTCGAGCAGATTCGTAGAATTATCAGACCAACTGATGTGCCAGACACAGGTAACACAATTACTCTTTGCATTTGTGTCCTCTTTTTTCGTTGTGTGTGACATTTTCCAAATCTTCTTCGTATTTTCAGGCCTTCTTTGTGATTTACTCTGGAGTGATCCTGACAAAGATGCTCCAGGTTGGGCAGAGAATGAACGTGGTGTTTCTTATGTGTTTAGCCCTGAGATAGTATCGGTTTTCCTAAAGAAGCATGATCTCGATTTGATCTGCAGAGCCCATTAGGTATAAATGTCTATTAGTCTCATACTTTAGCTTAATTTCTGCTTTTTTCTTATCATATTCATAGGTAGTTGAAGATGGATATGAGTTCTTTGCTAAGCGACAGCTTGTGACTCTATTCTCAGCTCCCAACTATTGTGGTGAGTTTGACAACGCCGGAGCAATGATGACTGTCGATGAGACACTCATGTGTTCCTTCTAGATATTGAAACCAGCCGATAGCAGAACAGCTTAGTAAGGAGGCAGACCTTCTACACCTCCAAGAAGTAAAAATGTAAGATCATTTTTTTGAAGAAATTTTGAAAATGCATTTATCTCATTCTTCTATGATTTGCCCAAAAAGTGAAGAATAAGCTTCGAATACGAAAAAGGAGGGAGTCAAGTACAAGAAGAGAAAGAATGTGATAGTGATGATGGTACAACATAGCACTCATTCTGAGAAATAAAAGGTTCTTCAACAAAACCATCCAAAAATAACTAGTTTTATTTAAATCTCTTTCTCTCTCTTTGTTCATCTAGTATTTGCTTGTCACTCTTGTGCTTGTATGCGTCTAATAGCACTTCATTGGTCTTTCACTGATTCTTCTCTCTCTTACAATGCAAATATGTTAGTGTAGTTGTTTTTTATCAAAAAATTATTTAAACCTTTTTCTTGTGCTTTCCTTATCATATCAACAATATAAAGTACATAAAAATAATTTAAATTTACTCAACCACCCGTTCTCATCTTGAAATTCCTGTCTTATTAATTTTCTCCTGCATCGCTGTTTCTTTCTTCTTATACAATTTGAATTCCTAAGTCTCCTGCTTCGATGTGATCCCAAGCAATTTCAAAATACCCTTTGCTTGCTGCAATTTTTCCATTGCAAGATCTTTCAAGTTAAATTCACAGAGAACATTAGAGATCTCCAGTAAGCAGTCTACATTGTGATAGTCCCCAGTTAAGTTCTTCATCTCTCGAACTAACCGCTGGAAATCAGGATTTTAAGCACCTTTTGTCTTCAAAGTAGCAAGACAATAATACAGCAGTAGATCGAGAAAATCAATGTTGTTATGACATTTTCTAGGTGACTTCGATTGAATTAATACATAAGCTTAATGCAGCAGTGTGTGAGCTTTGAGGAATTGATTCATTTCATACTGGAAAATCCCAGAAAATTGAAAGAATACAGGACAAGCGAATTTTAATTGCAGTTCAGAAAGTTGATTTAAAATCGCTGCCGATTCTGATTTTCTTCCTAATCGAAATAAACTTCGAGCTAAATGAGACTACGCATAAAATGACAGCTTCAATTATGATGTAGTGAAGGTTGCTGTTGGTGTTAAGGTTAGAATCTGTGACTACAGTTATGCTGAAGTAACAGAAGTTGATTTTTACTCTCCTGAAACAGCAGCGATAGCATTTTTAAACTACTAGAGAGATGCAGAAATATCTTGAGAATCATACAGATAACAACCAAATGTATAGTACAGCTTAGGTATATTCAGAACTAGAGCACAAGGAGATATTATTTACTACTACTAAGTTTATTGCTCTCTTTAGACATTCCTGTTGGTGGCTTTATTTGATTTCTGAATGATATCAATCAATGCGTTGAAATCAAGAATTGTAGTTGGTGAATTAGTAAGTCTGATTTTCTGTCTCAGCATTGCATACAAATCACTCGCAGATGCTGGATTGCTTGACAAATACTATCTCAGATAAGCAGTGGCAGGTTCTAATAGACTTACTAACTTTGGAATTTAATTACTCTATGAATTACCATTGTTAGACTAATTTCTTCTTGAATACGCCCTAGCTAATTGTACAATTGTTTTCAAACATTCCGCACTGTCTTCACCGTAGCTACTGGATTGCAATACTCGTAGTTACTCTAAGCATTTCGTTTCCTCATCAGGATTCAATAAGCTAGAGTACACAGCCGAAAGTGTCTGCAATTTGCGGCATTTACCAAAATTACTGCGTTCTTCGAAACTGCTGCTGCAGTTGGCATTCAAAAACGATAATCGTGTGTTTACTTTGAATTCTATCGCTTTTTTAGAGAGAACTAATACATTTGTAGATAGAGTTCCATGTAACTCAAAGGTTATTTCTTCAACCTCTCCATTATCTATGAAATCTTCCATAATCTTCTCAGATACTTTAGAATCAGCCTCAGACATGGTAGAACTACTATTAAAAGCTTACAAGGCAACAGCAATGCTTTTGATTGCTGCGATTAGTTACTATCTTTCTTATTTTCTAAGTAATTTCTCAGAAATTGCATTTGATGTTGTCAAACCCACAATTTTCGTGCATTTCTCTAGCTATGTAAAATAGACTCTTTTCTCGGAAAGAGAAATAGCAATCGAAGCACTGGAAAGCCCAGGTAAGGTTATGCCAGCTGAGACGAATATTTAGTAAGCTGAGATGGAAGCAGACAGCAAAGATATGATGATTTCTTAATCAATTTCAGAATGCTGGAAAGATCCTGATGATAAATACTCATTTATTCCCTTAAAACTAATTGCTGTTTTGTTGATATTATCCTTATCATTAGCGTCGTCAATTCTTTTTAAAATGAATAGGTTGGCATGGTCATTCTTTTGAAACAATTAAAGCGATTTCTCATCGATTTCGTATGTTTCTTAAGATGACTACAACTGCGGTGATTGAGTTACTTGATTGTGTCTCTACAGGGAATATCTCTAAAGTAAAGCATCAAGTAGCAGATTTGAGCAATCTTCTAAGCATTTATACCTCAAGAGTTCTCTCGAAGTATTTTAGTTTGAATCGTCCTTCAATATTAGTTTCCCATTTCCTTAAATTACATCCCTAAAAATTATTTATTTTTCTTTTGGACATGCCGATCGATACAACATGCATGATATTTCAGGAAGAACAGCTTTCTCACAGTCAGTTTCAACAATTATTTGAGCGTACCCTGTTTTGTCTTGCTGTGAGATAATACTTACTTTGATATTGAACGCTTGTTATTAAACTTATGATTGCAGTTATGGAGATTCTTGAATTTCTCTACTGTTATTCTACACAATAAATGAGCTAACAGATACAATCCCTGAGGAGGCATTCATATTGTCTGCTTGATAACCATTGAGTTTATCATTCCTAGCAGTGGAATGACATGAAACACTATTTGTTAATGGTTTTTCAAGATTGCTGTTATTTTTGCCATCATTATTCTATCTAAACTCTGTTTATTTAACCTTTGTTTCATTCTCTTATGGATACCTTCCATGCATATTCTCCTCATTCTTCTTCTTATTCCCATTCTTGTCCTAATTAATCTGCTTATTTTACCCATATTTTGTGACAAAAACACATGGTTTATTTAATTTCAAATCTATTTTGAGATTCGAAGTTGAACTGTATTCAATAGTCTTATCTATTATCTTTCTAACTTCATTCGTTTCTTCTATTCCTCTCTCTTCATCTTCATCATTTTGCGTATCCCATTCTTCACTTGACATAGTTTCGATATTCAAGACTGATTACTCATGTGGAGTCACACACTGTAGGCGATTAATATCATTCAATCGATTTCGTTCAATTGCATTGCCATTACTTCCTTCGTGGTTATCTTCTTCGACAGTCAACATGCCATTAGAAGATACATCACCTCTGCTTAAAAGTATTTAGTCTATGTTATTTGGAGATTTATCTGGCTATTATTATTGTGTATTCTTCTGTGATTTCTGTTGTTGTTATTATTGCATTTACTCTTGAAGTTGTTTGGGTTTCTCTTTTGGTTTGATAAACTAAAAGAGCATTTCCTATTACTCTGTGTCTTTATCAGATGAATTACTATTATTGTTATGTCCCGCTCCATTGTAGTAGATTCCTTCGCAAGTGCTCTTACTCTTATCTTTTAAGATTGACGCATCTTTATTCTTATGGGATGTCCCAAACACCGGTGGCATAGATCTACTGAGACTCTTAAAAAACGATGAGAATATACCTTATTCTTGCTGGGAATCTACTGCTGTTGCTGAATTCTATCTAGGGAAAGAACATAGATCAGTAGTTTTATCTTTGTCCTTCTTCTTGTTCTTGCTTTGCTGCTGAGCCATCAAGCTCGAGAACATTAGAGAAAATAATAAGATAAAAAACCTAAAAATTGCCAAAGATTGCTAATTAAACAATTAATTAAATTGTGTTGGAGTTATAAATCTAATAGGCGAGTAAATAAAATCTGCTAAAATGCATACACCCTCATTTTAACCACACATTAAAGTGAGTTCACGTAAAAAACCACAAAAAATGATCATACTCAATACATAAAAAGAAAAAAAGGAAATAATTTGTATTTGTGAAATAATCAAGAAAAAACGCAGTAAAATGAGATGATTATTGGATCAATTAATGATATTTATTTAATAATAAGTGGTCCTTGCTCCTTTAATAATCTATTATCCCTGCTATCCTTTTCCTTTTCCCTATTGGATGATTGATTCAATCTGATCGAGCAAAATAACCCCCAATCTACAAAATAGTTCTACTGCCCAGATATGAAACAGATACCAAGTGGATCACTATTTGGGAAAGCCATAAGACACATCTAGCATCTGAGTGACTACACAGATGAACAAAGCAATCACGAATCCAGCACTGAGAAAACGAATGATCAATTAGAATACCTGATTTCTCAGGAAAGCAGTCAGTTTGAAGATCTTGACAGTGAGTTTCAGCAGCTGAATAGTTCCTGCATGAAGAGGCAATTGCAGAAAGCTTCTTTGGATAATTTGAGATTGTTTCTGGAAAAGGAGTTCGATCTAAGGAAGTATGAGCATCAAGAAGTAACATTTTAAGTGAAGAAATTGAAAAATTAGTTTGGTTACTTGCATCAGAGAGATATGCCAAGCTAACCATATTTCCTTAGAGAAATTAGTATTCCTATTATGACACCTTTTCTCTCCCTTTTGTGTTAAGATAGTAATTGAGATATTCTCTAAGAGTATGCCCAGAAGAAACAGTTCGAATTTCCTCCCAAGGCGAAATCGAGCAATCCTTGATTCTATTCTCCAGAAAGTCTCATTATTTAGAAGCAATCATCAGATGTAAGGCTTCTAGTCACTTTCAAGCAAACTACTTGGATAGCTGCGATTAGAATTTTTCCCTAAAAATTCCTTGCTGTTCTCGCACGGAGATGCTGGAACTACATTTTATATTATTATTAGAGGTAATCAATGCAGATTGATAGTGTTTTTTCTACAAATCTTACGATCTTTATTTAGGCTCTGCGTACTGCCTTTTGGAAGATCAACGGCATTATCCTCTATCTAGAACTGGAAATAGCTAAAAACGAATTCAGATGAGCATCCATCAGGATAAAGAACTCAATTTTAATAATATGATCAGTCATAGCCTTCCAGGAAATAAATCCACTGTGTCTTCAGTTTCTTCTTTTGAAGCCGAATAGAATGCGTTGAAAGAAACCTTCCCAACGCTGAGCATGGTGAGAATATTAAAACCAGGGGATTCATTCGGTGAAATAGCTCTTCTAACCGAACAAACAAGGTTTAAAATGATTCGTAGCTGATAATCAAATGTAAATTTTTCATTTAATTCTGTTTGTTTCGCTCTTAGAACTGCAACAGTGGTGCTGCGAGAGGACACTCATTTATTGGTTTTAACATAAGACGCTTATTCTGTAATTCTAGGGGAATAAGAGCGTAAAATCCTTCGTGATCGATGGAATTATCTGAGAGACTTCGAGTGTTTCAGAGATTATGACCTTAGCTAGCTGCTGTAGCTGCTTCACTGCATGGAAAGATAAGTACTTAGCCATAAGAATGTGATTTTTCAAGAAGGAGAACCATCCGACAAAGTGTTTTTTCTGAAAAATGGGGAAGTAAAACTTACAAAGAAGACGCAGAATAAATAACAAGGATAAGACCTTAGTGACGGGAATAATCGTATTACTCTTTCTTAATCATCTCGAAGAGTGCAGTTAGTGATTTTAAGTAGCCCTGCATGTTTTGGAGATGAGAATCTGTTCAATGAAAAATAACAACTCCGAGCTTAAAGTGCTATTGTCTCATCTGCTTCAGCTGAGATACTCTCCATCGATCAAGCAGTAAGTCAAGAATTCTTTAAAAGTGCCATTATTTAGTTATTGGATAATTAAAAAAGGTATTCAAGAATGAACTCAGTAAGCATGGTCATTTGGTGACTTATGAGTAGTAAATCAATGCTAAAATTGCATTAAGAAACAAGTAAGCGCATGCTTTCGCTGAGATACATGAGAACTCACCGAAAAGAAGGAAATCATTATCAAGAAAACAATCCGAATCTTCTCCAAAATAGCATGAACGATCATTTCATTCTCCTTCAGAAACACCTTAATTATCACCGCAGTCTTCTCGGTTGTAGATAGCATAAGAATAGTAATAAGTTTCACGATCAAGTATTTCAGAAAAGAGCATCCATTTTTAGTAAGAAATTATGAAAAAATCTACATCGAATGGATCGAGGTTTTTTACCAATAATAATAATAACTAAACGAATAGTAATGGCAATGGTAGTAGTTCTAAACATATTGACAAATAATCGCCTTTGGATCCTTTTTAGTAATCTACAAATAAGGCGTCTAGAGCTTTTTTATCCTCAAATACTTCTTTTACTGGCATTTCTTTGGTATCTTAATAATCAGAACCTATCCCATTAGCAAGCTCCCCTAGCAATCAAAACTTAGAAACAATCAGAGATCATTCATGTTCCACAAGATTGTCTAAGTTCCACAAGCTTCCTCGACTTGATTTCTCCAAAATCGATTGCTAAAACAGCTATTTCCCTAGTAGTTCTTAGTTTTCTTCGAGATTATCTGATAAAAGCGAAGATTAACTTGAATAACTCTAGTAGAAATAGCAGCTCCAACCTAGCAGATCTTAAGATCATCGAGAGACATATTTTCCTAGACATGGAAGATTAGAATTATAGTAATCCTAAGCTACACCAAGTTCTGCCTTGAAACTTTAGAGAATTCTACATAAGTATGAAATCAATGAAAACCCATATTTCTGCAGAACAAATAAGCTAGAATAGTAACAAGTAACAGGTTATTTTGGTTAATCACGTAAAACTTCCCTGCAACCGATGGATATAATTACGAGGAGCAACAGTAATGGGAAGAACAGCAGTCTTGAGCGTAAAATAATTCAAGAAAAAGAAAAAATATAAAAATCACAAAAAAGAATCTTAGTTCCTACTATTCTCAACAACAAATCTGCTACTAGTCCTTGCAAAGTTCTTCATTCCTCCCATGAAAATGCTGCTTCGGATCCTGTGCAAGAAGAAACTCAACAAGCAAACAAATTATCCAAGTAAGTTAATCTACTTGATTCAAATCAATCACTGAGTCCTGCATAACCAAAAAAGAAGCATTAGCTGTCTGCAGCATAGATTATCAAAATCCACAAAGCATTACTGCTAAATATCAAAGGAGGTCCAGAGCTATTGGCTAGTTTATCTTTTAGAGAGCAACTGAAGAATCAATAATTCCTTAGAGAACAGCTAGATGCTTGGGGTTTGTATGAAATAGGAATAAATAACCATAATTGCAGTGAAACCAGCAAATAAATGAAAGAAACAGAGAAGATTTGTGGAAGTATTTAAGATAAATGTGATGTCGTTCATGCAGAGATAGAAAGGAAAGGAATTCCTCAAAGCAATAATACGAGTATCTATGCACTCAACAATGACAGCAGAAATCTATAAAAAGGATAATTTAGATTTTTCCATGGTGAAAAGCAGCATTATTTGAAATTAGCAAATTGGAAGAAATCACAGGAATAATTGTTTAAATCAACGAAAATTAAGAAACTTATTGGGAATTTAGAGATTAAAAGCATAAGCAATGGCAATAGTAGAATGAAGATATCAAAGTAGCAGCAGTCAATGCATAGTAACAGTAAGATCAGCAGTGTTTTACAAGATGAAGACTTAGAACCAAAGTGAAATAAGTAGGCAAATTTAAAGAATCAGCTAGAAATAATAGAAGGTTTATGTAGATTAATCGATTTGTACAGTTTTTGAGTAATTTCGTTCCCTTTAGAAGAAACTGTGAGGGAGATAAGAGTGAAAAGTAGTTTTAATGGCTTGGCTTTAATGATTGAGTATCTCGATTGTAATATTTCTTGTAAAATTGAAGCAGATTGCTTGTGCTATTCTCTCTTTTTTAAGTAATATTTTCAATGCAAAATGGGGGGGGAGGGTATGCTAAAATAAATTAGATTTCAGTGCTTTTGTTCATTGAGAAACTAGATTAATTGTCCTGATTTCTGCAGTAGAAAAACATTAAGATTAATATTAATAGCAATTTGAAGGATTCTGGCATCAAAAAGACAAAAAACAAGCGAGAGAGAGAGAGAGTGCAACTACCTGATTCAAATCGAAACTACTTTTTAGAAGTTTTCTTAGATTTCTCACACACTGACACACAACAAGAAAAACAATGGAAAGTAAGTAAGTTTTATATCAAATCAGCTCATGAGTTCATCATTATTTCCTAGCATTCTACGATGATTAGATGTAGCAACCAAACTTATTGATTGGTTTGTTTTTCTTGTGATTTGGTTAGAAGATGGTTTAGATGAGCTGTATGAGCTAGAAAGAAAGAGAGAGGAATAAATCTTCAATCAGACACTCGATAACGACGATGCTATGTCAAGTACGCAGCTTATAACTGGATTTTACAAGAGAATTAAAGTAGTTTAAAATCAAACACATGTGATATGTTTCTAATATTTGTTTAGACATGGATATCCGCGAATTTGAGCGTCGTTTGAAGAGTTCTCGCTCAGTTCGAGGGAATAATAACAACATGTCAGCAGCGCAAAGCAATAAATAGAATAAAAATAATGATTCTTGGTATGAAGACGACGATGATGACGACGATAATTTTGATGGCCCTGATGTCTCATCGCTGCATAATAATAGATCTTATGCATCATCTACAAGTGTAATTAGCTAAGCGAAAAGTAACATCCAAGCTAAACTGCAACAGATCAAAGCAAAGGAAAAGAAACTCACTCACAACCACAGTCTCAGCAATGGTTAATCACCTGCTGTTTCGTCATCGTCATCGTCGACTGTGACTAAGAAGAATTTAAAGAAATACGACGATCCTTAGTTAGAAGCGATCATGAAAGCTGCGAATGTTGAATAGAAAATCAAAGATCTGTTATAAAACTACGGGCAACTTCTCAAAAGCTTCGAGAGAGAAAAATAACTGTAAAACAAAATAGGCAAGAAAGGAATAGCTAGGGGATATAATAGGATGGTTAAGAGGAAGAAACGTGCTTGTTTTATTTGAGGATTTGGGAAATATGTTTGTAATATTATTTTGGTTGTTGATTTGAAAGCCGCTTGAAATATGAGGGAGAGCATCTAACCACGAATAAAACCAGGCTTGAAGAGACTGTTTCCATGACAACAAAATACTAAAAGTCCAAAGGATCATCTGTTCTGGCTGCAATCAACACAAATGAAGTAATTATTCATAACCAATTTTGGCTTATTTTATGATATATTAGCTTTTCATTCAGCTGAATATCTTTTTCTAATATCTCAAAAGGAGAATGTCACACTGAAATAGGAGCTACAGAGACTCGGACAAGAGCTTCAGAAAAAAGACAAAATGATAGCGGAATTAGTTTCTAATGTAATTTACTAATTATTTGAAGAAATTCTGTTTTGAATTGATATTTTCTTTCAAAATATTTCGAATTTAACGCTGCTTTTTAACTCAATTAAACTGTACTATTCTTTCACAGAAACCAATGGGAAATACTATGAACTCAATTGGTAGCTCCAGCAATGGGTTCAAGTTCCTTGAAGATTCTAAGGCTAAAAGGATAGAGCAGGAGATGAAGACTCTCAAAAAAGAAAGAGACGAATTCTTTGCAGCTAGGTTCGATAAGGTAATAAAAGTTGATAAATTTGTTTTTGTTTATTATTTTTTCTTTTGAATTCCATTTTGCAGAAGAACTTTGAGATGGTGAAAGATCTATCTTATTAGAACTCAAAGATGAGAGTTAGATTAGAAGAACTAGAAGCTGTTCTCAAAACAAAGTGAACTGTTACTTAGCAGAAACAATAATTGATCTTTTTAAACAAAAACAATTTCCCAATCTTTAGAAAAGTTCGTTTTTTTCATCTCTAAGTTTTTGTGTGTGAGTGGGCAAACAATTAGTGAATACACCGAGAAGGTTATTATGAAGTTTAAGGAGTGCTTTCTTTGATTTAATCTCGTTGATTCCAAGAGTAGTAGTTTTATCTAAAAATAATTAACATTTTGCCATTCTAAACATACATCTATCTCTCTCTCTCTATTTTTCTCAGTAAAAATATTATTATCTTCTGTTCCATGAATTTTACAAAACTTAATCATAATCTTTCTCCAATCTTTCAAGAATATCCCTAGCTTCAGAGAACTCACCTTCATTTGCATTTTCCCCTAAAAACCAGTGCACAAATGCTCTTTTGCAATACAGCAAATCAAATTTATGACTTATCTTTGAGAAAATGTTCCCAATCGAAGTTGAATTTGATATCAAGCAACACGATCGGGATGCTTTCCCTTGTTCACAATCAGGCACTACACGAGGTGGCTAGGGATTTATCCCAATCTTGAACCCAGTTGGACACCAATCCACAAAATTAAATGTCCGCTGTTTTTTAATAGCCGCAATAGAACTATTAACATCACATGGGATAATATCTCCTCTGAACATCATCGTACATGCTAAATATTTCCCCATTGTTGGGTTGCATGTTGCTAAATTACTTGCAGGATCGAAAACTGATTTAGTCATGGAAGATACTGAAAAAGAGTCTTATGAGTATTCTTCGTTAGATATTAATGGTGCTAAGGAGGAGATGAAAAAGTGTAAGCGAGGATAAGGCACAAGATTGATAGCGAAGTCTTCAAGGGAAGAATTGAGGCTGCCTTCGTAGCGAAGAGATGCAGTTATCGATGAACTAAATTGAGCGATTATTCGATTTACGTTTGATAAATCTGAGTTTTCAATACCTAATTTCGATTCACAGAGATTATAAAGAGCTTCATTGTCGATGATAAAAGTGCAGTTGTTGTACTCTAGTAGGTTAGGTATTGAAAAAATGGCATTGTAAGGCTCCACAACGGTATTTGTAAGTGAAGGAGATGGGAAGATCTTAAATCCAAATTAAATTGCCTTCCAGTAGTCCACGTAAAGGCTTTATTCTATAAGAGATCCAAACCCAGAGCCAGTACCTCCTCCGATGGAACTATAGCAGAGGAATCCTTAAAAGGAATCGCAGTTTTCTACAAGTTTTCTGATTCTATCTAGATATTCATCATTATATTCCTTGCCTATGGTATAGTGTCCTCTACAACAATTATTTGCTGCGTCTTCCTTTCCAGAAATGAGATCATCATGACTGAAGAGATTCCTGTAAGTCCCTTATCTGATTTAGTCAATGACACTGGGTTCTAAATCAAAGAATGCTGCTCGTGGCACAAATTTAGATTTGCTTGTTTCTGAGAAAAATGTTTAGAACGAGTTGGAATCTGATCCATTTAGTGAGTTCATTTTCAGTTCTCCATCAGGATTTATGGAATGCTCAATGCAGTACAGCTCCCAGCAAGCGTTGCCTATCTGCACACCAGCTTATCCAACATGAAGAGAGATGATTTCTCTCATGGAATCTGATGAAAATTTTTACTAAAATAATTATTTTTAATTATCCTCATTAGAGATACTATTTCTCAAGTCATTTTGAATAATTATTTATTTTTTGCTGTTGATATCAGTTTCTAGTTTCTGTGTGAACCTGCTTCGCTGGAAAAAAAAAAATTAATTAAAGTGATTATCTTTTCTCTACTATCTTTTGTCGACTGCATATTCATTATGTTTTAGGCATGATTTCAAATAATATAATGTTTTATGGGAGTAAAACTCAAGTAAGGCAAAAACAAACAGAGAAAACCCAAAGGTTTGATTGAATACGATAATTAAGTATGAGATTCTACAAATATGCTTATCAAATGGGGAGAAGGACTCAAAAATATAGTAACATTAAAGTAAAAATAGAAACAAAAGGCGCACTGAAGATCTAAAGAGAAGGCGTGTGAATCTCTCTTGTTTGCTTGCTAGTTCTGTTTTTTTCTCCGGGGGAATAATTTATTAAACAAGAATGAATCCTTCTAAGGACACAAAAGATACTTCTTCTTCCTCTTTTAACTTGCTAACATACTTCAAGTGGAGAAGACGTGACACAGAATCTGCAGGTGATTTCAGTGCTACATCTGATGCAGGAATAATCAGCGGAAATAAAAAGATTTTAGAAGAAAGAAAGGTAACCACGATAACGGAAATACCTTTGAATAGAGAGCCTCAAGGTATTAAGCCATTTGAGATATCAAACAGTGATGATAAATACCACACACAAGGAGAAATGAACATCGCACAAGAAATTAAAAATACGCACTCAACATCTTCACATTCACCTGAATCAGCGTTTCTTCATGCAAGAAGACTTGGTGAAAAGATCATGGATAGGATCATTATTCCAGACATAATGCCAAATGACGGAGAGAACATTCAAACTAGATCAAGATACAAGACATGTATCTCAGCAATCAATCGAGGAGTATAACCACCTGCTAGAGAAAAGAGAAACACAGCGATATAGTCCATGATTGCCAATATAGAAGATACCAACAGTATTCAAGTTAAGCCATTTGAAGGATAAAAAAGAGACATAGAGAAAGACCATCGACGGGGTTAAAGTGAAATCATTGGATTTTCTCAAGGAATTAATGAGAATTTGAAGAAATCGATAAAAAGAGCTATTTCCGCTGATAGTTTCATCTCGTCTAAACCAATTAGAAAACAAGTTAAGATCCCCCATTGGGGTGTGCTTTTAGAAGGTAAACTTGCAGCTGCTCGTAGAGGATTCAGTTCTGCAGTTATTTCTACCAATGCACAAGCAGAAATGATGACTAAATTCAAAGAAATCTCCATGAAGATAATACTTCCTGATAAATAATTAAAATCATAATGCTAAATTGATGTTTATAGACTTTTCCGTCATCGAGAGTCTCTGCGAAGAATAGCAGGCGATTCCTTAAAGCATGATGGCAACAAAGTCTAATTCAAAGAATGTTGCTTATCTGGTAAATGCTAAGGTATCCATGTGAATCCTTTTAAATCGATGAGCGATTAGCAGTTTCTGTGTCGTGGTTTTTAAGCTGAAGAAATCTACGCTAAAATCTTAATAAACTCACATGATTTACTGATAAATAGCCCATAGTTGCTGAATTCATTTATTTAGTTCGCTTTTCTCAATGAGCACTATTCGTTTAACAGACTGTATAAGGCACTGGAATTTGTTCTTTGTTGGATAAAATATCGACAGAGAACATTTTAAACTAACCCTGCAATGATGGGGAGATTAGAAGCGTTTTTAGAAGTACTTTCGATGAAATATCCTCCGAAGAATGAGTCATCAATTCCACTGAATCGTTGCTGTTCATTGAATAAGGTTTCTCAGACACACAACGAGGTGATTTGTAGGTGCAAGGACTTTTTATTCGGGTAAAAATAACTCCAAGAACGACCGAGAGTAAACTCCAAATCAAGCTGCTTTCTAGATGCAAGCTAAGACAGTACTTCTGTTGTGTAGCAGTGCCCAATAGCCAATCACTAACCGAAGAAAAGAGGACCACCTGCAGCTGCAGTTAGAGCCTTAGAACCTTCTAATAATCTTGCTAAAACTGAAATATCAAATAATAGTATAAAACCAACTCATTTGGCAAATAAATCATCAATTGAAGGGTTATCTAAGCTACTGGACCAACCAAATTTGTCAAGGCATGCTCAATCAGAGCAAAAGCAGAATAAATTAACTTCACAATAGCACATCGCAAGTGAAAATTTGATTGAGAATAATTAAATTATTCTTGGAAGTTCTTTGTCAGCTAGAAATCCTGTTAGAAAAGCAAGCACAGCTGGAGCTGCAGCTCATCAAACTGATTTCAATAATCCCTAATTTACATATGTTTCTTCATCTTCATAGAACTATCATACATCTTTGTTTACAACAGGGAATTCTCATTTTACAAATTAGATTTCTACAAGAGATTCCATTGCAGATATAATTATTACTCAGTCTGCTGCTTCTCAACCTTTGAACAAAAAAATTAAGCTTGTGGAAGGTGCACATCCTGCAATGGTGTTAGCTACAACTGATTCAGGGGATTGCAGTGATAAATCTATTCTCTCAGATAGGATATTTACTGATAATGAGTATCTCAGTCGAAATAGTATTTTCTCGTCTGCATAACATGATTAGTCTGTATTTTCCAGAACCCGCGGTTTAACTATTTAGGATTCAATTCCATAAAACCAATGCTCTGATAGCAAGGCAGCTGCACGTAGATACTCAGAATTTGTCACACCCATCTAAGAAGAACGGCAGACAACTTAAAAAGAAGAAAATTTCCTCGAAGAGCATGAGATTTACGAGTTTAATCTCGAGAAGTAGACCATCAAAGAGGAATAACTTGAAGATTCCAGTGAAAATGATTGGAAGATAAGACAGCACTAACAGAAACTAATGGTATCATCTGGATTACGTACTTCTGAAGAAATATCGTAGAGCAATATTCAAGATTAGATTATTAAGGAGCAGTTCATCGAGCAGTAAAGTGAATTGTTAGAAAAAATGCAAGAAAACGAAGGAGAACAAGAAGGGGAAGCAATAATTGATAGAACTGGCACGGAACCTAGGTTGAAAGTGATTTTAGAAAATAGAACGTTTTCAAGGGTTGGGATGGCTTACTAAGGAGATTTGTTGAGAAACGAAGATAGCGTTTGCACAAATTGCAGCAGATACAACAATAATTCAACAAATGTGACAAATGAATCATCTGAGTAGATGAAGGATATCCCAGATGAAGCTACAAACCCTACATCCTTTCAAGATGCCAAACACTAGAAACATCTTAAAGACGAGCTAGCAAAACAACGGTTACTAAGTTGCAAGATTTATGAAATCCAATAAGAACTTGAGAGCATCAGTAAACCAACGAATACCCCATTTTGTGGTTGTCTCGATCATATCCTAATCGAATAGCTGAAAAGCAGTTGGTCAGTGGAGGGTATGCTCCGCAGTGAAGAACGATTAAATAGATCATTAGAGAATTTCAAATTCTCTAAGGATATCTTCCTCGTCGTTGACGCAGCTGTTCTAACTCAGCAGCTATGCCTTATCGACCATGGGTTATTCAAGGATATAGAAATCCAGGAATTCTTCAGTGACAAACGACTTAAGAAACTTTAAATCTTTAAATAATTCTCATAAAGAACGCATCTGAATGCCCTCCGAGAACGAATCAATGTGTTCACATACTACCTAGTGCTATTAATACTAGTACAGAACAGCGATAGAGAACGAGTGAATCTGCTAGAAAGGATACTGTAGATAAGTGAATGGTCAATACAATATTAAAATTTCTGCATGACTCTCAGCATTTATTTCCTATTTAATTCAACTAATCTCATGTTTGTGTTACCTTCGCTTCTTAAGAAGCTGCAACTCCACCCTTAACAACAACTCAAAGACCTTGAAAACACAATTTAATTCACAAAATCATTTAGCAATCTTTCATCGTTAATGCTGAATGCGTAGCCACCATTGGTACCAGCGTTGAACATCCTAACAAGGGATATGACACTAGTTGATTAGTAAATGAGTGACTATGTAATTCTTGATGATGCGTAATTCTTGAATCTCGATAAGTTTGAGCTGGTAGCGTAGACTGCAAACGTATTTTACAAAGCATAATCGCATGATTATCCGTTTATCCTACGACCATCATTGTATTGTTTCTTCAAGGATTAGTTCAAGTTATTCATGGGATAGTATATTAATATCAACGAATCTAAAGCGATTGATGCGTAGTTGTAAGCTTTGGCGGAATAGTTGATAAGCAGGAAAGGATGAAGAATAAATGAATGGGGGGAGAAATAATATGATTTTTGTGTGAAATGGATAATACTCAAACAAAGAGAAAAGAAATGAATGCAGTATTAGTAGAGTGATGAGTTATTACGAAGTTAATAAGAATATTGAAAATAAAACTAGATTATTTTGAGTAGAATTTTCTACAAAATATTTATTTGTATTTTTGAGTATTAATTCCTTTATGTTTGTTGTGTTAAAACACTCAATATGTTTAGTTATTTTCATATTCTCTTTTGCAGATCGCAACCAAATTAACCTAACAATCTGATTTAGCTTAACAGATTTTATTTTTTTTCCAGTGTTTAATTAGAACCTCAAGCTCAATTCCATTTCGGTTATTTGACTTTCTACTAGAATAAACGCAAAATCTCCAAGTTAAATAAGTTATTTGTTTATTTAGCTTCCAAGAGCTGTATCATTTGTTCTTTTAAGCTTGTTCTATATTGTCAATAATAGCAGCAATTTTATAGAAACACAATATTACGCATTTTTAGTTTTGATTGGCGAAAAGGGTGACGATTTAAATCTAGTTAGAATGGACTTTCAAGCATATTTCATAACACATCCAGGGGAAAGGGATTAATAATAGATATTATTAGTGCCTGGGAGACTGAAAATCTATTTCGGAGAAGAAATAGCAGGAAATGACTGATTGAATGGTTGATTTAGAAAGTATGAATGTATATTGATAGAGAGTATTTGAGCAGAAAGATATGCTTAATTTTAAGCTAGAAATTTTAAAATAGAAGGGAATACAAAAAGGGGAGTTGTATTGGAGTTTTATACGATGTTCTTAGGGATAAAGCAAAGTTCTAGAAGTATATTTTTTTATGAGAGGCTAAATTTTTTATGTTTTTAAAGTCCTTTTGTAGAAAATATTAAGTATTTAAGCTGTTGCTAGAGGATATTTTTTATAAAAAAGAAAAATTAAGAAATATCTTTAATAGAACTAGCTAAACCAGGATGAAACTGAAAGATATTCCTTAAGAAAGATATCTTTTGATGTGTGCTGACGAATTAATTACTTAAAAGGTACTCCCAAAAAACATAACCAAATACTGATTGAATTTGTAGGAGTTTTACAAGAGTAAGAAGAAAGATTCAAATATTATTATCAAATAATTGAATTTTGTTTATGATTATGGAAAATGCCTTTTTTTTAGAATTCAAGAATAGATTTAACACCATTGGGGAGATTAATAGAGGTATTAATCTAAGGGAATTGATTAAGAACTAGATTGTAGGATAAATGAAGGTAAAATGTTGCTATTATTCATAAAAAAGAAATAGAAAATGAACGATGAATATGAGGGATAGTATGGAAAAGTAATTCCCCTCAAACACAATGAAATTCCGTTGATTTTGATTTGAAAATCTAATTCTTACATAAAAGTTGCTTATGTGTGAATCAAGACATTTAGAAAGGGATAAAATATTTACATAGAAAAGATTAATAAATTCGAATGCTTTCTTATAATTTCACTCCAAGGTGGGGAGGAATTAATAGAGACCGTAATTAGAATCAAATTGATAGAGGGAGGGTGGGGGTAATTTAAAAAAGGACTTGAATGTCTGTCTGGCTTTTTTCCCTGGGGAGAAATGAAACGAAACTAAAAGAATAGAGGCAGGAAGGATAAGAAACAGAGCCGGCGGTGAAGATTAATCAAATAATTTAGAAACGAAAACAAATAATAAAATCAATATCTGCGAGGTAAATCGGCGTAAACTAAAAAAACAGACTTTAAGTAGTAGTAAAACTCAGCTTATTTTCTCTCAGGCTTATAGCTGCTTGATGTCACTGGAAGACACTAGATATGGATTGTTCGTGAGTATAGTTGAAGAATAAAATGATGTTTTCATGTCACTTTTTGAAAACGCCCATTTAGATGTAGATGAGTGCTTAAATAAATACAACTGGACTGCTTTATAGACAGCTGCATACACAGGAAACAGTGATCTAGTCCATTATCTCCTTTCTAAAGGAGCTGACTTGAATCTAACCAACAAAAGAGGCCTTAGCGCTCTTTAGATGGCTATTCAATCTGGACATCAACATCTTGTTGATATTCTGACACCTTCTGCGGCACCAAAATCGCATTCTTCGAGCTTCAACGATGAAGGTAACCACTCACCTGCCGAGTGCGTTATTGAACTTTCCTTGGAATGAATCAGTTGCGTGAATTAGCAACTGCGGGGTGAAGTTGAGGTGAGTTCCTCCCTTCACAATTCAATATGTTTCTGAATATATTAAACTGGCTGGTTAATGTTATGTTGACCAGTGAATCGAGATAAAAAGGAGTGATTTCATAATTTTACAAAGAAACTAATGAGAGAGGTAAACTAACTCCTAAAACTTAAATTATGTTCTTAGCTGATGAGGAGAAGTCATTTAAAAGATGAAAATAAGATCATTTCGTCAAATTTAAGAGAATAGTTCTCAAATATTTGTGAATCTCATTCTCTCTCTCTCTCTCTTTTGAACTTGCTTTTCTTTTCTTATGTATATTTTTATTGTTTCCCTCTTACAAAGGGTTCATATTTGCATTCAAAAACTCTAACTAAATTACTCCTTTAAAGAACTTGATACTTTTGCTTGAAAGTCAATCTAATTTCCTAGTAATTCCTGGTTTCTTGAAGAGAAAAACAAAAGCCTATTTTTTGCTTGCTTATTTTGAAATAACAAATGCGTGGGGAAAAAGGGGGAGGAAAATAAAGGCATCAGATATTATCAGAGACTTCCGACGAAATTATTCATTATTTTATCCTCATTCTTCACTGAAAATCCATTGAAATTTTAGACTAAATTAACATATGGGTATTTTAATAAAATCGAATGAAATCTAAAGAAGGTGCTTGGTTTAATTTATCACTCCATTAGTAAAACTTAATCTGTCATTGAATGCATCTGATATTAGAATAGGCTATTAGTAGTTTGAGGGAAATAACATAGAACGATGGGGAAGATAATAGTATTGTAAAATTCAATCAAAAATCAAACAAAATAATAACAAATAGACAGAGAGAGAGAGATAAGAGCAGATAATAATAAGAATATCAATCTACTTTATCTGTTTAGAACAGGCAATCATAGCCATTTTGTTCTCAAAAAAGTGAAATAATACAAGCAGCTTGAGAATAATTAATATATCTTATTTCTTTTATTAGCCTTTTTTCATTATTAATGTTGACGAACAATCAGGTGTTCCAGAGATTCTTATTTCTAGCTCTCTCTCTTTCATTTAAGTTGTTCAGTCTATTAAGAACTCTTCTATGTTGGGCATCATGTCAAACTATTGTAACTTTGTTAGTTGAACTTTGCGCATTCTTTATTTACTAATATCTTGAGTATTCAAATCATCATCAAGTAAATTGAAGGCTTCATTTACCTTACTAACTCAAGATTTTAAGAGATTGTGTCTTCTTTGTAGACAATATGCAAGCATATCACAATTAATCAGCTTGACAATTCTAAATGCCTTCTCAAAAGAGACACTTGAACATATTTGAACTTTGTCAACTAAAATACAACCATAATTGAAAGCATAACAGGATATTCCTTTAAAAATTTTAAGATAAAACCAAGGTTAAGGAAGTATTAGTTCGCTTTCTTCTTGCTCTATGATTTAGATAATGAACTAGAAGGAGGCAGATAAAAATTTACTGGTCATCTACTTGCATGGAGAATAAAACCTCTAAAAGATAAACTTTGTTTCTCGAAATTTTAATAAAGAAAGCAGAAAAATTCTGGTTTATTTCCAAACATGTAATGTATTTTATGATAAAAGAGGGGATCTCTTGTATGATGCACCCTTCTTATGGCTATGGTTTATTCTAACGATGGTATTATTGTTTTTTAGAGAGTGA
>Ga0302271_10000815_pt1 | contig 30670 bp, 23 predicted proteins | sample III_Bog_N1_1_FD_198767 | JGI IMG/M metagenome (GOLD analysis project Ga0302271, IMG submission 198767) | Peat permafrost microbial communities from Stordalen Mire near Abisko, Sweden - III_Bog_N1_1 | ecosystem: Environmental > Terrestrial > Soil > Wetlands > Peat | place: Sweden: Abisko... | reverse complement strand
CAGCCATCATTTCACCGGCAAGGATGATAACGGAAGTAGTACCATCACCGACTTCTTCGTCTTAGACTCTAGCTAATTCGATCATGGATTTAGCTGCAGGGTGATTCACATCGATTTCTCTAAGAATTGCATTGCCGTCGTTGGTCATGACAATACCACCCATTGGATCGAGAAGCATCTTCAACATAGAGCGAGGACCAAGGGTTGAGGTGACAATATCAGCAACAGCCTAGATAAAATAGTACAAAATACACATATAAATCATAACTCCTTGGATTATTGACTAGTTTGTTACCTTAGCAGCGTTGATATTAGCAAGTTGAGCCTTCTTGCCACTTTCTCTTTTGGTGTTTTGGTTCAAGACCATAATTGGTTGATGACCTCCTTGGAACATTCAAGCAGATGTGAAGAATATCTATTATTTGATTTTTTTATCCTTTTTCTTTGAAATTTATTTATATTTTTATTGTGTTTTTTGTTTCGCTTCTAAAGGCCCCATTCAAATCTGCAAGGAGAAGCTCAATCTAAATGCAAATAATCCCCCCACAAAAAGTATCATTTTATTATCATTTCCTAAGTTTTAAATTTTTTTTAGATTAATTTTTGAAAAAAAATAATAAATAAGCTAATTAATTGCAAATCTTCATTTAATAGATAAAAATCTTAAAAAATCAAGATTTGTTTATCTAAGAGCTGGTAGAGATTGAATTATTTTGTTAGTTTTATCTTCAAATAATTAACATTAATCGTATTTGATACAAAACATTTCACGAATGTTCAAAGAAAGCAAGTAAACTTACTTTGATTTTTAGAAGGCAGAAATCTATTCATAAATGAAAGGCCTTCATAATCATTTTGAGACATGCTTTAATAAGTATTTTTTTATGAGATAAAAAAATCAAAAATGATTATTCATTTGTACAATAATTAGGATTCTCATTTTAGACATTGATTTTAGTTTATTTTTTTAAATTTTCTTTTCACAAAAAATTCATTCCCTTCCTACATTGTTGAGCTATTCTTCCCATCAATATTTTGATAAAAAGTTAAGAAAATAATTATTGGATAGCATTTCTCAAAAGAGAAAGGAAGTTCATTTATTATTGATGCTAACGCAAATCGATGATAAAAATTTGATGAGAATTTCTAGGATTAAATCTTGAATGTGTTTGTTTGTGTTTTTTTAAGCATCTGTTAAGAGAATTCCCAATGCTATTTTAATTTATCTGCAATCTTTTGAGTAAAGAATGAACAAAAGAGCAATTTCATTGGAAATCGTCGAACTCATGAAAGACAGTAGATAACTTAAACTTGAGATTGGTAATATGAAAAGATGTGAATCTTGGTAGGAAGGGAGGGTCTCTGGTGGAAAAGAGTTATCTCCACATGGGTCAGTCTAGATGCTTAGACCATATAAACAATAGTTTAACCCAATGAAAGTTAGGAAAAAGGAGAAGAATCTTAAACAGCAGGAGCGTATATTCGTTCCTTTCATCTAAGAACGCGATCACATTGGCAGACTCTTGAGCGTAATAATTTAAAAAAACCAAAAATCACTGTAAAACACCTTTAACAATTGGGATAAATTTCTTTTGTTTGACAGATTAACGAAGGAAGAGAAGGTAGTAACCAGGATAATAGCAGCTTCGATTATCTCAAATCTCTCTCTAAAACAAACCCTAAAACAGCCATCGAAAGGATGATAGCAAATTACAAGAAATCAAGCCGCGAGATATCCATAAACCATTTCATCAGTGAAAAGAAGGATTACAGATCAAAATTAGATCAAATTGATGTAAAATACTCACTGAAAGTATAGCCATTTCGAGAAATGCTAGATTCTAAGATAGCTAGCACTCTTGAGTTTAAAAAAGGGTTTAAGTTATCAGAATCTTCATAAAATCATTCTAGTGCGAAGAAAAGACAAGAGCAGAATGCTGCATTACTGGAAATTATCAATAGAAAAGGGGAAAAAAAAGAGAATAGTAAGACAAAAATGAATGGTTGTTCTGGCTAAAATAAGAGTAATTTAAAGATAAACACAGAGGGATCTTAGGGTGTTGTAGCTAGCGATATAAGAATTATAGATCATTTGTTCATCACAGATACGTACAGCAAGAAAAATGAATGCTCTTCTAGCTCTTTCAGCTAAATAATTGCAAAAGAAGATTCTTACTTGGATCTTCTTTAGCTCACAAATGCTTCTAAGTTATCTTAGTCTTGCTATTTTGAGTCTCCAGCACCTTATTCTAAATCTCCTTCTGATATATAGAGACACTATGTTTCAAAACACAAGAAAAAAGAAGAAAATTAATCATTATCACAACCTGCAAACGATTCCTTTCTTTCGAATACTTTCTAGTCAATAATCGAACCTTCAGTTTTTAAACGAAAACAAGAACCAAAAAAAATATTATTCAGGAGTTTTACATAGGATAAATATCCTAATTTTGTTAGTCAATCTGAGCAACAACGTTAGGATTCACTTATCTTCAAGAGATGTGCTGGAAAGAGCAAGATGGAAAGCTAACCTGTAGATTGCATGAATCTAGTCTAAGCAAACAAGAAATCTAAAATAAATGTAAAATCTGCTTACTCTAAGTCCTTTTCATTGCATAAAGCATAATCTTTCAATAGCAATTCATCTCAGTTTAGATTTGGAGACAGCAAAAATCCCTCGTAATTAACTGAGAATCTCATTAAACCTCATTACTATCCTTAAAGTGTGTCACTTACTAATTAATTTTAGCCCTTCAATAGTTCCAGCAGCACGAATAGCTTCAATGATCATCGAAATATTAAATCGAATATTATACAATATTCTAAGAGTCTCGCAAGTTCTGAGGAAATTACTCGAAATGATCATGAAAGTTCAGAGATTCAGAAATGTCTCACAGATATTGATGATATTGATAGGATGGATTTAGGATTTGATAGAGAGAATTCAAAGGAATTAGACGGAATAAGTCTTGGTGATTCTCTGTTGCGAGGTAATTTCTCATTAACTTCTCAGCGAATGGCAAGAATCAAGAGAGCTATAACAGAAACAGTTGAAGCTACAAAGAAATAATTTAAAAATAGAAAGCAACAAGATGAAGAAGAGAGTTCGATAAGTAGGAGAAATTGAATGTGGTTTCTTTACATCCAAGGAAATGAAGAATGTATGCTCTTGAAAATCTATTTTTTGTTTATAAAATAATCAACAATCGCATTATTTTAAAATCAAAGTAGATTTAGAATAATATTGTTCATACATGTGATTGTCTTCTGATTACGATTGTCGGTTTCCTGTATTTTCAGGAGAAATTATTTCTTTTTTGAAAAATTAGTTGCATTTTTGCATGGGTCTTTTTTAGAGAGATTGGGTTTAAAAGTCTTGTGATGTTTTTGAAAAATTTGTTTGCAAAATATCGTTTTTGACTAATATTCCTTGAGTAACTCCACTGCTTGATTGCTTAATTCGATTCAATTGCAAAAAACAAAGTTAAAATCTTCTAATGCGCCCTTAATCAGCTTCATTAAAAGGAAGAAATGGGAAGATTACAACAACCACTACTACAGTGTCTGACTTACTCAAAGGCTAATAAGGCATGCTGATTCGTCCAGGGACAGCTTAGAACATCGGATTGGTGGTTGGTAAGAGTGTAGCTTTGTCTGAGAATGAAATCGAAAGGTAGAAGAACTCATTGAAGTTCAGTGAGTTTGAAGTAATGAAAGCTACCATGGAAGTGAAGTTAGATGCGACACAGAAGCGATCACAGTACACGTAGTTAGCTATGTAATCTGGGTTTGAAGAGTAATAGCGAATGATAAGTGACGGGCATTAGAGGAGTCTAGCAATGTAAAGAAAATAACATGACGAAATGGTGGAGAGATTAATGGAAAAACATAGAAAAGAGATTGGAATATTGGAAGAGGAGAATAATAGGAAGATATTAGGTTTAAAGGATAAGCAAAAGGAAGAGATAGAGAGGAAGGAGAGAGAAGATAAGAGAATGGAGGAGGAAAGGAAGAAGATGTTAGAAGAGTAGATGGATAGATAAGAGAAGGAGTTTAAGAAGTTAATGGAGGAGAGATTGATGGAGAAGGAGTTGGAGATGAAGAATGCGATGAATACAATGGAAAGCGAGTTTGAGAGATTGAGTAGATAGAAAGATGAAGAAATTGTATGTTTACAACGGGAAAATGATAGGATGATGATGGAAATTAGGGAATTAGAAGGGAATAAAGGGAATTTGGAAGAGAGAATAATTTAGATGGAAAAGGATATTTTGTAGGAAAGAGGAACGAAGGAGGAGAGGAAAGGAATGGGGAAAGAGAGGAATGGAAGAGATGATGGAGAGAAAGATAGCAAGGATTAGTAATAAATCGACAGGAAAGTAGAAACACCTTTGAGAATATTAAACAAGCACAGTTATATCGATGATTTGCAGTAATTAGTTTCCACTGAGGAAATAAATAGAAATGAAGAGCTTGTAGGCGAAGATATTGATTTAGAGTAGCTACGGAGTGATATCTCCCATTCAATACAGTTCTAGATTGAGATGTTACAAAGCAAATCGAATATCGTCAGCTAATAGTAAGGGAATACTAATGGCAGCAGTAGCAATAACAACAGAATGGAGAAGAATAGCAATAATACTAATCCGAAAAGTTAATTTTCATCGAATAAGCTGTTCACTGGAAAGAATAACATAAGAAGTGACAGTCTTGGGATAAATAATAATAGCTCTATGACATTTGCGTTGTCTTCTGAGAGCGAAGGTGATGGGTTGTTGAGAGTACCTAAGAATGAATCTATTGGATTGGTTTCTAAGGATTTATTTTAGAATTAACGATAACAGCAGTAGCAGAATAATGGTATTGAAGCTAATAACAATAATAAGATTGATGAACTAGATGAATGCGTGGATATGGCAGAATCTCATCATTATGATGGATCATATGACGATAAAGAGAAATCTTCTTTGTTGATGGTTTAGACTATGGATTAGAATAGTCTTCAACGAGAATTCTAGTTGTTGCTGAGTTAGAACAATCAGCTGAAATAGGAATGTGCAGAGAAGCAGAAAGAGATATTGGAATAGAAGAGATTGTTGTAGATGGAGTTAGAGTCAAAATAAGGAAAGTTTGAGGAAGAAATGAAGAAGATTTAAGAAAACAATATCAGACTGGAAGGGGAGATAGCTGTGTGTAAAGAGGAGAGGATAATAGATTAATAGAAACAACGAATATGTTAAGAGAATATGGTTGAAGAGTACAAAAGGAGATAGCAGACAGTGCAGGGTGTTGTAAGTAGATATAAATCTAATGTTTAAGTGCTATTGTAGACTGTACAAGAGCTTTAAAGTTAGTTAGATTCAGAGCAGAAGTTGTATTAGAATTCATAAGCGTAGTCAGATATGGCACAAAAGATAAATTAATCGAGATTGCTGGGGATTAGTACTATAGTTGTGGATAATAGTAATAATAGCAATAATCTTTAATAAGATAGTAAGGTTTAAGAGTAGGTTAGAACTACAGTGAAAAGCAAAGAATCAGCAACTTAGCCGAAAGAATTGCGTAATAGTAATTGGAATATGAGTAATAACATCAGCAATGTTAATAGTAATAGCTCCCAGAAGAAATAAGATAATTTGGAAAGGAAGATGAAATCAAACAAGAGTTGATTGTTAGATATGTAGATAGTTTTATTACTGGTTTTCTTTGTTTTCTTAAGCTGATGAAAAGCATATAATTTCAAAGTTCCCTTTTTAGTTAGATTTTCTGTTAAATATCAATGAGAGAAATGGATTGGAATGTCAATGGACTGAATGAATGTAATTGAAAGACAGGGATTGCTTTAAGTTTAAGACTAATTAATAATAGAATATGCGACATAAATAAACAAAATATGAGAAAGAAAGAGAGAGAGATAATGTGTGAGTGTGTATGCTATTGTTGAGATAAGGATGTAATTTATTATATTATCTGTTACGTTTTGCACCCTTTTTTGAGGTCGCGATGATGTTGAGTCAGGTAGATTGATTATTTGATGGATATTTAGATAATGAAAATATGCAATATTAAGAAAAAATAGGATTATTTAGCTGCTGAGTTCTTAATTTTTGGTCTTGAAAGATTCTTCCTCTCTCAGCATCGAAGTAATCCTTCAAGCTTAATCATGATAGGAATTGCTATCAACGCTAGGAGGAGGAGGATGATTAGTGTTAATGTCAACCAAGAGTGCTGCAGTGTTGTTGTTGTTATCTCTCTCTTGTTATCTAATCTGTGGAATACTCTCCTGAGTAATTTGCTACTACCCTGGCTGTGTTAGTTGAATATTTTTATCCTCACCTGAGACTACTACTACTCCCTATTGGCCATCATAATCTTGCTATGATTTCTATTGTTCTTCTTCTCCTTAGGGCTGTTGATTATTATCTTCTTGTTAAATCTAGCATGGATTATTTATTTATGTTTTTATCTTTGATTATGATGATACCTACGATTTATGCTATTTATGTTTATTCTTCTGCTGCTGTTTTTGCTACTGATTCGTTTATGCTTTGGATATCTCCTTGATGATGCTCAGAATTCGTTTCTTTTCGCCTTGCTAAGCAGGCAGAGACAAGGAATTCAAGATCGTTTAGGAATTTTATAGTCCACTAGGTATACTTGCAAAGGTTTGCTTGCTAGTTAGATTATTGTTGTTGGGGAGGATATATTGTTCATTTGAGGGATAGGAAGGGAGTTACTATGATTATTGGTATTTGGGGAGGAAGGTACTATCAGTCGGATTGCAGGCTAGAGATTAATGATGAGAAGGATGTTGATGATTGGTATTTTTGAAGTAGTCCTTATGAGGAGGTTGCTGAGAGAATTAGAGGGAAGAGAAGGGAAGGTTAGGAAGGGAATTGTATTGAAGTGGTTGCTGTTGCTGTTGTTGTTGTTGTTGTTATTGCTGAGGAGGAGGAGCAACACAAGTGTCCAGCTATGATAGCTATGAAGGGCAGTGATTATATATGGGTTTAAGTGAATCACTAGAATTATTAATATTCTTTGAAAGCAACTATTGCCATTGATCAGTCAATGCTGTGCTTTGAAATTACAACGGATTATTAGAATACCCCGTAGAGATTGAATTATGAGGATTGCTAGTGATAGTATTATTAGCATTGAAATCATATGGTTGCACAGGCAAATTCGCCATTGATTAAGGAAATTGCAGGAGATTCATATTATTATTGCTATTGGATTGATTCTACATGAGTGTTAGGAGCTACTACGATACTTCTATGATTTTAACTTAAAGCCAAGCACTTAGATCTTTGGAGGATTGCTCCGATTCCAAGAATGGGAGGATTTACTGCAGAAGATTACCATCGATGGATTTCAGCTATGATAGAATACCTGCAATAGAAGGTTATTGTTATGACTGCTATTGTTGCTGTGGTTAGTACAGCTATTACTGAGACTGCTCTTACTGATGTTTATTATTAGCTGCTTAGACCTATGGAGATTGTTACGGATACAATAACTTAAGTAACTCCTATTGCTATGAGATCTACGGTTGTGCTAGCTACCCTAATGCTTGTTTTTCTTAGTTACTCAGCTTCAAGACATTGTTATTGAGGAGATTGAATTAATTAAGAAAAGAAGTAGAAGAAGAAGGTTAAGCAATGGGTTTCTGTTGATTTTATTCTAGTTGTTAATGCCAGAATGATGCAGCTGTTGTTACTGATTATGATGCTGGTGGTTGTAATGAAGAGCCTTAATATGCATGTATTCCACCAAGAGCGGTATTGATTTGTTCCTAATTTCTATTCTAAGTCAATTATGTTTAAGATTACCCGCAAAGAAGATTCCTTTATCGTATCGTTTCGACATGCTGCAAATTATCATCCTAGCTTGCTGTTTTTGTAGCAGCAGAGTTATTATTGAGCTACTATTTAGAATTAGCTTTCTGCTGAAGGTGCATATAGTATTGCTAATAGTAATTCTCTCGCTGTAAGTTCTACCTTGATTCTTCCAGTTGTTCTTCATCAGGATATTGCAATGCTTCGGGGTAACTAGGAAACAACTTCGAAGCTTGTTCTTGAAGATCCTCTCGTCGATGATGCTTCTCGATTTGCTACAATGAGCACTATTGATTGCCTTCAGCAATAGGAGCAGCAAAGGGTTAATTTTATTGGATGTTAAGGCTATCTGAAAATTGATTTTGTTATGATGTCTGCTAGAGATGATTATTAGGATTGTTATTGTTATCCTAACCATCATTATCGAGTGTGGTAATGTTGTTGTTATTGCAGTTATCTTGATTGTTTATTTTTCGTTTTTTAATGAGAACCTGATCTTCTGATTCATGAGGAAGAGGATATCTCGGAATAGATTGGGTCTGATATTATGTTGTATAATTGGTATTTAATGTTCTTCCAGGTAAAGCAGTCAATTTATGCTTTGGAGAATGCATGGTTGTTGCAACGGTATTCCCAGGATCCAGTTCATTGCTACTTCTAAATTGAATTGTACCATTATCCTAATAGCTGTTGTTAGAATTCCCTGGTTGAATGCCATTATTCTTCTTCTCTTTACTCATTTCACAGATATACTTTGACTAATTATTTTATATCTCCGTGAGTTACATTTATATCCTCTAAATCTATTGCAAGATCGTATCAGGTAGTTATTCCTTAAGACGTTCTAAGAACTCCCCACTTAAGACATAGCATACAGCGATGCGCATATCATCGATCTCGTTCGTTGCATTAACAGGAGCATCATCTTCATCTTTGTATTTTTTGTTTCCCTCAATATCCATGAAGAACTACAGCTTCTTCCCTAATGTCTCAACGTAATTATCTGCGACCTATCGAACGTACATGGACATCTGATCTCTCAGTAACTCACCTTCCAAGAGGAAACTACCGAAGATGCTGTTTTTTTTTAAGAATAAAACAAAATTATTTTAATTTTCAAAATTTTTCTTTATTTTATTTATTTATTTGCTTCTCTTCTTACTTGAGTGGATTCTTGAAGCTACATTTTCTGAAGCAATCACAATCAGCTGTCCAATACGCATCTGGTTTCGTCTTGAAGTGTTCTCGCAGCAGTTAATTCTACACAACTACATTCATCTCATTCATTTAATTACTCGTCTTGCAATCTCCAGCAACTGCAACCGAACTGAAATACGGCTAAACAAGTGTTCCTCGTCTCTCCAATGACAACGTCGTCTACGGTGATGTAACTGTTTACTTATACCACATGTTAAGCTATCCCCACACAAACAGCGAAGAATATGCCTTGGATTCTTCGAACGCTGCGAAAACTTCATTGTCTGTTTTATCTTAACAGTCAAATATCTCAACGTTCATGACATCCTATCGCTAGATTTTCTAAGCCTCCCCAATGAGTTTCGCGTAGGAGTGTGTAGTAAACGATGTGCGATGGAAGCTGTTCATATAAAGGAGCATCGAATGATATTACCAGTAATGAAGTAGTACTGGAGGAACAGAATGGGATTAATCAGATTATTCAGATTATTCTTGTAGTTTTTGATATTTTTCCTCATGATGTGAGACAATCCTTTGGAGGATGTCACTGATGGTGAGTTAGAATAGTCTAATAATAAGCAAACCTCGATTGGCTTAGGGGTTCATGTAGCTCTGTCGATGATTTGAAATCAACAGAAGGAGCTAATTTACAGCATGATCGATGACTTGAAATTGATTTTTCATAGATGTAAAGTGATTCGCTGTGAAATCATCAATGTTTTCTTTTGGTTAGAGATTATCGATGGAGTTAATGACTTCTAAGATGATTTCACGGAGATTCAATTACTGCTGATCAGATGAAGATGGCTTCGAAATACTATTCGAGTTACTCCATTGCCTTGAGAGGATTTCCTGGAAATCAATGATCCATATTAAAAGGTGTTGTTAGATATAAAGTAAAATAAAGGGTTAATTGTAAGCTGTTCTTTACAGCTTTGGAGAGTATTTCGAGTGGCGGTGATCGATCTTTGATCATGGAGATGTAGTAATTGACTTTGCTTAAGGATATAACTAAGTTTTAGATTCGTGCTTCTTTTCGGGAATGCGCTTGGTGTTTCAGGATTGCGTATTCTTCCTCTGTTAATTGAACAGGAGGAGGAGATGGAGAAATACCTGTGATGCTATTATCTTTGCTGGTGGGTTATATCTTCTTATGGAGGAGTTCCTGGTAAAACAGCTCGAATTCTTGCTAGATGACTCGCAAAATCAAAGCAGTCCATCGCTACAACCAAACAGGCAAGCTAGATAACACGCTACTACGAATACTATGGAAATCTAAAATTTATTAGTCTTCCTAACTCAAGTTTGCCTGTTACAGCTGCTACTGCTGTTCATATTACACCTGCTATTATATGGATAACAAACCAACTTATTCTCCACTTTCTTCTTATATTTCTTAGCAAGCTTGTACTAGCAGATGAGTGCGCTTAATGGAGCTATGAATCCTCTCTAGAATCGAGTTAAATTACTTGATATTACTCGTCGACAACTCTAAGTATTTCCCACGACATCTAGTAGCTCCGCATAAGCATACAGCTCGTTTGTGTTCAAGGACACTCTCGGTCACAGCCATGTAGTCAAAGGAACTAATATTTTACAACGCAAAACAATCAAAATAAACATGGGAGCATTTACACTATCACTACATATTCTCAATATATTCTAATCCCCTCATTGAACAATCAAAATTGGAATATTAGATTCTTACAGTTCTTCACCATATTCGATAGGATGCATGGCAAACATACCGATGACATAGTTCCCTGTGTTCGCCACTGTAGGGACAGTACCGCAATTAGGCTCACAAGAATGGCTCAAGCGGCTTGAGTAGTTTCCCTTCAAGATAGGATCCACGAACTAAGCGCAAAAGTCAAAAGAAGTTTAAAAAATTTTTTTCAATTATTTTTATTACCAGAAGATCATATCCTTTTGGATCATCTTTGTGCATTTCCAGCATGATATTCCAGAAATCTGGTAAGAAATCTCGTTGATTTGTCTTCTTCTAATGCTTCTTCAAGATATCTTGTTTCTCATACCATCTCCAAGGCTCGTAGATTTAGCCAATGTACTCTGTGATCAGCTCGTTCTTTTGGATTCCCTAACGGCTAGAAAATAACAAAAATTGAATTTATTTACATCAAATGCTGTCAGTTTGTTGTTGTTACTTGATGCAAATGAGTCCCATTCCTTTTGTGTGTACCCTGAACGCTTCAGCAAACAGAGATTCATTGTCTTAGGAGGTATCTATGAAACTTTTTTTAACATACAACATAGCTTTGATGATGCTTTTGGCACACTTTCTCTCCAAGGAAGTAAACATAAACTCATTCGATCCCGCACCAGATGACTGATTAGCAGAAGAAGGTGTTCCAATGCTATCGTTAATGCTTTGATTCTTATTCTTTTTCTCCTTCTTCTTCATTTCCTCCTCTGAATTTCTCCGAATTCTCTCCAATTTTGTCTCAGAATTGCCTAATATAAACTCACAAGAATGCAGCAAATCCCATCCTTTATCGCGCTGCAAGTTTATAGCTTTCATCAGTGGATACTAAATGAACCTATTCTTTTCTTCATCAGAGAAGCTCTCAGGTAACAAATAGAAAATATTCTTTTTCGTATACAAATCGATCCCCCAGCATAACGTCTCTTGCACATCTTAATCGATGATTTTCCTCATTTTCTAAGAAATCGCTGAATTCCTGCAGTTACATGCATCTAAGCACTCCATTCTTTTGGCTCTATTTGGACATTTACTCCTCCAAGTCGAGCTCTCTAAATCAAACTCACCTAAGGTATCATAATTATGACATTCACAATCAATCCTGCATAATGTTGGTTTCTTCAATGATTTCAGCTTATCCTGCAGTGATTCTTTAGCCGAAGCAGGTTAGAACTCATATTCACTGATTTATTCGTAGTTCCTGTATGATTCTGGGATAATCGGCCATTTTTTCACAGCCATTTTATTCTCAATGTCACTACTTAGCAAATTCGTTAGATCTTATCTTTTGACTTTCTCAAGTTGCCCAATCTAACTCATCTTCGTCATTTTCGCTTAGTACGCTTTGATCACACTCGTGATGTACTGATATGCATGTAGTGACTTACAGCGAAAATGCAGTGTATAATTAAATAATTTTCGCATGTCATTTTCTAATTCCCAAATTGTATAATAACTGTTGCTCACTGCCTAGGTTGGAAATGACAATTCAATTAGCAAAATGCACAACACAACACTCCCATTAATCCTTTAAATTATACCTTCGTTCGTATTGCATCGATGTTCCTGAGTGAAGTATGCATCAGACAATGCAACTGCTTTTCGGGGATATCCTTGTGAAATTACTGCTACTTTTGCAGTTCGAGGAAATTACTAGCTGGAATGATAAATGGACTGTCGAAAGCTAGGAAATCTCCATAATTAGAGTATGAAACATTATTATTAGAAAGATCATTACTTTGAGTCGTCTATGTACCCAATTATGCAGTTTATTAAGCTCCCTCGATTGATTTACAGTAGAGTTTACTGTATTTCTAGAATATATCCGTACTGGAATTAGAAGAATCAGAAATCTCCCTAGGGCTAGTTGTCTACTAAATAACTGCTTATCTATTATGATTATTATTAAGATGCTGCAAAAGCTGATGACTCTCAGTTTTCGTGGAAGCTTAAGAATTCGATCCAGCAGATTATTTATCTTCAAAAATGGGGGATATTTATTACTCTTACGGTTACTCAATCTGCTCTTAGATTGTCAAGCCTGGCGTTTTAAGAGCCATCAATGGGCAATTATTCACATTACTATTCATATCGTGATCACCAGTAATCTAGATCTTCTATGAATTTCGATTATTGCTATTAATAACACCCAAAGGCAGTTAAATTATTATCCCATGATTAACTTTTTATCCTTAAATATCAACTTCTTCTTCTTGTTTCTTATGCTGAATCTCCTCACATTTGTTGACCTTCTATCCATTATTCTTTTTGTTAATTTTGGTAGATTTCCCTATTACAATATCTTTCCTTGTATAAAAGTTGTTCGTATTGAATGGGAGATACGTGTAGACTTTCGATAAGCTTTTAAATTTGTTATTGCTGCTGTTGCTATTGTTGACACCTTTAGATAAAGATTATTTATCTTTTTAATTATTATTTTCTCGTTGTTTGTTGTTATTTTTTTCTATTTTGGAGTTCTTTTCATTTCCTTTTCCATTCTAGCAACATCCCGATTTCACCATATGATCGACAGTATAATGGCATAACTCTTTACGTAACACTTACAGCCAATCAGAATTAATAGTCTCATCGATTAAACTAAGGAAATAATCAGGTGCATCGGAACGATAACTACTGCTGTAATCACTTTTACTGGAAGGTGCTTCTTGAAAATGAGTTTAGGGAATTTAGCCATCATTATCGTTATGTTGGCTATTATTGTTGGTAGCTTAGTTACATATTAGCTTACTTGAATCAGCTCCATCTTAATGGTCAACTACAGTCATGCTACTGTTAACTGTTGTCTTGTTATTTTTCTTTTTAGTTAATCTAATCTCCTGTTTTCCCTTGATTTTCTTTTTTTTCTTGAGTTTATCTACCTTTTTAATATTCTTTGGAGAACCACAACAACTACAAGAACCTTCTTAAAGTTAATGTTCTTTGCATTTATTTTTCCTTATCAAACAATGTCTATCATTCTTAAGTTATTCTCCTTTTCCTTCAGCAATTGCATTATTTTACTTGCACTTTTCAATCTCTAAAAACATTTTGGAAATTTATTATTTCTGTCCAATCTACTCGCCCTCAAGTTGATCTTCTCCTAAGTTAAAACCACCTTCATCTTAGCTGTTTTCATGACTATTATTGCTGCATTCTACTTCCATTGAATTATCGTTCTCTTCATGGTTAGTTCGTTGTAAAAACACTCCTCTTGACAACTTCATATCCTCAAAATATTTTTAGTTTACAGCATTTATTTCTTCTTCGTCGTCTTAGAGTTCCTCAATATTATTAGAATCCCTATGAATATGACTAATATTACTACAACTTCTACTTCTAATATTGCTCTTTCTTCTCTCCTTTATCTCTTCTTCATCTTTACTGGAATTCTTCTACAAATGAACTTCAAGAACAACTATTTCTGCTGAATTCTTTCTGGAAGACTCATCTTCTTCAATTCCTTATTCTTCTGCTTCTTCTTCTCCCGCTGGTCCTTCCCTCATGATCCAGTGGAAATATTTTAGTGGTTGTCAGTAGAATATTCCTCTTTTTTCAGATAAATATTTATGAAAATTATTAGTATTTTATGGATAGTATTTTCTTGTTAACCCTAGTTGTATGTTTGTGATGTCTATTGGAAGCTTCAGAAAAGGTGTTAAATGTATATGCTTGCTCCTTCTTCTTCTTCGTAATAGAAAGAGAGAATATTCATCCAGCATCAAAGTTATATATCCCTATTCCTCCCCAGTTTTAGAGTAGAGTCATGGAAATTAAAAGGAACCATTCAATAGAGAGGAAAACAAACAAAAAAGATAATGAAAACAAACAGACAAAATAGCAGAAGGAGAAGAAGGATCAAAATAACTGGAGAATATATTAAGATAAACATTAAGGGAATTCAAAGGAGAAGATTAAATAATTAAAAAATCAAATTTTAGGGAAGAAGTAAACAATTAAAGATTGATTTTTGAATATTTGAGAACAATTTTGCGAAGCAATAAGAGAAAAAATCAAACAAAAAGAATGATTTAAATGCAATGGGAACACAAAAAGGAGAGGGTATTAATATCATAAGAATCATTAGAACTATGCTAGACCTTTAACGATTTTATCAAAAGGCTTTATTACCTTGTAATATTGTTAAATCCTAGAAGAAACGCACTCTTTTGAGTTTCTTAGGAATCTAATAAAATACTAATATTCATCTTTTTTTAAATATTAGCAGAGTAAATAATTAGAAGGATTATTAAATAGAAAAATTTACTTATTATTTTTTTAATTTCTTACTATTTCTGAAAGATTGTTTCAAGAAAAGGAATTGAATTTAATTATTTATGCCTTTTCCCTTTGTTGCTTTGATTAACTAAAAGCAGGGAGGATCATAATTATTAATATTTTTTGGATTTAGGAATATTAATCAAAAGTATTAACAATAATATTGCATTTTCGCATATTTTTTTTAATAAATCAAGATATTGTGAGTTTTCTGTGTAAAAATATAAGAGAAATATATTAGGCCACTAACATTTTACAATAATTCAATCGCTAATAAATCTACTCTTTTGAATCAAATTCATAACACATTTAACAATTTACAATAACTTTTTTTTATGAAAATTTTCATTCATTTTTGAGCAGTTTCTAAAAAAATGGTTAACATTGACATTTACCATCATTCTCTTAATATTTTCTAAATTCGCCTTGTTAATTAATTAGGAAAAGGGCATTCAACAGAAATTATTAAAAAAATATTAATTTTTTTTGTTAATTTACAATCATCTATGAAAACAAATGAAAATTAGGAAAAAAATTTTAATATATTTCACATAATTTTTGGGGAATATGAATACTTTTCTTAAAGAAGATTTCAAATTTCAAATCCATAATCACGACAGACAGTGTACGTGGAGAGACGGGAGCAATTGGTTTTCATTTCATTTGAAAATCCAAAGATTTTTTTTTTAATTAAATTTTATTTTTGTTTTTTTTTTTGAATTTGAATTTTTTTTTTGAATTTGATTTTTGAATTAATTTTTTCTTTTTAAGCACATTTGCTTTTGTAATCATAATATGGAGAGAGAATTGGGAAAAAACATCATCTTTTTCTATCGCGGTAACATAATAATGGTTGAGATTGATTGATTGATTGATAGCCTCTGCAAAGAATTTTCGAAAGTATATGATTCATTGATGATATTCGTGAGAGAGAATTGGGTTTTTCAAGAGAGAATTTGAGTCTTTAGCAACGAGGAATGTGCTAAGTGAGCAGATGAGAACGATTGGGGAGGATATATTTAAAAACTATCCCCTTTCGTTAAGGCTCATCGTTTGAGAACAGCATGAGAACGAGTGGTCTTAGCATGTGGCAAGGGTTTCTGTAATTAGAAGGGTAGTTGTAATTACAGAAGCACTTGCAGATAGCACAGCTGGTCCTCTTAGTTGAAGGCACTCGAGGTAGAATAGAGTTCTGTCTCGTGTTTTATTATCTAGTTTGGATCGCGTAGAGGTTGCTGGAGGATTAGTGGAATATCCCTCAGCAAATGAACGAAGTTGCTGGAGAAGTAAGTGAAATAATGGAAATCCATCCAGAAACAACAACAGCTCCTCTACACAGCTGAAACGATCAATCCTTTCAATATAGAGGCGTAGGCTCTCTATGTAGTATTGAATAGATGCTGATGGTATTCAAGCTGAGCTTCACTGGAGGCTGAAGATGTTCACAGGATATAAGCGGAATCCTTCACTTATTCGAGTAGCAGTTCGTTCTTTGAATCCTTAAAAACTATTAGAATGTTTTCCTATGAAAAACTATCAGAAGTCCATGTTATTTTATTTGCCAAGGCTTGAAGTAGATGAATCTCTGTCGTGTGATTGCTGCAACGGGGGTGCTCTGCAAAAACTCATTTGCCGAAAAGGTGATCTGAGGTCTGAAAGTGCATGAGAAACGCACGTTTTCCCGTAGGAGAAAGAAGAACAGACACATTCTTCTTCCTCACAAATATGCGCCTCTCATACATTTTCAAGGATCCTCAAGATCCTGGGAGTTAGAAAGGAAAAACTACCATTGTTTGAGGTTCCAAAAACTTTTAGTTGTTTTAGTTGCATATCCAAGAGCCTGCATGATCTCAGCAAAGAGTCAAACACATAGATTTTGCTTACTATGTGCTACTTCTGCCGAGTTCGTGCTCTCACTGGATTTGAGAACCATCCTTAAAAACTGATTCATGTTTGGGTCACTACTGTTTGTTGCTACTTTTCACCAGTTCAGACAAAATCTGCAATCTTCTGAGGGCATTTTATCAAGACAAGGGGAATCTTGTGGAGTTATTAGTTGCCCGTCTATTCGAGTATGGAGATTTCGAGGTTTCAAGAAAAACTAAAGGATCAGGTTAAAAATCAAACTAGATACATAGTGTGCTAGGACTTCTTCAAGAGGTATAACACTTAATCTCGTCTCAGGCAAGGATGTTCTTAAGGGATGCAGAAGGAAGTATTTGGGTTTTTCCTTGCAAAAGCGAGAATGCTTGTTGCCTGACTGCGTTTGTTTTGCTGCTATTATTTGGGGATATTTTCTTTATATGATTAAGAAAGAAGATTAATTAATAAGAAATATCTCGTTTTCCTTTGTAAATTCTCTGCTTAGTTTCTTAGTCTCTCTTATTCCCTCCCCCAATCCTCAATTAATTCATATTTGACTAAATAATTAAACAAAATTACAAAGAATTTTTAAATTATTTCAAACTCCCCGGGCATTCATTTATGAATGCAAGTAAAATAATCAGAATTCTTCCTTCGTAGTAATGAGACACTCTTTATATTAAGTATCTTTAACGATCTCTATGGTTCCTTAACAGCAAATATGTCCTCTAAATGTAAAGCATCAGCTTGAAAAACTTTGAAAGGATTAACATAATTGAGATTAATGTGAAAGAATGGACTTCTAGATGATGGGTTATCATAAGATAAAATCTAGTTAAAAGAAGAAGTAATTTTGCCCGCTTTCTCTATTAAGAGATAGAATGCAAAACATAAGACTTGTTATCTATTTGAGAAATATTTTTTTGATTAATTAGTAATTTAAATAGAAATTTTTTTCTCAAAATTTTAACTCTTTAGAAGGGATCTTCTTAGTGTGGTGAATGGGACAAAAAATAAATAATATCATAATATTTTCCTTTGATTTATTATGGGAAAGATCTTGGGAGGCTATTGATTTAATAATAAAGGATAATTATGCAAGAAAATGGGCACTTCGCAGATTTTATTACCTTTGTTAATTATTCTTTTTTTATGCTAAATAAAGTAAATTGGATATTTGTTATTTCCTGAATCTAGTTGACTATCCTAGGCATTTCTAGGAAATTTCAAGCTAATAACTAAACTAAGGATTAGTGGTATTTTCTGTAGATGATGATATCTATCTCGGAAGGAAGAGTTTCATAGATAAACAGTAGTGTTTGAGATGTTGTTTATTGTGATTCACATAATATGCGTTAGCGAAATGACAGGGAAGATAGATGAATGCAGGTAAGGCGTTGTGAAAGAATGAGGCTTGTGTGATAAAGTTTATTAACTTGAAAAATATCAAGATATTTGATTATTTAAAATCAAAGGAATAGGTAATTTAATTAAAACTTGTAGGGTAATTGAGAGCTTAGCGCAATTGAATTTCTATTTGCTTTAATAATAATAACTCTCTCGATGATGATTTGAATTTAATCCCCTCCTGTTGAATTTTCAAATTGGATTTTGTTTCTGTGTAATATATCTATCTTGTGGATATGCGCACCTTTTCTTGTATTTATTTTTCAAACATACAAAACACCTCCAAAATTCATCGATTAAAAAGCAATATTTAAAACTAAATAGACATAGAGAGAGAGAGAGAGATATTGATCCGCTTATTGAGTAATTAATTCATCAAGTTAAGAACACACAAACACTAAAATACATGAAGAGGGGTATTAAAATGGCAAATGTCTTCTAGAATATTCAAATCGAGTAGGCTGAGGAAGATTTAGTAAATATTGACTAAGAAACACATGAGATGAATGGAAATGCTGATGAAGGAGGGTATGAATCCCCTGAGGTTAGATAGCACAAGAAAAACGTTTATGAAGGATACAATCAAGAGAGTGAATATAAACAGTAAATTACTAATCGTATTCTTCAAGGAGAAAGCAGCAGTAATGATGATGTTGATAGTGGTGAGGATCTTGAGAAAGATGGACCATCTTAAAACAGCAACTGCTACAGAGATGGAAAACGATAATAGATCTAGCAAGGAATTCTTGAAAGTTCAATCCCTACTCAGTCTAAAGGAATCTTAACGACTCCCATGAAGCTCAGTAGTAGCAACAACTCTAGTAACAACAATAGCATTAATTTTAAGATTCAACTTGAGAAATTCCGATTATCTGCTTCTTCTTCGAATAAGAAAATGGCTGATGAGTAGTTGCTAAGAACATTAGAAAGAGAGAAAGAGGAAGAATAAGTAATCAAACAAGAACGAGAGGAGTTATTGACAAAAGGGTAGAATTCAATATTTTGCTAGAGTTGCACTGGCAAGAATAAATAGTAGATACATTCAGGGAGTAAAGAATGGAGGGTATTCAGTGAAGGATCGAGAAATCTTGTGAGTAATGTAGCAGGGAAAGGATAACAGTAGTAGTAATAACCATCATACAGCAAGAGATTGTTTGTAGATGAAGATGATAATGAAGAAGATGATAAATAGCAGAATCTTGGTGTAGATTATGATGATAATTTGATGAAGAAAAGAACACAGATGAAGAATGAATAGAATAAGATAACAGCTTTGGTGAGAGGGAATGGTAGTGGTTAAGTTGCTGATACAATCTCTCATACAAAGAAGAAACTTAATTGGGATATTTTTATGGAGAAAGTATCATATTAGGGGGGAGGTTAGAAGTAATCTGATGATGGGAAGACTAAAGTGAGCTTTCAAGGTGATTCTCAGGAAGGTAGCAGGAATCCTGCATAAGATAATATAATGTAAAGATAATAATATGGTGAAGAATATGAGGATAAAACTAATAATAATACAGCAGCTAAGAAGCATTCTATGATTTTGACTGACTTGGATACTACAGCAAAGAGGAGCGGTGTCATAAATGGGAATAGAATCACTGGATTAAGTATTCAAGAGGAGCATAATAAGGAATAGAATTAAAAAAATACATAAAAATAATTAGAATCATTCTAGTTTGTTCGAGAGTTTACGACGGGTGGTCAAACATAAGAAGGTACTCATGAAACTGATTATTCTAATAGAAGCAGGAGCATTAGCCCTAGTCTTGAATAGAGTTGTAGCCCTAGTCCTAGTCGGTTTGCTGATAATATTGAGCTCTCTCTTGCGTAAGTTCTGCTTTCACTTAAAAATGCAATCTCCTTTTTTTTCTGATTGATCTAATTTGAAACGATTCAGTAAGGGGAAGAGTGTGATGCTACCAAGCTATGAGAACGAGCTGCGACCTGAGAACGAAGAATCTGTGTGGAATCTAGAGCTCAACAGTAAGATTATTATTAGTTAATTTCTGTTATTTTTATTATCCTATTTTGTTTCAAAAAAAGGAAGAAATTCCGAAGTGGTTCTTGAAGGTCCTGGCTAATGTAAAAATAGACTTTCTGACATAGGTGAGAATGAATTCACAGAGGCTATGACAAGCAGTACTTAAACTAATCAAAAAAACAGAAAAATAAGTTTTGTAGGTTAAAAGAAACGATCTTAAACTTTGCTATTAAGTTAAATCCCTGAGACACATTAGTTCTAGTCCAATGGCTAGATTGATTAACCAAAGATGATAGATTATTCTAAAGGATTTTAAGATAATACTTAATTGTAGTAAAAGCTATTTGAAGAGGATGAGTAAGAAGGAGAATAATTTCATAATAATAACTACAATATAAACAGTAGTAGTCCGTCATAAAGAAAATAGATGAGTAATACTACTGGGAATGATAACTTATTCTAAAGACTGTTAAGAATAGGGAATTGTTCTGCTATGAATAATAATAATAATAACAATAATGGTATTACACTGAATAATTCTGGTATTTTCAATAAATAAATTACTAATAGTAGTAATTCACCTAGCAATGGTCCTTCGTTATGTGATTGGAGTGTCTTGCGTGAGCAGAAACTTGGAAGTAACAAGACAAGTAGGTTCTCTAGAGATTTTAAAGTACTCTCGACAATAAAGCACTCTTAATTCACTGCGCTGTACAAAGTAAAAAAAACTAATACACTGCATGAGTTATTTGAATTTGGTAACTGCATATTTTTGATTTGTTTTGTTTTTTTTTAGTGTGAGAGCATCGTGAATGGACTGGTTTACGCTGTCAAATCGTTGACTCTCCCTAAAGATCCTGATGCTGAGGAACACATGATCTAACAAATCTAAGGACTCGCGAAGGTATCAGGGATTGGATGTGGACTGGTGAAATTCTACAATGCCTGGGCGGAAGAGGACAAAATATATTTAGTTGTAAGTTTAGATTTTAGATATGTTTGGGCAGCGGAGTGGAGTTGGTATGAGCAAATGGATAATTATGTTTTATGATGATTTTGATTCAGATGGAACATTGCGTGGAGAACTTGAGACAAATCAGAAAGCCTTCAGAGTAGGTTGTCCGTTAGCTCATGAGGGATGTATGCGAGAGTTTAGAATTCTTGCATGCTAGCTTTGGATATGCTCATTTGGGAATCAAACCAGAGAATATTCTGCTTTCGAAAAAAGGCAAATTTAAACTCAGTGATTTAGGAGGACTCTCATCGATTTCATCTGTTTCTTCTAAAACAGTTGAATCATATTATCCATACATGGCACCGGAACTAGCAGGATGTTTAGCATTGTCAGCTAGAGTTAGCTCAGCAAAAGCGGATATCTTCGCGTTTGGAGCTGTTTTATATGAAATAGTTACAGGTAAATTTTTCAAAATTAGATATAAACAAATTGAAATTCCAATTAATCTAACATCTTTGTAATTTTGTCTATTTGAATAACTTTCTTAAGACACTGAACTACCTAAATATGGCGCAGAATGGGAGAATCTACGATCAGGAAGATTATCTAGACTAATGAATTCGGTTAGATTCAGTGCAAGTCTGAAAAATCTGATAAAATCGATGCTGCTGAGGAATCCTTAATTGAGACCAAGTGCAGCAGATATTCTGAATTAAATCCCACCTGACAATGTGCATGAATTAGAGTTGAAGTATATATAATAAGAGAATGCGTAATTGCAAAAGAAATTAGATGATCTTGTCAAATCTGCGCAAGAAAAATAAATTATCTTGAAAGGGATTCCCAAACGAAAAGGAAGCTGCTGAGAATGGAAGCGATGCTTGAGAGACAAAATTAACTTTAGTATAAGATATATAAAAATATGAATAAGACACATACATACGCGCACTCTAAAAGCATAAAATACCCAAATTTATCCTTCTAAAACTTTATTTTTCTATGCGTGTATATGATCTATCTCCTCTAATTTTTGATTTAATAGTAAATATATTCATTTTCACGAAGCAAGAAGTTTCCTTTTGCTGCTTACAAGTGGTTATCCTTCTTCTCCACTGTCTTCTCCTTCTTAATGCGTTTACAATTGATCTCTGTTGCCAACACAGCAGCCAAATAAACTCGAGAATAATCCTCCTGATTTTTTTATTTCTGAGGAATTAGTTGAAGATGATGCTTCACGGGAAGAAAACGAATTGGAATATGCTTTGAACATTAAGTTATCGACACTTGAGAAACTACTTTTACAGCTGGATGTGCCTTGTGGTTGGTAGCTTTCACCATTGATCGATGGACCTCGCTTATTATCTGTATCTTCATCGATGGGAGTGAGTCCAGTAGAATCCCTGGATTTCTGAGATGAATTGGGATTAAGATTATTGCTGGAGGGTATAACTTATAGATTCTCAACTGGAGTGTCTTCATCAGCGACTAATAGACTAATAGCATTGTACCATTGATCTCTGGTTTGTTAGTCCTTGAATTTAAATCTTTTTTCTTCTTTGTTTTTCTTGATAATTTTTAGCTTTTGTTTATTTGATTCTGCAATTACTTAGCTGATGTCTCGAAATGTAATGTAACTCTCGACTTCTAGATCAGTTAGTGCTTTGTCGTCGTGGTAAATTGAGAGGATTTATCTGCGAAGAACAGCAACTCTGTCACTCCAAGATTTCAGTAATTTACTCCAGGCTTTTGCTTTAAATGAAGCCTACAGGATTATTTGATCTCGACGCTTTTATAGAGGAAAAGTTTACTATGAGGGTTAAGTAGTTGTGGTTGCTGCTGTTGCGGTTGTGCTCCCTCCTGCATCTTAACTTGGGAGACGTTCTTCATCTGAATCTACACCATTATTTGGAGTCTAAACTTGATTCGGTGTTGCCGATTACTACTGTTACACTGGTTGTTGTTATGATACATCCCCACTAGCAACACTACTATTCCCTGTTATTCCATTACCCCCCTATGATTCTTTTCCTTCTGCTATCTTCACCGCTTCCTTTTCAGCTTCTCTAGCTTTATACAATTCAATGACTTTTGTTATCGATTTCACCCATTTTTCGATCTACAGCAAACTCGCGGAGTAGAAATTATGTGTGACTTCTTTTCCATCTTTGCTGGTCACCAGCTGGAATTGAAATTCAAATCGGTGTATATGTGCTCCGATCTTATCAAGCATTGTGATCTCCGTGAACTTGTTCATAACACTGATCATCGAATTTCCAATACCATCGATACCTTTCTTGAGGATATTGTCACCTTCAACTTTGAGATCCAGCTTCTTGATGCTTACCATGTTTTTCACGTGGATATACCCTTCACAGGGGGATTCATCGAGACTCATGCCGTAGTAGTACAGCACATTTGGGTTCACAAATGGAGGTAAGTCATCGAGATCAAAATCACTGAGATCATGTCTGGCGTTATCCGTCAGAGAGAAGTCAGTGAACATGAAAAACCAGCGTTGCTTGGGTTAAACAACTTTATTAGTAAATCTCTCCTTTTTTTTGTATAAAAACCCTTAGACAACGTGGTTAAGCATAGCTTCTTCGCTGTATTTCTCAAAATATGAAAAAATGCCTTTAGATTTCTGCATCTATTCGTCTTTGATTTCGATTTCTTTTGTTAGATCTTCACCTTAGTTTTTCTTCTCTATGTTGATTCTCAGATTACGCTGCAATGTTGGATCTAATTTCTAAAGAAAAAAGAAAGAAAGTTAGAGAGAAATCAGGTATGGGAAAATAAAAGGAAACTAAAGTAATCGCAACGCATAATTTTGTAACATCAAATCCATATTTACCTCGAACTTCCAACCAACTTTTCCTGAACCACTACTCTTAATCACTGTATCATCTTCAGTAGCCCCTTCCTTCGATCCGATCGCATATTCCCTGAGGAACTTAATCGTCTCAAGCCACTACAATTTATCCTACAATGTTGGAGCTCTAAAAACAAAATCCCTTCCACTGAATTTAAATGAGAATTCTCTAGATGTTTCCTTCGTTGTTATCTCCGGAATCAAGCTAATATTGATAGCACCTTTTGGTTTTTTATCTTTGGTTGGCTAGCTCTTGTCGTAGAGCAAATACAGCACATTGTTATCATCACAAATTGAGAAAAATCGTTTCTGAAACCCAAACGGAAATGAAGGACTCTTTTTCTCCAACCAACCTTCTTTTTTCTTGTACTAACAAGCAGTAGCTTCAACGTTCATGATTAGGGTTAGAAGTTGTTGAGAATGTTATCAAAAAGTTGTGAGAAAGAACGCGAATCTAATTATGTTATTAATTAAAATTCTTCTTGTTGGTTGATAATATTTAATGTTTTTTATTTACTTATATATTTCACTGATAAAGTTTGCTGGTTTATCCTATTAAGTTTAGATAAAGTGAATGTTAATCAAGTGAGATTTTGTCTTCTGTATCCCCCCAATTAAACCTAATCAAAGGATATTCATTTTCCATTTTAGTGATGTGAGAATAAAAGCTCTTTTAATTCAAAACCCATCAATAATAATGGAAAATCACAAAATGAAATGAATATGATTTTTAACAGAAATTTCACAAAACAGATCAATAATTCACTTCAGCAATCTAAGATTTTCCTTAATAAGAGTACATCGCTATTAGAAAAAGGCAAGAGAAGCAAAAAAGAAAGGAGAATGAGTGCTTAACTCTATACGAATCCATTTAAATAACCTCCTCATGTAAAAGCATTGTAAATTCCAGTGAATTCAATAATTTTTCTTGCTTTCATAATTATCTATTATCCAAATAATATTTTGTTTACCCCTTCTCCCAGAGACAACTTGAAATCCACAGAAATCACATAAATTCAGATTCTTTCCTGACTAAAAATCCTTCAAAAAAATAATAGGAATTATTTAATTTATTAATTAATAATAATACTCTTGGGGACACTACAGACAATACAAAAAAATATCAAAAAGTAAGATAATTAACTACTCAATAACAACACTAAAATGTATATCTCTGGTGATAAGAAACCATAAGATTTCTAAATACATCGCTAGACAACTTCCCTTAGATCGTTGCCAAAAATAGAAACACTCCTGTTCTTGCCCAAAATCAATGACATATCCATCACTAAATAGTCAAAAACTCAGAATAATCTACAATTACTCAAGAAACAACAACTGTAATAGCAATAACCTGGCTCTTCACAACATATTATTGATCTGTAATAATACTACACACCTCTTGATTCGAGAGCTACAAGAGGAAATGATAAGAATCCAGGTAGAGTAGGTACTTCTTACGGAATTGATGCAGTCGGAGATATTAAATAAGATGATTTGCTTGATCTCTCATAGCAATCTAACACTTTGAACCTTAGCGTGAAAGATCCTGACAATAGCAATAGTATGTAAATGATTTCTCCTATGAAAAAATACTCCAAAACTAAGGAAACAACGATTCCTGTGAATTGTATTTCTGCTTTTTCTGCGAGTCCATTACCTAGATCAGCAGTGGATTGCCTAAAAATAGCTGAAAACATCAAGAATAATAACTTTAATTTGTAGTAGAATATAAGTACTACAACTTAATCAATAACTCTTGCAGCGTTAACGAAGAACAAGCAAGTTGGATCATCATAGCTACTAAAAGATTCTAAACCGTCATCAACAGTTGCGTAGTTGTAACTCGCTGTAGATCAAAACCGTCTTGATTTTATGCTCGAAAAGGGCTTGAATTTTGAGAAAACAAGCTAATTATCTAAACTTCAGCAGGAAAACAAAGAGTTTAGGCAAGCATTCAAGAAATCAGAGGGAGAAGTGAAGCGATTAAAAGAAGAGCTAGAGTATTTGAGGAGTGTAAATTAGCAGTTGTAAGCGTAGAATCTGCATGCGAGTTATCTACAAACGCATGGAAATTAGTAGAATAGCTTAGAGGAATAGTACTGGATGATGGAGAAGAAAGTGCAGTAGAATGAGTATTTCAAGTAGTAATTAATTGTGTTGAAGGCAGCATCTGAGAGAGAGATAGTAGAGCTGAGATAAGCATGCAAGGAGCTAGAAGAGTAGTTGGAAAGGGAGAAAGAGAAAAATAAGATGAGATTAGAGGAAGAAGAGGAGAAGATGGATTCAAATGGTGTTTTAATCACAGATGTAGTTGGGGAGAATGGCTCTTAGATGAAGATAGCAATGCAAGGACAAGAACAAGAAGTAAAACAAGGTTAATTGATGCAACAGCAGCAAGAAAAATATTGTGAGAAGTGTATGAACTAAGAATCGAAACTCTAAATAGAAAACAAGATACTATCAGATGAATTATCGTTGTTACAGCAATTACGTGAGAATCTGGAATCAGAAAGCACTAACTTACGAGAGATTCTAAACACCAGCAAAGCAAATGCAGCTCACGAAAAGCAGCGATACGAGAAATACATCCAGGAATAAGCAGTAAATTGTGAAATATTTTTTGGAATTGAAGATTGATTATTTGGGTATTTTTGGTTTGAAGGAAGAGCTACTTCAAGTTGACAAGATTTCTCGTGAATTTCGTGTAAAATATGATAAACTCTTAGAGAAAATTAAATAACTCAAGAACTCCAGTGAATTCGAGAAAATCACTTGCAGAAACGAATTCACCGTCATCAAAACGGAAGAACTCAGTACAATCGAAAGGTCAAACAACGAGAAAACATAAATTATCAAGGATTGTAATGAGTAGAAAAATACTCTCGAGAAGCAAATATCTAGCTAAGCAGGTTAAATTAAATCTCTCAATGACTAAGTTAGTTCATTGAATCTGCACATTGAATGGCTGAAAAAGAGGGGGACAACATAAGGAGGTTCTTAAAATGGTGCTTTGACAAATTACCTTGGACTCAGTGAGGAAATATTGAAACTCAAGAAAGCGATTGATGAGAAAATCACGGTTATTCCTGAGAATAAGAATGTCTAAGAGTTTGAGAGTAAACTGGAAGAAATGGAGAAGATCAACTGTTAAATGGTTAAATAGATAACTTAAATGGCAAGTGAAGAAGCAAACTCTAGGAAAACTATCTAATCCATTCCAGTGCTTTAGTAGTTTGAGGAAGCACAAGTAAAATAATTAGGAAAAGTTTGTTTTCTTTTTTTGGGGGGGATAATCTTGCTTCAGGTATTAATTTGACTCTTTGATGTTTTGGGTCTCTTAGGTTAAAGTCGAGTAGCATATAAAATGTGCAGCATGTGAGGGTATTTTAGACAAAGCAATAACATGTGTGCCTTGTGGACATAATTTCTGCAAAAAATGTCATTATGATTAGCAAAAAAAAGGGAAATCATCATCTGAGGCTGTAGCATGTAGGAAATGTGGGCCATCAACGATGATTTATGCGAATGAATCACTTGATGAGCTGATCTGTATGTTTGGTTTAATGAAAAGTGCGAAGGAAGTCATGAAATTGTATTTAAGGCAGTCATGAAAAAAGAACAAGAAAAAAAGGGAAAAGTTGATGAAATGAATTGCCAGACCAGTCTAATTACAGTGACGAATTATATTAATTTTTGTCAAGAGAGATAGATTTTGATGACTCAAGGAGGGTATTATTACTTTCTGATCTGTATTATTATCTGTCTTTAAAAATATTTTTTTCTCGTGACAGGGAATTTCTCCAGAAAGTTCTTCTTTGCAAGATCAGGGAAGGAAATAACTAATCAATTCATCCATTCTGAAATGAAGGAAATACTCCCAAATCAACTAAAAACATAAACATATTATAAACATTTACCCTTACTGTGTTTTCTATTCCATTTTCATCAGCTAATCAGCTGCAGATTGGAGTGCATACTCTCTCTAAACTATTTTCATTCCTTGGGATTATCTTCATTCTTTTTCTCCCTTCATTGCTGTATCGTAGTCCTAAATGATTATCCCTTCCTTTCTTTTGCCCTTCCTAACAAAGCAACTAAATCAAAAAATAGTTCATATAATCTTCTTGGGAATAAAAAAACCAATAAATAAAAAATTACAAAAGAAACCAAATCACACAAAATGCTAGCTCGTATCTTTAAATCAAGTTCTATTTTTAATAAGGCTACTTACAGATTCAGTGCCTTCGATAAGGTCGTTGAATCCAACGATGCTACTGCAGTGTGCCTAGAATCTGTTGCAGGTACAATCAAGGGATTGCAGAAAGCTAACTACGTTGTTGAGCACAATCCTAATCTTACTGGGGATGACAAAAAGAAGCTCAAGTAGTTCCTCATCTACAGATACAACCCCGCTGTAAGATTATTTACATACCTACACACATTGCATTAACTTTGTAGCATGCTAAATGCTGTTTGTTAGATACCAAAAACTTTATCATAATTTTCAACTTTTTTTTTGCTGAAACTTCCCTTAGGACCCTCAAGATCAGCCAAGATATGTGAGCTACTGGTGTGATATCAAATTATTCCCTCCTATGTTCCTCGATGCTATCCTCTATATTAAGAACGAACTCGATCCAACTTTGTCTATGAGAAGGTATGGTATTTTAGATAAACATGCAATGTCTAGTTTACTTTGAAAAACTACCAAAATCACAAAATATTACACAAACAATCTTCCTTCCTTTTGATCTTTACAATCTTTAGCCACTTTCCTCATCCAATTAATTAATTATTTTTATAAAAAAAAAACAATCAGATCCTGCAGAGAAGGTATTTGCGGCTCTTGCGCAGTCAACTGTGATGGTCTCCATACTTTGGCATGCATTTCAGGATTTAACCGTGATCTTTCCAAGCCCACTGTTATCACACCCCTCGGCCACATGTTTATCCTTAAGGATCTCGTTGTCGACATGACTAACTTCTACTCTCAATATAAACTCATTGAGCCTTACCTCAAGAGAAAGACCCCTAAGGTAATTAATCCATTTGGTTTTTTCTCTCATTTTTTAGAAACTCCATCTCTAACTGTTTTTTCTTTGTTTTTTTTTTCGTTGAAATTTCCAGCCAGTTGCCAATTAAGAGTATCCTCAATCTCCTGAAGAAAGAGCAATTCTCGATGGTCTTTATGAGTGTGTGCTTTGTGCTGCTTGCTCAACATCTTGCCCTTCTTACTGGTGGCATCCGGACAGATATCTTGGACCAGCAATTCTCCAGCAGGTAAATTAATTTTTGCAAGAAAAAGAAAAATCAAACAAAATAATTATTTATTCTTCAACATTCTATAGGCCTACAGATGGATCGTCGATAGCAGAGACGAGTACTCTCAAGAAAGAATCGAGAAAATCGCTGAAGATGTGAGACTCGATGATTGCCAACAAATTGGTATGTGCTCATTCACCTGCCCCAAGGGTAAATTAAAATTGAATTAATTGATAAATATTAACAGATAATTAAATTCTTACTCTTTTTTTTTTAAAAAAGGACTCAATCCTCAACTCTCTCTTAAAAACCTCATGGATCTCGTCAAGGACTTCAGAAAAAAGAGAATCGAAGAAGAGGTTTTGTGAGTTATTTAACCCCCTCACTTTGTCTGCGAAGAGAGATACACAAATAATATCATCTTCAAGCTATCTCTAATATATTTGTCGTTGTTTTTGTAGCAACCCACTTTGATGACTTCATACTCTCATTTTTCATACTTTTCTAATGAAAACAATATACAAAAGAGAGAATTTATGCAAACCATACTGATAAAAGTTTCAGAAAAGAATTAATAAATGTTAGTTTTGCATCAAGATTAGTTGATTTTTCAAGGTAAAAATAAATTCTTTGAGCATCATCAACAGCAGTAGCATTCATATTCCGCTTATAATATTGAGCCACCTAAACAATTTTTTTTGATTTAGCAGGAGATTCTCAAAGTACAAACACCATTTTTTACATAAAGAACTATTAATAAAGCTGAGAACATAGAAGAAGAAAATACAAGTGAAAAAAGAAATAAAGAGTTTAATTTTTTAACAAAATTGTTTATGAACCAGTCCCAAGCAAGCAAGATAGGCAGTGAGTTTGAATTATCAGATCCTTAAGACAACTTGAACTTTCAAAACTATTTAACATTTGTTTAGTATTGAGATAGATTGCCAGATGTTGTTTAATAATTTAAAATGAAAATGAAAGAGAATATTTTCAGAAATCAATCTTCTAAATGTTTGATAGTAGCAGAGCTGATTTTAGGGTTCGAATCTGGACTCGGCAGAGAATTTCCTAAACCATCTTCATAACTATGTGGTTATGAACCTATGTGGCTATCTGTAAGTCCTAATTTCTTGCAGATACGCCGTTTCGATGTTTGATAATAAAAAAACGGAATCTATGTCGAGAACGAGAGACCAAAGGAATCTTTTCCCCTAAAATAATAGTAGCTCTCCCATTATTCAAAAGAATCACTGAGTTTGTCTTTAATTTCAGCAGAAGTGCTGAGATGATCTCG
>Ga0302271_10000814_pt1 | contig 30672 bp, 28 predicted proteins | sample III_Bog_N1_1_FD_198767 | JGI IMG/M metagenome (GOLD analysis project Ga0302271, IMG submission 198767) | Peat permafrost microbial communities from Stordalen Mire near Abisko, Sweden - III_Bog_N1_1 | ecosystem: Environmental > Terrestrial > Soil > Wetlands > Peat | place: Sweden: Abisko... | reverse complement strand
AACCAAATAACTAAAGTCACCTGTTTTAATAATCAATAGGCCTAGCAAAAAGACCAATATAAATGCTATGGAAACAGAACCCACATCGCCTGCAAAACATGTAGCTTTTGTCCTGAAATTAAAAAAAATAAACACCAGCAAAGCTAATAGCACTATATATATAAATTTCGGATCAACAAATGACTGTTGAAACTGATTTATATACAACAATGTAACTGACAACACCAAGCTATACCCTCCGGTAATACCATTGATGCCATCCATAAAATTGTAGGCATTTAAAATTCCAGTACAAAAAATTAATGCAAATATAGTAAAATACCAGGATAAAGAAAATAGATTCCACTGATAAAACATCAATACCATAGCAATAAAATGAACCAACAACCGAAGCTTCGAAGGCTGTGGACGGATATCATCTGCAAAACTAATGCCAGCAATCAAGGTTAATCCTATAAAAAACCAGGGATATTGGAAATCATTCAATAGAAAATAGAGTAGGACGCCTATATAAAAAATAATTCCACCACCCCGTAAAGTTATACGCGAATGTGAACTACGCTCATTGGGTCTATCTATGATATTAAAATAATCAGCCAACTTAAAATAAGCCTGCTCAACAACAAACAAAAAAACAAAGATGAAAAAATAAATCATTTACTAATACGATTGGTTACTAAGTTATTCGGTTATTGAGTTATTGAATTATTGAGTTATTGGGTTACTTACTACCGACTTCTTACTGCATACTCCTTACTCCTTACCGCTTACAACTTGCCGCTTACTGCTTACTACTTACTGCTTTTTCAGTAATGAAACAAATTACCCGTTTTGCGTATAGAGAATAAACACCCCACTGAGTTTCCATACAACTTACCAAAATCAGCTCCAACCGAGCACCCGACTTCAATATTCGACCAGGCCGGGAATTTTTTATTTACTTCCAGCAAGAGCGATGTATTTCTGATCATTGGAGAATAAGGAACATAATAAGTTCCATAGTTTTTACTAAAGCTTGACAAAAGCTTATAGTTATACCCATTCACATCGCCCTCCATACCTATATGATGCACAATTACCCGATTGTTTTCAACCGATACAGCTCCATCACGGTTATAAAGTGGAGAGCTTATAAAGGGTGTGCCGATAGTTCGGGAATAATAAGTCCAGCCGTTTTGGTAAATACCATTATTAAAGTAATTATCATCTCCACCATACACAAGTCCGTCTTTATCGTGATAAGGACCCGACTGATCGGTAGTATTAAGGTATTCGTACAAAATTCCTTTTATAAAGGGAAATTTAGCGTTCCGAACAGTTATCCCCCACAGTCCATCCGGTTTATTCATGGTGGACCAAATCAGTTTAACAGGACCATCTTCCGACAGGTTTTGCCAGTAGCCACTTACCCTAAAATCAGCAATATCCACATCCAGTTTCATGCTTTGGGATATAATATGATTGCCCAATGCATTAAGCTGATCATTACGGGTTGCATCTGCTCCCCCTGCACGACCGAAAAAAATATCTTTAAATGCAGAAAAATCAGTCGGTTGTTTTCCAGATCCCGGAACTGTTCCCCCCCATTGCGCTACATGATCTACCCCGTATTGTAAGTGAACAGGCAACTTACCTCCTATTCTGCCATATAAGTACTTGTGATGAAGTAACAGATTAGTTGTATAAATATTATCTAAAAACCAGCCATGTGATATGGCGCCTTTAAATTCTAAATAACCTGCTGTAAACGGAACTGCTGTAAAATGTTCTATTCCCAACGTAACCTTAGGCATAGGACGGGCATTTTTTGAAAACAAAAAACCACCACACGACAAGGTGGAATCCTGATTTCCTAGGACTTCTTCCCTGGCACCAACAATAAAATCGAAGACCGAAAAACGTGCATGAACATAATATTCGTGAAAGACAGCTGTTGTTTTATCCTTATCGGTCTGAAGCAGCAAATTCGCTTTAAAACGATAATCAAACAATCCCTTTTTAGGTCCAAACTCTTTACTCACTCCCGCCAGTATACCTGCACTGAACGGAGTCGATGATATTTTTCCATATTGTTCGCTTTGTAGCCAAAAAGGAGCATACTTCCCCGACGAAGCCATCCCTATAAAACCCACGTCATACTTTATCGTATCGTTTTGGGCCTGAGTATGGACAGGTAAGAATATTAAAAAGAAGAGAATATATCGTATTTTAAACATGCACTATAAAAAATTATAAATTATGAAAAAGAGTTAGAAGTTATGAACTATGAATTATGAGTGATCAACTATCAACTGTAAACCATACACCGTCAACTATAAACTATAAACTGTCTACGGTTCAAAGCTCCAAAAATCATTCAGAATAGCTGTGTCATTTTCGCCCTGTCCAATATATCCCTTACCATCGATCACAAATACAATAGCATTTTCACGGGCACCACCCGGAATATCTCCCCGGTTGTACCAAACATTCCGAACAGCATCATATTCCAGAATATCCGAAAACAAATGTCCACCTGTTAAGTCACCCCCAAAATGCCTTCCTGTAGAAATAAAGAAGCGATTATTCAAACTAAATGAGACAGCATTTTCACGACCTGCATTGGGAAGTTTTTTTCGTTGTTCCCAACTATCTGTGGCAGGAAAGTATTCCCACCAGTCATTATAATTACCGACCCGATAGCCGGTTCCAAAATATACATGTTTATCGTCAGCACACAATGCAGCTCCCATACGAGCCAATCCGGGAAAATCTTTTAACCGAGACCATTGATCCTGCTCTGTATTATATTTCCAGAATTCATTGGTATAGGATGATCCGTTGAATCCCGCACCAACATAAATACAACTATTCAGTACAAAACTAACGCAGGCATCGGTAGCCGTACTGGGGAAATTAGCCTTTTTAGACCAACTGTCAGTTAGCGGATCATACATCCAAAAGTCCTGTAAAGTACCGCCCGAATAAGCTCCTTCGTATCGGTTAAACCCGAGTCCCACATAAGCTTTGTCGTTCACCACAGCTGCCATAGCTTTTACACGGGCTATACCCGGGAAAGCGGCCTTTTTTGTCCAAGTATCTAAGGTTGGATCATATTGCCAACAATCTTTCAATGAATCGGTATAAACTGCATTCCGACCCAAGGTAACATACCCTTTACCATTCACAGCAAAAGCCACCGCCGAGGCTCGTCCTGTTCCGGGTATACTGGTCTTTTGTATAAACGAAATTACCGGATAAGGAGAATCTGCAGCGCCGTCATTACAACTCACAATAAAGAGAGGAAATAGCAGGGATAGAAGTAACTTGAGAAAATTCATTTAGTAGGGAGTTAGTAGTTGGTAGTTAGTAGTCGGTAGTAAGAAGTGGTTAGTGATTAACAATGAACGATAAGTAGTGAATGATGAACGATATGTGATAAATAGTTGGTTTATACTTCTACCAGACATCTATTATACCTGTCTATTTTCAAATACCACGCATTAAGTCCCCTTCAGGGGATATAGGGGTTACTGACTAAAAACTACCCACAGTTTTTCTCAGCCCATCTTCAGCCCGAACAGGCATTTTGGTTATATCCAGCGCTTGTTTCAATTTGGCATTAGATACTACGTAGTTCTCTGTTAGCTTTTGTAAGCGTTCTGTGTTTAATGGTAAGTGTAACACCGTTCCAACCCTGGCGCAAAACTGGATCAAAGATTTATTCCAGTTCCACGTTCTGTTAGGCTTATCCAGCATTTTAGCCATAAGAGCTATCAATTCATTTGTCGATAAGGTTTCATCATCCCCCACATTGTATATACCGGTAGGAATATCTTTTTCTATTAATTGCTCTATCACAAAACTCAGATTATCTACCGAAGTAAACGACCGTCTGTTTTCGAAAGCTGAATAATTCAACATGTCGTCTATACTAAACAATTTTTGAATCTTAGATTTTATTCTTCGAAACATGTATTTCAGCAGGAATAACAGTTTATCTCCATTATAGAACATCCTTATTATCCCACCTCTTAGCAAAAAAGAAGATTTGTAGTAAAAAAAACCAACAAAACTATCTACAAAAGAATAATAACAATGAATATTAACACTTTATCTCAATTCAAAAATATCATTTATCCAACCCAAAATAGAATATTTGTGAATCAGAAGGCTACTAGACTTTCGAAAATCAACCTCAAAGAAGTCGTTCGATAATATTGGATTTTCTCTATCGATAACAGAAATATTATTAGGCTCAAAGAAATCATATTGATCTATATTTTGGTTAGTCGTAATAAGCTTTCTTTGCGCACCAAATACTTCAATCGTCCTCATAGTCATTCCTGTTTGTTTGGGATGTTGGATATCTAATACCGATTTTGAAGTATGAGTACGCTTAACTATTTCGTCTTGCGATAATGATTTGAAATTAACGTCCCTTATAGACAAACCTTTTTGCTTTTTATCGAATATTTTTCTAGCTAAGAATACTAGTGGGCTTTGGATATAAAGATAAAAATCCACTTTTAACCCTTGCTTCAAAGCTTGTTGCTTAATTTTTTGTAGAAAGACCCATCTATCACTATGAGCAGTACCAATAAACAAAATATCATTTTCAAATTTTAAATCATCTTTTATATTAAAATCTGAATATTTATCAATATAAAAAAGAGGTCTAAACTTCAATTTTTCGAATTGTAGGGCATCTTTCGAGTCAAAAGTGAATGCTCTATCAAAAAGATATAGACTATTTTGTATCGACTTATAAATCGTAATTGAATCCCATAAATATAGAATTAATTTTGCATTCGGATAATGCCCTTTAAGTTTTAAAACTATTTTTTCGTCAAAAATCTCACCTTTAATAATAAAAATATAATCATAATTTTTATCGTAATTCTCTTTTATGATGAAAGTAAAGTATCGTTGAATTAGTTGTGATATAAAAAATCTAAGATATTTTTTATGCGAACGAATTATAGCCTTAATAAATGAATTAGAAGACGGCCTTTCATCATATAAATCAACTAATGCACCAAGTTCCTCAAGTTTGTTTTTTATAGCATATTCATACCCAAAAAATGAGGGTGCAAAAAAAAGAATTTTTTTATTTTCAAGCCTCATTATTTAAATAATCCTCTATCTTTTAATTCAGTAATAGACTGTTGATAATTATCTTGTTGCACTTCTTGCAAATTTACCCAATTTACAAAACGTGAAATACCTTCATCAAAAGTTATAGATGAAACAAAACCAAGCAAAGAATTAATTTTAGACAGATCTGCATAATTACTCCTTATGTCACCCAATCTATAATTTCCCGTTATTTGTATTTTTGTGGGAATTTTCAAATACTTAACTAAAGTATTAGCAACTGTCATTACATCCGTACAAACTCCTGTTCCAACATTGAAACTTTCAAAATTTGCTTCCTCTTTCTCTAATCCTAAAATCGTTGCTTCTACAATATCATCAATATAAACAAAATCGCGACTTTCTTCGCCATCTTCAAAAATTGAGATATCATTTCCATTTTTTATTATTGTGGAAAAAATGGAAAGAATACCAGTATACGGATTTGACAAAGATTGACCAGGACCGTACACATTTTGATATCGATAAGTTACGACTGGAATATCCAATGATTTACCTGAAATCATACTTAATTCCTCTTGTGCTTGTTTTGTGAAACCGTAAACTGAAGTCGGATGTATTGCTGAATCTTCGGTAGTCGCCAATAATTCTACATTTTTTGAACAAATCGGACATTTTACATTAAAATCTCCCTTGCTCATATCAACATCTAAACGACTTAAGGGGTAAACGACACCATGTTCTACACAATTATACTTACCTTCTCCATATATAGCTCTTGAAGCTGCAACCACTACTTTTTTAACATTATGTCTCCGATTAGTGAGTATTTCCCACATCAAGGCAGTACCTCCTATATTCGTATCAACATAATGCTGAATATTATACATTGATTGTCCTGTACCAGTCTCAGCTGCTAAATGCACTATTGCATCCTGATCTTGTATTGCTTTAGCCCAATCGGATTCTGAAGTTACTGTTCCATTAATAAAATTCACTTTATCCTTTATAGAGATGTAAAGTGGAGATGTCTCTACTGGGTTCTCTCCATGTATTTGCTTTGACAAATTATCTAAGACAGTAACAGTATATCCTTTCGATATCAATTTCAACGCTAAATTACTTCCAATAAAACCAGCTCCACCAGTTATAAGAATATTTTTCATTTTAAACTTTTATTATTTTTATCAATTATATTTTTTCCCAAACATTTGTTGAAAAGTTGAATTTCTTAACTACTCTTGCAGGGTTTCCTACAGCTATACAATTATTAGGAATATCTTTGCTAACAACTGAATTCGCTCCTATTATTGCATTTTCCCCAATCGTTACACCTGGAAGGACTGAAACTGATTCACCAATCCAAACATTATCTTCAATTCTGACAGGACTTGTTTTGTATTTTCTATCAATCGTGTGTGTGTCAGGATAACTATCATTTTCATTACCTTCGTACGAACCATGAGAGCAATCTGAAATATAAATTTTACTAGCCAATAAAACATTATTCCCAATATAAACACTTTGCATTGATGTAATATGGACAAAATCATTAATCTGAACATCTTTTCCAATCTTAATAACTATACTTTTATTATCAGGTGGATAAGCTTCTATCCTACAATAACGTCCAGTAGTTAGACCTGCAGAAAACTTCATATATGATTTTCCGCGTATATCAATTGGAAATCTTATAATCCGTGCATTTGAAAACAACAACTTAGTTCTAATTAATTCAATTGAAAGATGAATTAGACCCCAAAAACCATACTGTCTAATTTTGCTCATTTTCATAAAGTTTTTTATAAAATAGCATGACTTCATTAAATGATTTATCCCAAGAAAACTTCGCTGACTGTGCATAACCCTTTTGTATTAATCCTTTTCTAATATCATCATTTGATAGGCTAATAATTGCATGTTGAAATTCTAATGCGGAAATATTATCAATCATAATTGCAGCATCGCCGGCCACTTCAGGTATAGAAGATTTATTTGTAGTTACCACAGGGCAACCAGCTTTCATGGCTTCAAGAATAGGGATTCCAAATCCCTCATAACTAGAAGGGTAAAGTAAACAAAACGCTTGATTATAAAGTAAATTCAAAACTTCATTATTTTTTTTAGACAAAACCGTAAAATCATTATCTGAGAGAAAACTATAGATATATTCCTTTTCAATTTTATTCAACGGTTCTCCAACAATTACAAAATGATAATTATTGGAAATTTCTTTCATTGTTTCTACTGCTATGGCAAAGTTTTTATAATTAGTTCGATGACCAACATACAATATATAGCTCTTTTCCAAAACACCTTTCACTTCGGTATCTACAATTGCTTGAATTAGTTTTTTTACATTTTTAATTTTGAAAAAAGAATCACTGACGCCATTATAAATAACTTTTATATCTTTATTGGCAGCCTTTGGATGAAACTTCAATAAATCTTTTTTTGTATTTTCAGATATACAAATTATACCATCTGAATGCCTAATTGCAAAGTTTTTTTGAAGATTGTTTATTCTTTTCGATATACCTAAGAAGAAATACTCTGGAGTAAAATCATGAATCGTTGTTACATTGATTGCTTTTGAAGAGAGTAAAACTCTATAATAGCTAGAGTGAAAAATTGTTTTCTTTCTTAATTTTTTAAAAACTGGTAAAAATCGAATGATTTCTAATGGAAATAAATTAAATCGTTTAGAATTTGTTATTTCAAGATTTTTTCTAAAAAGATTCTTATTTTTTCTATTTTGCTCCAAATATTTAATTTTGTTGTTAGTCTTTGAAAACCGTCTAACTAGTTCATACCAATATACTGATCCACCTCCTGATTTTTGAAGTGAAAAAATTATATTATCAAAAATTATATTCATTGTTTTGATACATTTAAAACATTGCAAGATTCAAGGTCACACTGAAAAAACAAACTATTCTTTTATCATATTATATTTATTCTCAAATACCTGTAAACCAAATATCAAGACAATTAAAACAATTAAATTAATAGATATATCAAATAGATAAGTCATCCCTAGAGGTGGATCACCAATAAAATTTTGAACAGATAGATATAAATATAAAACAAAAGTTGAAGTGATTAATCCTTTTGGTAAAATTCGGGGCAATCGAAATAGCAAAAACGAAACAAACAAACCCAAAAAAAAAGAAAAAAACAATCCAAACCAACCAAATAAGACATAACCTAAAACTGGTGGTCTTGCATTGGGACCAGCCATAATCCCATAAATACTCGGATTTAAGTACCAATTAAGTTGAGCACCAAGAGGTGGAGGAATTTGAGTATTATCAATTAACCTTAAAGGTCCAAGCATTCCTGAAAACAAATACTTAAAACTACTTCCTAAATGAACATTACTCATTGCATTATTTGGATAAGCCATCCAATACACATCGCCAGTACATATAAAACGATATCCAAGATCAAAAAAAGCAGAAGAAAAACTTTTACTGCCTGATTGCGTTAGCAAAAGTATTATTATTGCTCCACCAATGACAATTGGGATGTATTTAGTAATGCTTTTTAAAGAAGGAACGTTACTTTTAAAAAAATACTGGTATCCAAAATATGTATATATAAAAATCAAGAAACTTCCACGACTGCCAGATAATATTCCTGTTATTGCTATCGTTAAAAACGAGAATAATGGTACAATGTTTTTTAAAATAGATCTTTTTTGGTCAAATCTGAAATAGCTATACATTAATATATATATAATAAAATAATTATTAAATCTAGCCAAAATGCCAAAACCTCCAGAACCTTCCATAGTTGTCAAACGGCTCTCTGCAAATATTGGTATTCCAAATTTAAAATAAGTAAAAAGAGTAAAAGTTGTATACAAGAAAAAAATGAAATAATATAAAATGGATGATATTTTCTTCTCACCAATAATTCTAACTTTCGATAATGTTATTTCCTTTTTAGCAAGTAAGATAAATCCAAACCAAAATAGTGTTTCTGCACATACAAAGTAATAAAAGAAGATGGAGGGTATTTCGTTTATAAAAAATAAGAATAAAGGAACAGCATTAGCAAATGCTACAAATATCAAAATATATAGCAGAGGATCAATCCAACCCCTTGTGAATTTTACACCAATATAAATTAAAGGTAAAGTAACAAGTAGTAGACTGACAAAATACAAGCATATATTGTCTGATAATAATAAAAAAAATTGATAATACTGCATAATTTGAAAGCTAAATTAAGAAACTGTTTAAAAAGACAGCTTAACATTAACTGGCTATCAGTTGTTTAATTGAATTCTATTTCGTAACTTTATGGATACCAAACGCATAAAGAATAATGAAATCGTATTCAACCAACCTTTCCGATAGCCAGTGGAGCTTAATAGATGGCATTTTAAGTGATAAACGTCCACGAAAATATGAAATTCGTCAGATATTTAATGGCATCTTCTATTTGCTCAAAACGGGCTGTCAATGGCGTATGCTTCCATTCTGTTTTCCTCCGTGGCAAACAGTTTATTACTACTTTTCAGTTTGGAAGCACAAAGGCGTCATTGACCAAATTCACGAACATCTTCGTGACAAAGTCCGCATGAATGCTGGAAAAGATAAATCACCCAGCTTGGGTCTTATTGATAGTCAATCCGTAAAAACAACCCGCAATGGCGGAATTTGTCGCGGAATTGACGGTGGCAAGAAGACCAAAGGTCGTAAAAGACATATTATTGTTGATACATTAGGCTTGCTTATGGCTGTGGTTGTTCATGCCGCAAATGAACATGATAGCAAATCAGCTCCTAAAGTAATTGCATTATTAAAAGAACGCTTTAGTAGATTAATCAAAATTATTGCCGATGGTGGTTATCGCGGTGAATTAATAGAAAACACCAAAACAACCTTCGGTTTAGTTCTTGAAGTCATACTACGAAAAGATGATTCTCCGAAATTTCAAGTTATACCCAAAAGATGGGTCGTTGAAAGAACTTTTGCTTGGTTTGAAAGTTATCGAAGACTATCTAAAGACTTTGAGTTTCTTACTGACACTAGCGAGACTATGATACGTTTAGCCATGATTAGACTTATGCTAAATAGACTTTGATTTTTTTTTAAACAGTTTCTAAATGTCAAATGACAATCGATTCTTGACTCTTCGCAGTAATGCATAATTAGATTGTCCAATAATTTTAGCTAGATTATATCTAAAAGTACATTGAACGTATCTGTAATAGTAATATATTCGAACATTTAATTTTTTATGAATAGCAAAAATCATCTTCTGACATTCTATTATCGACTTAGGATTATTGTCAGATAATCCACCGGCCAGAAAATTGCATACTGGATAATTTACATATTGAAATTCAACACCAGTTAGATATATTTGATAAATCGAATTATAATCAGCAATTAACCTATAATTAGTATTAAATGGAAACTTTCTCATTAAAGTTGTTGAGACAAAAGCTGTTTGATGTACAAATTGCATCCCTTTCCATAAATACTTAAGTGGTTGCGCCTTTACATAAACTTCATGTGTACCATCAAAACTAAAATTCACATCTCCATAAATAACACCATAGTCAATGGCATTATTAAATATATCCTCAATTGTTGTATTAGCAGTAAAACAATCGCCACTATTCATAAAATTAATCCAATCGCCATTTGCAAGCTCTAATCCTTTATTCATAGCATAATAAAGTCCAGAATCTTTTTCGCTTAACCAATAATCTATTTTATCATCATATCTTTTTATTATATCAACAGTTCCATCTGTGCTACCACCATCAATAATTATATACTCAACATTTTTATAGGATTGATTTACTATACTTTTAATTGTTTTCTCTAAGGAAGAAACATTATTATAAACTACAGTTATTATTGTAATCAATTTTAAGTCACTTGTAAGTTTTGTTCCTAGACCAGTGGTTCGTAGACCACCTTCATTTTTCATTATTCTATTCATATTCATATTGAGGTTATTACAGTAAACTGTAATATTTATTTATAATTAGTCTGAAATTTTAATGCTATATAAATAAAATTTCGTAGTATCAAAGGTCAAAAATGCTCTACCTATAAATTTAGATAAACTGATGCTGTCTTTTTAGCAGCAATATCCCATGAAAAAAATTTATATCTTTCTTTTCCTTTTTCTATAAGACTATTTCTTACTTCGGAATCATATATAACAGTTCTGATCGCAAAAATTATTGATTCTATATCAAACGGATCAAAATAAAATCCAGCATCCCTAGCTACTTCAGGAAAAGAACTAGAAGCACTTAATACAACCGGACAATTATTTGAGAAAGCCTCTAAAATAGGGATTCCAAATCCTTCATAATACGAAGGGAATACAAAAGCCTGAGCAGCAGCATAAAGGAATCTTAATTCATTATCATTAACTCTATATTGCTTAACTCTATCAAGTATTTTCAACTCACTCAATAGTACCATCTCTTCTGTTTCAAAAGCTTTACCTGTACAAACAAGAAATAATTCTTTATCAGCAGTCATTATAACAGAAAGGGCTTTTACGAAGTTCAGAAAATTTTTATAATTGCCTCTTTCACCCACAAACAGAATATAACGTTTAGGCAGAAAATTTAATTTTTCAAGTGTCGAGTTACTTTTAATTAATTCGAAACCATGATGAATTACCTCAACTTTAGATGGTTGTATATCGAATAATTCCAAAACATCTTTCTTTGTATTTTCGCTTACTGCAATTATCTTAGTTGCATTAAGAATTGTAGATCGTTTGTAACCAATAGTTTTATCATTTTCATCAAATAAATTAGCGAATTTTTCATTTATCATATCGTGAACAGTCAAAACATAAGGTTTATTACCTATGAATTTCAAGAAATAAGGATCATAATATGTCGGATGAAAAATATCGTAATCAGATGTTTTCAACGAAACAATACTGTTTATTTTATTCGTTTTCAAATAGATTTGTTTTTTCCAACCTAATTCTTTTTTATGTAAAATGCTACAATGTTTTACAATTTCACTATTCGCTATATAATGATTATCCGAGAAAACAGTAGAATTCAAAACTGTTATATCATTTGGAAAATTTTTCATTAGTTCATAAAAATATCTAGAGATACCTCCGTATTTTTGCCATGAAAAAATTTGATGATCAAATAGTACTTTCATTAATATTTAAAATTTAAAAACCGATATGCTGGTCTCAGTTTATTAAAAAAATAATTGAATTTCGTGAAAATACAGATTAAGGATATAGAAAAGCTAGAATATCCTATTTCTTTTAAAACTCTTATATCTTTCGGTTGAAATTTTTCATTTAAACAAATGGTATACAAACATTTTTGTGGATGTTCTTTTATTAGAATTTTCAAACCCTCATTCCTGACTGTATAATTATTAAACAATTCAAACAAACGCAAATATCCATTTAAATCTAAAAAAACTCGTTGTTTTTGATTTTTAAAAAAACTATCATTTCCCAATCGACATTTTACTATAGAATCAGAGAAGTATTTCATTTTTTTTGAATTATTTAGTATTGAGAAAATCATAAAAACATGTGAATACGCAGTGCCAACAAAGCTTAAATCGAACCTCACATTGTCCCATTCACTTTTTTTTACTATAATTGAAGATAAGAAACTGAATATCCCACCTAATGATCTGCACTTTTTAAAATAATCAATTATTTGATCTTTCTCAGAAAAATCAACATCAAGTTCAGTGATTTTGGGATTTAACCAAAATCCATGCTGTCTAAATACTAATTCTTTATCACATTCATCTCTATTTCCCAATAATACAGAAAATGTTGGACTATTATTCAGCTTCGATATAACTAAATTTAAAGCATTTTCTTTTAGAAAGTCATCACTCCCCATCAACCAACAATAATCTCCTGTGGCGATTTCAACTACTTTCAAAAAATTTAAATCAGGACCTATATTACTTTCATTTATATTAAATATGACTTCAATATTAGTTGAAATCATATACTCTTCAATTATCTTTTTTGTATTGTCTGTTGAACAATTATCACTAATACATATCTGAATTAAATCTTTATTATCATTATCTATTTGAGAAAAGATGCTATCAAGCAATTTAACCAAATACTCTTCTCTATTATATGTCGGGATACATATCGATAATTTATTCATAACCTTATATTTTTAATTGAATTCTTTAATAAAATCATCAAATCATCTTTTAAAACAAAAAGTATTAAACTAAAAACCGAAATCCCGACAGATAGTTGAATTATAAATAAAGAAAACAAGGGCAATTTTATATATTTGGTTATAATACTTAATATCAATAACATGATAATCGAAGCAATCAGACTTTTATATGTTTTAATAATCGAATGTGATATGTTAATATAATTTCTCATTAAATAAATTGTTAGTATCGTACCTGCTAATTCAGCTCCTATTGTCGCATATACTGCACCTGTAGCATAAATTTTAGGAATCAAAATTACATTTAATATAATATTTACAATAGCCCCTAAAATTGGACATAATGAAACCAGCAATTCCTTCTCCATGGGTATCATTAATTGAACTCCAATTATATTTCCAATAGGTATTATTAAGATAATAGGACTTAATAGAATCATTAAATCTGCAACTCTCATGTATTCATGACCAAGAAAAAGTAGAATAAATGTTTTACTTACTGATATTATTCCAAAAACAATTGGTAAAGATATTGAAATTGCAATTTGCAAAGATTTTTCAATATTATATTTTATTTCTTCATGCCTATGTTGTTTAATCAAATTTGAAATTCTTGGCATCATTACACTCCCAAGCGTACCTGTAACTAATAAAGTAAGTCTCACAAATTTTTGAGCTAAATCATAAACTGCAACTTCATTGATATTTCCTAAATAGCCCAACATAGTCCTATCAAGATACTGATATATTTGTATTGCAATCTGCAATACAAACATTTTTAAATTCCTGAAAAAATGAGTACTTATTCTACTAAAACTAAATTTAAATAATTTTAAATCGATATATTTATATAAATATTTCCACATCAACAATTGACTAAATAAGTTTCCAAGAGTTAAAATGGAAATATATAAAACTAAGTCATTCTTAGTTTTTACAAATAGAAAAATAGAAAAAATAACTAATGACTTTACTAATATATTTCGAATTGCAATTGTTTTAAAATCCTCCAAGCCTTGAAAGAACCAAGTAATATCAAAGCACACTGTAAATAATGCAATTCCTTGTACCCAAAGGAGCGTCTTTAATTCTGGAGCCTGAAAATATATAAATATAACATAAAAAAAAGAACTAATTATAGTTGAAGCTATTAAAATAAGCCAAAGATCAACAAACGTATTTGTGAGTTTTGTTTTATCAGCTCTAACATATGCAATTTCTCTTATTCCGTACATCGCAATGCCTAAAATTGCAAAAAAGACAAAGTATTGAGATAGTGAAATCGTAAATGCCTGTAAACCTATATTTTTCTTTCCTAAAACTCTTGCAATATAAGGCAGAGTTATTAATTGGATCAAAGAATTGTAAACTGTAAATGACAAATTATATATATAGTTTTTTTTTATGCTCATATTTTGTAAACCCAAGTAAGGTTATGTTTAGAGTGTGATATATTCTAATTTACAAATTTAAGTTTAAAGCGCTTTAATCCATTTTTTAAATTGATAGTTGGTTTCCAATTTGATAATGGTTGATACTTATAATTTGGTAACATAACCTCCCTATCTCTATATGATCTCCCTCCCCAATTAATATTCAACTTAGTTTCAAATATATCTTCTAAAATTAATACAACATTTCTTAATGTAGTCATTTCACCCGTTGATACACTATAAATACAGTTAGAGGCATTACTATCTTCATTTAGGAGCTCAAAAGCTTTCAAATATGCAATACAAACATCGGAAATATGTACCATATCTAATAACTGCTCACCTGGTGAAACATCCAATGTTGTTCCATCCTTTGCAATTTGACATAGCAAATTTAATAATTTAGGCCTGGTGTCATTCTCTCCATAAACATCAAAAAGACGTAACGTAATACATCTAAAATTATGTGCATCTACATAATATTGTATGATTTTCTCAAAGCTCTCTTTTGTAGCTGCATATAAATCTACAGGATTATATTCATCTGAATTATAATTTTGCCAATACGAACCAGTGTTTATAATGAGTTTTGTTTGGGAATGTCGCATTGCTTCTAATACTTGAGTCCCAAATAAGATATTACTCTCAATTAATATTGATATTTGTTCTGGTTTATAATTTGAAATTACTGCTGCTGCCAAATGAAATACGACATCAGGATTTGTTATTTTGAAAAAATCAATAAGGGTGGTCACTTTTTTATCGTACTCAACAATATGAATTTGATCTTTGATATCCTCAATATTTGAATAACCAAATTCGGGTTGAGCAATTATATATATTTCCCAATCCTGTGTCAAAAGATATCGAAGTAGATTTGAGCCTATATAACCAGTTGCACCTGTAATTACACCTTTAAATTTCATCACTTTACAAACTTATTTATATGATCCAAACAAATCTTAGAAACCTCTTCAGTCTTATATCTTGTATACCAATCCACAGTCAATTCCACTGTTTGATGAATATTTAGTCTTGGTTCCCAACCTAATTGAAATTTCGCTTTGGAAATATCAAGCATCAATAGCTTAGCCTCGTGTAAGTCGTTGGGATTCGATAAATCACGTAACTCTCCACTACCATATTTCGCCACTACTTTGGATGCTACATCCCATACAGTAGCAATTGATTCTGCATGAGGTCCGAAATTCCAACCTTCACAATACTTGGTCGGTTCGTTCCATATTTTTTGAGCTAACTGCATATAACCGCTTAATGGTTCCAACACATGTTGCCAAGGGCGGATTGCTTTTGGACTACGAATATCAATAGATGCATCGGCTTCTAATGCTTTTATACAATCGGGGATAATACGGTCTAATGCCCAATCTCCACCACCTATTACATTGCCGGCACGTACACTAGCAATGGATTTTCCATGCTTGGAATAGTTATCAGGATTGAAAAACGAACGTCTCCAGGAAGCAATAGCTATTTCGGCTGCACCCTTGGAAGAGGAATAAGGATCATACCCACCCATAGCTTCATTCTCCCTATAGCCCCATAGCTGTTCACGGTTTTCGTAACACTTATCGGTAGTAATCATTACTGCTACTTTCACACTATCCGTTACCCTAATGGCTTCCATTACATGAATACTTCCCATTACGTTTACTTCATAGGTTTCCACCGGAATATCATACGATAGTCGTACAAGGGATTGCGCAGCTAAATGAAAAACAATTTCGGGTTGATACTTTTGAAAAACATCTTTCAAACTTTGACCATCCCGTATATCTCCTCGTAAATCTGCTTTTATTTTTTTTCCTATACCGGATAAAACAAAGTTATCACGATCACTAAAGGGTTCTAAAGCAAATCCTATTACTTCAGCACCCAGTTCATGCAACCAGATAGCTAACCACGAACCTTTAAAACCGGTATGCCCGGTTATCAAGACTCGTTTACCACGGTAAAAATTTTGAAATATATCCATAACCCCTAACCCCTAAAGGGGAATTAAATTAGTTTCGTCTCGTATAAAATTTCTAACAACTTATAAATTCTCGTATACCACTCTTGTTCCCCTTTAGGGGTTAGGGGTCTACCATACTTTCCATGGAGCTTCTCCCTTATCCCACATTTCATTTAGTTCAAAGTTATCACGCATAGTATCCATGGGTTTCCAGAATCCCGAGTGCTTGAAAGCGGACATTTTACCTTCTTTTGCAATATTTTCGAGCGGTTCCCGTTCAAAAAACGTAGCGTCACCATTGGTTATATAATCGAATACTTCAGGTTGGCAAACAAAATAGCCTGCATTAATCCAGTTACCATCTCCTGCCGGTTTTTCCATAAACGAATTCACCTTTCCTTCAGAATCAATATCAAGTGCTCCAAATTTTCCGCTTGGTTTATAGGCCGTAACAGTCAATATATTTCCTGTTTTATTATGTAAATCTATAGTATCTTTAATATTTAAATTGGCAACACCATCACCATAAGTCAATAAGAAAGGCTCATCGCCTACATATTTTTGAATGCGTTTCACACGACCGCCTGTCATAGTATTAAGTCCCGTATCTATCAAAGTCACCTTCCATGGTTCAGCATGACAGTCCAACACTTCTATTTTATTATTTACCAAATCAATAGTTAAATCACTATTGTGCCGAAAATAATTAGCAAAATATTCTTTGATAACATAACCTTTATAACCACAGCAAATGATAAACTCATTAATGCCATAATGACTATAGGTCTTCATGATATGCCAAAGAATCGGTTTACCACCAATTTCAACCATTGGCTTTGGTATTAAATTGGTAGCTTCACTGAGTCGTGTGCCCAATCCACCTGCTAAAATAACTGCTTTCATATGAAAAATATTACCCCTAACCCCTAAAGGGGAATTAGGTTAGTACTGTTTATATATTATTATTGAATATCTTATTATCTATTCTTTTAAAAAGAGAATAGGTCTTTAAGTCCCCTTTAGGGGATTTAGGGGTACTTACCATTCATCCGTATAGACATTCTCGGCTCCCACTGCACTCAAATTCTTTGCAAAGTAAGAAGTAAATGTTTCTCCACCACAAATGTAAAAATGTGAATTGGTCACATCAATATCAGAGGTCTGAATATCCTTCCATTCAATTCTTCTATTTAGCAATTCACTTATTTCCTGGCGGGTACAGAATAAATGCAATTGTGCTTTTGGTACGATAGATTTCAACAAGTCTATACCTTGCATTTCGTCCTCGTTTTTAAACGAATAAAACACATGTAAACGGTCGGTATAGTTATCACGCACCAACTGCTCGCAAAAACTAAGAATGGGGGCTATCCCCGTTCCACCGGCAATGCAACAAATAGGTGCTTTTTTATCAAAGAAAGACAATAAAAAATCACCAAAGGCATATTTTACGGTACAGGTACTTCCTACGATAAGTTCATCGAATATGCGCGAGGTGTATACACCTACTTTACGAATAATCAATTTTATTGTGCCATCTTCTTTAAAGGCGGATGCAATACTAAAATTACGCGATTCGGGCCAACGGGTATAGTCTTCTTTATTTTCAAGTGTCAGTTGTAAAAACGAACCGGCTTCGAAATAATGTTTTTTTTCTAATTGAAGTGTATATTCCCGAATCTCACTCCCATGTTCTTTTACACTAAGAACAGTTGCTTTACTAATTGTACCCATTAATGTATAGAATTAAAGAATTTGTCGAATACGGATAAAATATAATCCATGTGGACCTGTTGAATACCCGGATAGACACCAATAAAAATAGTGTTCCGCATAATATAGTCGGTATTGGTTAACTCGCCCGACACACGATATTCTACATCTTTATAAGCAGGTTGCTTAATAAGGTTGCCGGCAAACAACTGACGGGTAAGAATTTTATGATCCTCCAAAAATTCAGCTAAATTGGTACGGGTAAATTTATCGTTCTCACGCACATTAAAAGGGAATCCAAACCAGGATGGGTCGGAATTAGGAGTGGCTTCAGGCAACATCAAATACTCTTCGTATTGTTTTAAGCCGGCATAAAGTTTTTTAAAGTTAGCTTTACGTATTTCTACAAATAATGGGAGTTTTTTCAATTGAGCTACCCCTACAGCAGCCTGCATGTCAGTCACCTTTAGATTATATCCTATATGACTGTAGACATATTTATGATCATAACCCTGTGGTAAATCACCATATTGCCCTTTAAATCGTCGTCCACAGGTATTATCGCAACCCGGATCGCAATAGCAATCGCGTCCCCAGTCACGCATAGAAGTGGCAATACGTTTTAGCAAGGGATTACTGGTTAATACCGAACCACCTTCACCCATGGTTATATGATGAGCGGGATAGAAACTGGTAGTAGCTAAATCACCAAAAGTTCCTACCATTTTACCATCATAGGTAGAACCAACGGCATCACAACAATCTTCGATTAAGAAAAGACCATGTTTATCAGCAATTGCTTTTACAGCATTCAAATCAAATGTATTCCCTAAGGTATGAGCCAACATGATGGCTTTTGTTTTATCAGATAAGGCATTTTCAATAGCCGATACTTTTACATTGAAGGTATCAAGCTCGACGTCAACAAATACCGGAACCAGTCCGTTTTGAACTGCTGGATTTACGGTGGTTGGGAAACCTGCTGCTACCGTTAGTATTTCATCACCCCGTTTTAATCTTTTATTTTTCAGCAATGGAGACGTTAAAGTTGAAAGTGCTATTAAATTAGCAGACGAACCTGAGTTAACCAACATGCAACTTCGTTGTTGCATATAAGTTGCAAATTTAGCTTCAAATTCTTCGGCATATCGACCGGTTGTTAGCCAAAAATCAAGAGAAGCGTCTACCAGCGTAACTAACTCTTCTTCATCAAAAACACGCCCTGCAAAAGGAACCATTGTTTTTCCCGGCTCAAAAGCTTTTTCAGCAAATTGCTCGGCATAATATTCTTTTACTAATGCTAGTATTTCTTCTCTTTTCATAAAAGGTCAATAAATATATACTTAATTGAGATGTAAATTGTTTTTTTGAATTACTAGATCCCATATATAAAAAATGGGATCAGAATTTTTGATAGATTTGATATGCTTTTTATTACTCTGTGTTACACAGTGCTATTTAAGTTTCACAGAGTTACTCAGTGTACTTTCACAGGGTATTTAATACAACACATCCCCCACAAAATTCGACAGGAAGAGATAATCCGGATTTTCAATTATGTTAGTTACCTATTTCAAACATAATTAATAGGCATGTAAACTCACTTGAATAGCTTAGGTTGTTACTAGACGAATGTGAAAGCTTATTTCAACAATACGGAAATTCACTTGACAAACAGGGAAACTTACTTCATTAATACGGAAAGCTACTTGACATACACGGAAGCTTATTATACTAATGCGGAAAGTTACTTAATACACGCGGAAGCTTATTATACCAATGCGGAAAGTTACTTAATACACACGGAAGCTTATTATACCAATGCGGAAAGCTACTTAATACATGCGGAAGCTTATTATACCAATGCGGAAAGCTACTTAATACACGCGGAAGCTTATTATACCAATGCGGAAGCTTATTTCATTAACGCGGAAACCAACTTAAGAGACACGGAAGCTTATTTGAAGCAAGAGGAAGACTGTCTAGTCCTAAATTAGCTTGACAGATTTATAACTAATTTCTATTTTTTTGTTTGGCGTAAAATATCATTTCTATTTAAACGGACATGGTTTATTTAGGTCTCTGGATTTATGGTCAATAATAAATTACCTTGCCGATTTTCCATACAAGAACTATTCTTGTTCCTACTTTCAAATACCGTTTCCAATTATACTCCTGATTTGTTTTACCGCTTTATTTTTAATTACTTTTTTCTCAGACCTTTTTTTTGATATGCCCTAAAATGTCTGACAGGTAATTCTAATCAAGGATTTATCGTTAAATACTACCCTTTAGGGTGGAGATTTAATGATAAACCCCTTGGGGCTTGTCCTTGAGTAGAATGGATTGTCAGACTACCTTTGCATTTCAATAAAATTGTCTGCAGATTTAGGCTCCTTTTTCCTCCACCTTTTCTTTAACTTGCCTTTATATGCGTGTGCTTCAACGGGAGTCATGTAATCACAACTTGCGTGTGGACGTTTGTTGTTGTACTTATAGACAGCCATCTTTACGGCTTCATTGGCGGCTAAATAGTCTTTAAAAGTTTGGTCTAAGCCATATTCCGTTTTCAATATTCCATTTACCCGCTCGGCAATTGCATTTTCGTACGGATCGCCATTCTCGGTCATAGAGATATTTATTTCACAACCATTTAGGTAGTTCACATAATCATTACAACAGTACTGTATCCCTCGGTCAGAGTGATGAATCAATTCTTTCTTCTTTACGCTTTCACTTTGTACAGCCATTTTTAGTGCATTCAAGGCCCCTTCGCTAGTGAGGTCGAGCCAAAGACACCACCCTACAATCTTCTTGGAATAAGCATCCGTTATCAAAGATAAATACACAAATCCAAATTCTGTACGAATATATGTTATATCACTGACCCAAAGCATCCCAGAAGAGTTTAGCTCTAAATCACGTATAAGATTAGGATATTTCCGATAGAAGTGATTCGAGTTAGTGGTTCTTTTACTTCTACCTTTCCGTTTTATGAGTAATCCATGTTCACCCAGAAGATTGTAAAACTTATCTCTGCCATATTTTATTCCGTGATCTTTTAATACATCGGACAAGAGATGTAACATTTTTTCGGCTCCCATACGTTTATGCTCTTGCCGCAACTCTTTGGCTTGCTTGAGTATAAACACCTCTTGCATTTGCCATTCTGACAGCCGTTTCTTACGCTCATACCAAGCTTGGCGGCTATTCCCAAACAGTTCACAGATAACCCGCATTGAAGCAAGTGGGTAAACCTGTGTCAGAACATCTACTGTTTGGGTCCAGACTTTTTTCTGATTTCCAGTTTATACTCCTTTTCTGCAATGTCAATCATTGTATTGACTGCCGTTAAGCGCATTTGAGCCAATTCTAACTGTTTTTCAAGTTCTTTATTTCTGGCTTCCAGTTTTTTAATATCTATTTGATCCTTTGCATTCATGAGGGGCAAAGATAAGATGATTTCTTGGGAATATTTCTTTTGCCAGTCTTTATAGGTAGAATCAAAATGATATGGCAAATTGAAACGCGTTCTAGCTTCTTGCCAACTCATTCGCTCTGACTCTATTTCTTGAACTAACCACCGACGAAAACTGGGTTCATACTTTTTGTAGTTTACGTCTTTTTCTGGGAACCCTTCCAGATTGTCGGTTAGATTCGATGTTTGTTTTTCCATCTTTACTTGATTTTTTTAGGTCAAGCTATTTCAGGAGAAGACAAAGTTAGCTAACTATTGGGAAAAGGTTGCAAACTAAAAATATTCTGCACATGCATAAGGAAACTCTGCACATGCATAAGAAAACTCTGCACATGCATAAGAATATTCTGCACATGCATAAGGAAACTCTGCACATGCATAACGAAATTCTGCACATGCATAAGGAAACTCTGCATATGCATAAGAATGTTCTGCACATGCATAACGAAACTCTGCACATGCATAACGAAATTCTGCACATGCATAATGAAACTCTGCATATGCATAAGAATGTTCTGCACATGCATAACGAAACTCTGCATATGCAGAAGAATATCCTGCATCAACACTAAGAAATTATGCATGTGCAGAAGAATATCCTGCATCAACACTAGAAAGCTCTGCATATGCAGGAAAATATTCTGCATCAACACTAAGAAACTCTGCATATGCAGAAAAAATATCTGCACCATCCTATTGCTGAAAGACTGTCTGAAAATTTGAGCAATGATGAGTGGAAATGCTTACATAAACTGCTTAAAACTTATGGGTTGTGTGAGCTTAACCAACAATATTGTATAAATCATCAACAAAGTACCAAATTCGGTCATAAGCATAATAATTCATGTGCAAGATAGAATTGCCCGAGAATTCACTTATTTCAGGGAACGAAAGCCATAGTGCTTTTTTTGTCTTCTCAAAACAGTCGTAAGTCAATTCGTTTTCTGTTTCCTTGAGTTCTAACATCAGGTTGAATGTTTCAATATAACTATCGTGGTATTCGGGAGGGATTTTCTCCAGTCGTTCTTCCAGATAGCGTTTATTGCCTTCTTCATCGTGGCGGGGTGGAACCCTGAATTTGGTAGTGTCTTCTTCTAGATCATCCACACCGTCGTATATCCGCCTAAACATAAACTCGCAGATGTCATAAGTCCGATCTATGGCTTTTCCCCTGATCATATCCCGCCTGTCGGTGCTCAGATTACTTATTTCAGGAAAATACTGTATAGCCACATGCTCCAACTCCAGCACAAGCGGATCAATAAACTTATCTCTTCGTGCCTGTTGTTCTTCTATTATCTCCAGTAATTTGCCGGCTTCTTCTAAAAATTTGTCGCGTTCGTCCATAGGTGAAATGATTTGATGGTTCTTATTCAATTGCCGTCCCATTTATGGAACAAGAAAATTATATAAGGATGATTGGCTTAGCCAGATAAGATAACAACACGAACATAAATCTTATTCTTTATCTGGATACATCCAAATATAATCTGGTGCTTCAAAAGAAGATTCAGCTATCAAGTGATTGGCAAATAAATCCTTTTCTGCTCCATACAAAGGATATTTCTCAATTAGATCATATATTTGCTCATCGTCATATAGCCAGATATTTGATTTTTTACTAGCATATTCTTCTCTAAATTTTGTTACAAAATTAAGTAAGAATGCTTCTTCTCGATTCTTAGATAATAGCAGTATATGAAAGTTTTCAACAGTTGGATTATGATTTTTTTTCATAACCTTATAATCTAAAATGTTAAGTCGGTCTTTAATCAATCGTTTATTCTCATTAATTAATGTAGCTTTTAATTGATAGGTGTTTTCTACCTTTTCCATCTTATAAAAACTTACATCATTATTCTCCAATCCTTTTATAATGTTATTTTGTTCCTGAAGATCCATATTTAATCCAAAATATATACTTTTTAATGACGAAGGATGATATGATTTTTCACTTGAAGTTTCGTAAATTAATCGTATTTCATTCTCATATGTCCAGGCAAATGATTTTGTACCGAACATCTTTTGTAAAATAGTATTTGATTCTACGATGTCGTTTATAGATATAATCGGACATTCGTTTTGATATAAAATATTAATTTTATTTATTTCATAGAAATGCTCATTTGAACTGATTAATTTATCAATATCATACTCAATACAAAAGCCTTTATGATTATTTGCATAATGAGCCCATAGCAATTCATTTGTTGGAAAGTCTAACGCATCAGCCTTTAGTTCTAAAGAATAAATACCTAAAGTTTTTTTGTAGTCTTGTATTGACCTCCAATGTTTATCAATTTCCCCTGTATTTACACCATATTTTTCACTGAGTATTTTTGTTGTTTGGCTAATAGAATCATCAAAAGAAGCTTCGAATGGGTCATTTAACTTCTCGAATGTTGGAGCATATATTTCATGCTTTAATAGAGATTCAGTATCTCTATATTTATCATCTAGTTTTAGATTTGCCCTGTATTTATATCCAATCATTGTTCATATGTAAATTTATATTGTTCTCAATAATTCAATCCTTTCCTTCCACACCCCAAAGTTACAAAAATAAGTTAATCGAACAAGAAGGATAAAAAATTACAGTTGACATCAGTTATCAGTGAACAGTCATCAAGCAACATATTGCAGACTACCGACTAAAAGCTACCGGCTACTCATTACCGCCCGAGGTTCCCATTTTGGGTAGTTTTATTTTTATTATATCTTTATATTGTTGTACCGTTCTGCAAATTATCTATCTTTGCCTCGTTGTTTTTGTAACCAGAAAATATATACTACCCATGAAGGATCTCACTCCGATAGTCAATTTGTTCTTTAACAATCAATTTGTATCCGAAAAAACCAAAGAGATATTTATCCCTTTACTTCATGAATTTAAAGCACGAAAGGGAGCTACTTTTTTACAGGAAGGGGCCATTTGTAATCATATTTATATTGTAGAGTCGGGATTGATAAGGCAGTATTTTTATAAAGATAATATTGATGTGACAGAATATTTTGCCTGGGAGGGTTTGGGATTTATTTGTCTGGAAAGTTTCATTGAGCATAAACCGTCGCACCTGATTGTGGAAGCGTTGGAAGATTCTGTGATTTACGGCATCGAAAAGAATGAATTGAATGAGCTGGCAGAAAAACATCACGAAATAGAACTTATGTACCGGGGCTTACTGGAACTATCGTTGCTTATTTCGCAAAAGCGTATGTATAGCATGCTCTTTGAAACCGCAAAGGAACGTTATAATAATTTACTGAAAGCATCTCCTTTTCTTATTAATCGTGTTCCTTCCATGTATATTGCCTCTTATCTGGGTATCACACCCGAGACGCTGAGTCGCGTAAAGGGTCATTAATGCCCGTATTTTATGTTGTGCAGCATATTCCTATTTGACAATAATCAAGAAATTTTGGGTTTTCCGAGTTCTTGATATATGTCAATCCTACCGGGACGATAATGTTTGATATTTGCAAAGAATTTCAACGGGAAGTGTCCGTTTGAAGTCTAATGTTAACTAAATGTCAAAATTATTATGAACCCAAAAAACATTATTTCATTGATTAAATCAATCTTGCTCTTTTGTCTTTTATTTTGTTGTTCTACTACAAATTTGTTTGCTCAGTCTGCTACTGCGAAAAGCGACACAACAAAAGTAAAAACGACACAAAGTACAACAGACAGCAAAGAAGTAAAAGGACGGGATGTCCAAAACAACGCATCGTCCATGTCGAGTCCAAGAGATTTAAATATTGGACTACCCTCCACGGTTGGTGGATTAACCATCGTAGAAAACAACTTACCGGTAGTTTATTATTTTTGGCCCGAATTACCTTATTTTTCATGGCGTGCGGATGGCAGTTTTAGTCGTATGGGATTGCTGAACTTACAAGAAGTTGCCACTACGATCGGGACAATCGGTTATGCTTTAAATACGTATGACCGATGGGGCACTGATCAGACACATGGAAGTTTTAGTCTCACGACCAACCACTTTGGCTTAATACAACTGAATGCAGCTCTTGCTGGTTCACTAGGTAAAAAATGGTATTATAATGTAAGCGGGCACTTTAATATGAATCCGAATTCATACGACCCCGGGTTTACAAAATATTCCGACAAAACACAGATCTTTAAGGCCGGTATCACTAAAAGATATACGAATGGCGAAATATCTTTTTTATATAAGTTTTCGCATTCAAGAAGCCTGACCAACTATAATCCGTTTTACTATCATACCGATGGTTCGGTAAGCAGTTTATCTAATTTTAAATTTGGGCTAGACAGTTATCTGCCGGCCGATGGATATATCAGAACTTATAATATGTTGACCGGCACACTTCAAAATACCAGTCTGGATAAAGATCTTTATACCACTACACACACATTTGATATTGTGGGTAAAAACGATTTGGGCAATAACTGGAATCTGGAATATACAGCCCGTTACCACTATGCTGAACCCAAAATAGCCATGATAGTTCCGGCAGGAACTATTAGTACTTCGGCATTTACCTCTCTGAAATATGCCGACAACGGGCAAGCTTATACCGACAATGGCACAGGAGCCGTACAAATGTTTTATACCCTGTTTGATAACGCAAAGAATACGCAAACACTACAGGCTCGGGTGGATTTAAGTAAGAAATTCAGCAATCATACCCTTCGTTTCGGAATGGATCAGTGGTATTATAGTGTAGATAAATTTACTGCCAGCAGTTCTCTGTTTTTGACCGAAATTTCGCCGAGTCCCCGGAAGTTAGTGGGCACCGGATCTATCAATACCGACCAATACGGTTATTTTTCCAATAACTCGGCAAGCGAATATCACAATGGGTGGGAAGATAAACTGGCTTTCTACTTTACCGATGAATGGAAAGTGAACAACAGGTTGCAACTGAATGTAGGGGCTCGTCTTGAAGCACAAGTAATGAATGGTGATTTTCTGTTAGATGCTACAGGTTCGCGCAGTCATTTAACTACAAGCACAAGTACCAATTATTCTTATGCTGGTACTGCCACTACTCCCTTCCACAATGGTTGGATACATAAAAACGGAAGTCTGAATTTGGTTTATAAAATTACAAATCCGTTCGGAGTGTTAGGAAGCGTCATTTATCATGAAAAACATGGACAACTTGAAAGCTATTCCGGTGCATACGATGGTACTTCACGTGCAAATGCACTTGCTCGTACAGTGTTGGGGCAGGCAGGTATTTATTTTAATGTAGATAAACGATTTAGCGTTGTGTCGCAAGTGACTTATGCCAATAAAACCAATGCAGCTTTCACGCGTGCAACCATAACCAACCCTACCACCGGTGAGTCTCAGACAGTACTTGAGACCTACGGAGTGAAGACACTTGGATGGACTACGGACGTTACTACCACTCCGTTTAAAAACTTCAATTTACACTTTTTGCTAACCTTTCAAAATCCAAAATATTCCGATTTTAGTTTTGACGTAAAATGGCCAAGCGAGGGAACAACAACACATTACGATTTCTCGAAGAAGAACGTAACTGCTATTTCGAAAACTTTGATCGAAATCGACCCAAGTTATACGTATCAAAAGTTCCGTTTCTGGGCCATGGCACACTATTTTGGACAACAATATGCCAATATCTCCAATGCGTTGACTTATAAAGGAAGATGGGAAACTTTTGTAGGTACCGATTATAAAGCGAATGCAAAAACAAAAATATCATTGCAAATTACCAATCCGCTTAATCAGAAAGGTGTACAAGGCACTATCAGTAGCTCCGATTTGATAACCAACAATGCTTCTTACGAAGGAAAAATTATGGGTGCATCTTATATTATTCCTTTTACAGTACAAGCTTCAATAAGTTATAATTTTTAGAAGTAGTTACAAGTAAATAGTTACGAGTTATAAGACTGTTTATCTGTATTCTACTTTCGGAAAACAGATCATTAAATATTTTATTATTAATGCGAATCAGTAGTTGAAAAAATAGTCCGTAGGACTTATATATCCATAGAATAAACAGATATGCCTATTTATTGTCCGTAGGACATTTACATTTTAGCTTGTTTATCCCCTTCGGGGAATTGGTTGTATTGGTTTTCATTTTCTATTGATATATGTATTCCCTACGGGAAATACTCATTATAAATAGAATGTGTATGTATGCAACTCCGGATTCGTATTATTCTTACTGTCTGTCTCTCTTCAAGGAGCTTTGAGTTTTTCTGTTTAAATCAATAGAAACTCGAGGTCTCCCCGGGGAGTGGCAGACGGAGACTCTCAGTTGATTATAAACCCACTAAATAAAATAAAAATGAAAAAAAAATTGGTGCTATTATTTATAGCAATATATCCGCTTTTACTTTTTGCTCAAAGTTCACCCGAGGTCAAAGCATTGGCATCGAAACTAAGTACCGACGAAAAAGTAAGACTGGTGGTAGGCATGGGGATGAAAATGCCGGGAGCATCGACAGTAGAACTTAAAAAAGATGCTTCGGGCAATTATGTAGGACTCACGCCCATGACTGCTATTCCCGGCGATGGCCTGGTGGCTGAAAAAACTCCGGGTGCAGCAGGTAGAACACATGCTGTTGACAGATTACATATTCCTTCGCTGGTACTCTCCGACGGACCTGCCGGAGTACGCATTACACCCAAAAGGGAAGACAAACCTGATAAAACTTTTTATGCTACAGCATGGCCTGTAGGTACGTTGCTTGCCTCATCATGGGATACAGAATTGGTGAAAAAAGTTGGTGTGGCATTTGGTAATGAAGTGAAAGAATATGGTATTGATATTCTGTTGGGACCGGGAATGAACATTCACCGCAATCCGCTGGGAGGACGAAATTTTGAATATTATTCGGAAGATCCTGTTGTGTCGGGAAATATTGCCGCTGCTCTGGTCGAAGGGGTGCAGTCGAATGGAGTAGGTGCATGTATTAAACATTTTGTTGCCAATAATGCGGAGTTTAACCGCATGCAACTGAATGAAAAAATCAGTGAAAGAGCATTGCGCGAAATTTATTTGAAAGGGTTTGAAATAGCCGTGAAAAAATCTCAGCCATGGGCAGTTATGACTTCCTATAATTTTATAAATGGTATATACACTTCCGAAAATAAGGAACTGCTCACTGGTACGTTACGCAAAGACTGGGGCTTTAATGGATTGGTAATGACCGATTGGTTTGGTGGAAAAGATGCTGTTGCCCAACAAAATGCCGGGAATGACTTATTAATGCCCGGAGGTATGCAACAATATATTGCTATCAACGAAGCACTAAAGAACGGTACATTGACCGAAGCACAACTCAACGAAAGTGTAGAGCATATTCTTGCCGTGATAATCAATTCTCCAAGTTATAAAGGTTATAAATACAGCGATCAACCCGATTTGGCGGCACATGCACTAATCTCGCGCAAAGCAGCTACCGAAGGAATGATTTTACTCAAAAACAGCGCAGGTTTACCATTGAAAAAGAAAAACATTGCTTTGTTTGGAAATACCTCGTATGCATTTATTGCCGGAGGAACCGGAAGTGGTGACGTAAACAAAGCATACACCATTTCGTTGTTGGATGGCTTGAAAAACGGAGGTTATGTGCTGAACAATGATTTGAAACAAAAGTACGAAACCTACATAACCAGTGAAAAAGCAAAACAAATTAAGCCTAAAGGTATTTTCGGGGTAGCGCCTCCTATTGCCGAATACGCTATTGATAAGTCTTATGTAGAAGAGTTAGCTAAAAATACCGATGCGGCTGTTATTACTCTTGGTCGTAATGCCGGCGAAGGAACCGACAGAAAGGTGGAAAATGATTTCAACCTGACCGACAAAGAGCAGGTATTGATTCAGACCATTAGCAATGCATTTCATGCTCAGAACAAAAAAGTAATTGTGGTGCTCAACATTGGCGGTGTTATAGAAACTGCCAGTTGGAAAGATAAAGCAGATGCTATTTTATTGGCTTGGCAGGCAGGTATTGAAGGTGGAAATGCTGTAACGGATATATTGAGTGGAAAGGTAACTCCTTCAGGCAAGTTGGCTTCTTCATTCCCTGTAAATTACAGCGATGTTCCTTCGGCCAAAGATTTTCCGGGCCGAAAATTAGATCCTAATGCAGCTGATAGCGATTTATTTGGAAGCCCTTCGGAAGCTCTTTATAATGATGGTATATATGTTGGTTATCGCTACTATAATACGTTTGATGTGAAGCCGTCGTATGAGTTTGGTTACGGATTATCCTATACCAATTTCAGCTATAGCAATTTCAAATTAAGCAATACTAATTTCACAGGAAAACTGACGGCATCTGTAACTATTACCAACACCGGAAAAGTGGCAGGGAAAGAGGTGGCTGAATTGTATATTTCGGCTCCGGGAAAATCCATGGACAAACCCAAAGAAGAGTTGAAAGGTTTTGCTAAAACGAGATTGCTAAAAGCCGGCGAGTCGCAAATCGTCACGTTTAGCATTCGTGCCACCGATCTGGCTTCTTTTAATACTCCTGCTCTGTCGTGGGTAGTTGAAGCTGGAAAATATACAGCCAAAATCGGAGCGTCATCTTTAAATATAAAAGCAGTATCAACGTTTAATGTGGAACGCGAACTGATTGTTGAAAAAGCGTCTACTCACGTTGTGCCTGAAGTGGCTATAAATGAATTAAAAGCAAATAGAAAATAGTTACAAGTTACAAGTTACGAGTTACAAGATTGTTGATCTGAATATGGCATACAAAAAATAGATCATTAATGTGAATCAGGAGTTACGGACATACAAATTCTATTTATAATGAGTCATTTCCCGTAGGGAATACATATCA
>Ga0302271_10000813_pt1 | contig 30695 bp, 10 predicted proteins | sample III_Bog_N1_1_FD_198767 | JGI IMG/M metagenome (GOLD analysis project Ga0302271, IMG submission 198767) | Peat permafrost microbial communities from Stordalen Mire near Abisko, Sweden - III_Bog_N1_1 | ecosystem: Environmental > Terrestrial > Soil > Wetlands > Peat | place: Sweden: Abisko... | reverse complement strand
AGACCGCAACGCTAGCAGCAATAAGCTTAATTAATCAAACCAATAACAAATTGCTTGAATCTTTTTACTATATAAAGCTACTAATAAATGTATTAGGATATTCAAAGATTTTTTTGCTGTTTTTTATCATTTTATGGAGCTCTTTTTGGTTGAAATGACTGTTTGATAAAAGGAGATCCATTGATCCTTCTTATTCCTCTTTTAAGGACAAAGTAGATATATAACATTGGCATCTTATTTTGATGGAAAAATCATAGAATTCATTATTATTCTGAGGCTCTTACAATAAAAATAAAAGAAGCTAGGTTCACAATCTTTGACGATTAGTTAGACTTCTGTTTGATTTGATAATAAAAAAAATTTACTAAATAAAAATTTCTCAAAAGATAAAATTATCTGTGCTTGTTGGTTACTTTTTCTAACCCAAAAACAAACTTTTAGACCTTCATGACAGTAAGCAACTTAAGATTTGCTAGCTATTAGTTTATGTTATCATTTTGAGGAATTCAATGATTGAAGATAAACTGGGGTATTAAAAAATGAATAAAACTTGTGAGAAATATCTTTAATTGAATCTCAACAAAAAGGGAAAATACTCTATTCTGTTAGTTCTAATATCGACTAGACACACCAACAATGACAAGAGATAATTAAAAAAAGTCTTTATTTAGAGTATCTTGCTTAAGGTATCTATTTCTAAATGTAATACCACAAAATATTCATTGACAGTGGTGCATATGTGAATTCCATTGATACTCATAAGCTAACAGGTTTTCATAATGTTTTGAATTAGTATTTGGTACTCATTGTTTTTTCAGAACATCTAAAAAGCAAGGAGATATGGGAGGGGAAGATTTTTTAAGAAAACTCTTTTGGTGGATTATGTTAACACAACTATCAGATAAGAAAGAGGAAAGGATTTTTAAATTATTCATCAACTCAACAGTGTGAATTGCTATTTAATGCCAAACCTAATCTGCATCATATCCGCAATTAATAACTAATTAATCTCATCAACGACCTTAAGATTTCCCTAGTTTATTATATCGAATACGACTGTCAAAAAAGAGATCGACAATTATTGCAATATTTCTATTAATTATCACCATGAAAAGTATGTTTTTTTTGCCATTTTTAAAAAAAGAATATCCAGAATTATTAAAGATATTCCTACGGACAGAAGTATGCTTGCTTTAATGCTTTCATCAGTGTGAATGTAATTGCTGGATGTATGAAAAACTAAGATTGCCATGATCATTTATTAAATAACATAAGCTGTCTTAATAATCCCCCCGACCAACCCCCCCTCTTATTTAGCAATCTATCTTAATATCTTCAAAATAGGGAAGACTTTTTTTGAATTTTTAAGTAATAGCTATTTTAATATCTGTTCTACCTTCTGAAGCTATTATTTCTTGACTAGTCTTAATAAGATAATGGGTTAATAATATCTTGCGACTTGTAAATTCCACCCTAACGAAGGATGCTAAAGAGGTGATCTGTTCTAATTGTTCAAGTTTTTTATTGCAGGACTATCCTAAAAATAGGAAAAAGATCTGGTTTAATAAGCTGCGATTGTTTTGATTAAAGCAGATATAATATTATTAATCAGCACAAAAAAATATAATCTTTCAAAGACAAAACCAAGAAAAGATATCTAATTTACCCTTTCTTCTAAATGAAACTGCCATCGATTCACTTGATTAAATTCCTTGTCCTGTTTGTCATTGAGAAAATAGCCTTCATAAGTGTCTGCTTTATCTTAAATTACTTATTCATGAAATCTCGCATGTGCTACTAAAGCGAATTGTTCGACTGCAAGTAGAAAATGCATGAGTACCTTTTTGACGAATTCCGGTATGTGTTCGCTAAAATTTTTGTTGATCTGCTCATATTCTTTCAAGCTCTAATCTCGCTTATTTAGATGAACAGAAGGAAAATCAACAAAGCCAGAATCAGCAACATCAACAACAAAAAGAATAACAAATTCTTTTCACCTTCAAGGATAACTTAACTTGTTCTCGGAATTCTCCTAATTTGCTTAGCTTCTATTAGTCTGGCATTCGGAATCAAAAGCCAATCTCAAGAAGAAGAGTAAAATTCGTTTATCATCAATAATATATCGGAACAAGCATGTGATGGAATTCATCAAATCAAAGATGGGATAGAATAATTATAAGAAAATGTGTTAACCACAAGGGTAACATTTAAGGAGTTGTTTGAAAAAGGATTGTAGGAAGCACCTGGGTAGTTAAGCATCTTGATGTAGGAGATATTTGATCCTTTTTATAAGCACTTGGAAGAGATCAATGATTAGAAGAAGGAATTATAAGAACTCATAATATTCTTAACAATCTCCCTCAAAATCAGCCAACGTATTTGTTACAATACTAATCTACTGATTGTATCTTTTGGTTTCTACAATGATTCAGTGCTGCCATTCACAATAATAACCTTATGGTGTGCTGTTCTGCTTTTATTCCTGAATCTTAGCTGGAAGAAAAGTCAAAGTGCTTTTATTTCATCTAACCAACCATTGGAAAATACTGAATTCCTCACAAAATAAATAGAAATGTGATGTAGCCTTAAAACAATTCAAAGAATGTAGCAGAAACTTTAGTTGCAGTGTTGATTATATTGTTCTTAAAAATATGAATCTACTTGGAGAGATAATGATATCAAGAATATTTCATTAAAATGAGCTATTTTAAAAAGAAACAAACAATATTATTTATCCTAATGTTTCTTGTAAAGTCAGAAGAATTTAGAATAATTATTCATTTTTTTATTTTATCAATAAAAGTCATTTTTTGTTATTAATGAATAATAATAAGTATTTGAGTGTTTGATGCAAAAAAAGTAAATAAAAACATCATTTCATAATATTTTTCTATGAATTTTCAGCTCGAAAGATAAAAAATAGCTACGCAAAGTTGAAAAGACTAACACCAAAATACAACATGGAATAATGCATTTATTAGCTAATAATATTTTTTAGTTTAATGTTGTGATTTGAACTGCTATCTTGCTTCAATTTTGTTGTTTTTATGTCTTTTTGATCTTGGCAGCACGTTTCTTTAAGACATCGACTTTCTGGATTTTATCGGATTTTGATTTTTGCATGATGTCGTAGAGTTTTTTGTTTTTACGAGACATAACAGCCTTTGCAAGCTCGTTCTGCTCTTTCTTCTCTTTCACTACTTTCACTGCTTTCTTTTGTTGTTCTTTTTCATGGTCGTATTCTTCCTCTTCTTCAGCATCTTCTTTCTTGAGCTCCTCAACTTCACTTTCCTCTCCATTATCTTCAAGTTCCTCTTCTTCATCTTCGTCATCAGATTCTTCCTCATCATCGTCATCTCCTTCTTCCTCATCTTCATCATCATCTTCTGCTTCACTTGATTCTTCAGCAAGACCTAATCCCTATCCCTTAATTTCTTCTTCCTCTTCTTCATCTTCATCTTCATCAATTTCGGCATCTTCTTCTTCCTCTTCTTCTGCATTGATTCCTTAGAGTCTTTCAAGTTATTTCTATCTTTCGGGCTTATATTCTGTTTCAGAATATTCAATGAATGGAGACAAATGAGGTGGTAGACTCTATTCAAAATAAAACGCCAAATATTAACATTTAAGAATTCCTAACAAAATCAAGCGATTATCTCTTTCTTCAAATAGTTAACATCTTCAAGTTACCTTTCCAGGAGCATATTCTGACACAGGAAGGAGAGTGCCTGCGTTAATGCTGTCATAGATCCATTAAGGTTAAACGTACTCTCTAATAAATAAGAAGAACAAAAAGAATATTAAAAATCAATCTATTTCTAATTCTTTTTAACCATTACCTGTTCTTAATGATTTAGATAGTTTTAGGATCTCTATCTGTGATGAAGTGTGTGATTGAAGGATCGTTCCATTGAACTTCAGATTCGTCGCCTGCCCAATGGATGGTAGCAGAGAAAGCCAAAGAAATGAACTCAACTGATAATCTAGGTACTTCAGATGACAAGAAAAATACACATTTCTTGAACAGTTCCTAACCAGATCCACCAGAAGTCATTTTCTAAACAGCTGCGTCTCCCTTGAATTTGTCATCAATAGCGTATTTTTCGTTTTCTTGTTGAGTTGCCTCAAGAGTTTATTACGAGTCCTTATGCTTAAGAATGAATGCAGAGTAAGAGAAATAAGAAGCATCTTCAAGCGATGCGTTAATCTCAAGAGGATACTTAATTCCAATCGAAGAGAACAGCTTAAAGTTCACAAATTTGAGCAAAGTCTCGTAGAATTCCAGGAAAGTCAACATGACTTTGTAATCAACCTCAGCGGGTAATTCAGCAGGGAGCTAAAATGGAGCAATCCAGTTGATCTTCTATCCTTCAATTTCAGCTTAATAGTAGATTCCCTTGATGGAAATGAAGACCTTTCGCAAGGATTTATTTTTAATCACGAACAAATTGAACTCCCTCATGAGCTAGGTGCAGAGAGTGATTGTATTTCTAGGCACTCCAAGCCCCTTGTGAGTAGGGAAACTAGCGAATAGATTCACAAGACACAAAGGGTCATCGAGATCTCTGAGGGCATCTGTGAAAGTTGGATATCTCTCCTTGACAAGGTGATTCAGTGAATAAACTGGTTTATTTCTCTTGACAAACTTTAGCTTTGTTGTGTCTCCTTTCGCTTTGAGTCTTTGAATTCTCTTCAAATATGTCTTCAACTGTCTGAACTTATCCAGCACTTTCTCGTGCATTAAGAAATTCACATCCTTACTGTGGTAGTAAGTCTTGTTGGTGCGCTGCAACTTCTTAGGTGGCTCACGAGGATAAACACCTTTCAAAATGCAGAGCTTTCTGAAATCCTTCAAGCTAACCTACAATTTCTTGATGGCCTTCGCTCTTGAGATGAACTTGGTTGCTTAACCAACCGTGTTTTTCATGACCTTCTTCACCATTTTTGCAAAGATTCTTTATGCTTTATTTGTATTGTGGAACTTTCGGACAATATGCAGATATTCTTTAAGTTTTGTTTGTTTATGTTTGCAGAATGCCTTCTCTCCTTTTAGATTAACCTACCCACCTTAATTTTAACCCACAAACTCATTTCACTTCTACTTTTTGCTCTCCCTTCCGTATTCTTTCATATGAATTAGTGATCACAATTTTAATTTTGATTACAAAGCCAGAGTTGAATTAGAAAGGGGAGAAAAAACAAAAAACAAACAAAAGATTTAATTAAAAGCTTGTTTGGTTTCTCCTAAGTTGCCTTCGATTATCTTAAATCAGCTGTCTTGATGTTTGATTATGTACAATTAACTTGTTTTAATGTTATTTTTCCAATTTTTACTTATTCCCTAAATTTCTAGTTGAAATCTCTCAAAAAGTAACTGTCACACCTTTTTCACTAAAATATTTCTTATAATCAGTCAAAATACTAACCATAAGATCCTTCTATTTCGAGCGAGTTAGACCTTAACCTGCTGAGCTAATCCTAGCAAGTCCTACAAGAGCTTCAAATGTATATCTCTCCTATAAAATAATCAAAAATAATTATTAAATAAGTAGTTTATTTAGACAATCTTAATTTCTTTTTTTTTGTAAACCTTGTTGAGGGATATGAACTGTTGCACTTTGTCAAGATCATCCGATTGAGACATAGCTAGGTAGTCTTAAACCTGGGATTTTTAATTCTATTCTTCATCTTTGTTTTTCACTAGCGAAGACACTTTTTTAGCTATGAATTCGAAGTCATTGATAAGTCTTTTCCGTCCATGTTCGTTTATCTTTAGCATACAAAAATGTACAAATCAATAAAAAATCACACAGGATAACATTACTTCAATCAATTTTTTTCCTGATATAAATAGATTGCTTTAATATATTTCCTTACCTTTTTGATTTTACCATAAGCTTCAATCAGTTAAGTGGCACAATAGTTAATAATAAGATTGAAGATTTCTTCTTAAACTTAAATTGGAACACTGCCTCCTCCAGCACTTGCTAATTGTTCTATGTAATCTGTGGTGATTTAACCAAACCGATCGACGTAATTACTAGGGGTGTTCACTTCAGATTCAGAGATATCCCATTTAGATTACGGTATGCTGGAGAAGATTTAATCGCAACGAGCAAATGAAGGTGCAAACTCAGCGCAAATGATTGTCTTGAGCTCTTTTGCTATCTAATTATATTTATGTTTCTCAAACTGCACACTACTGTCACCATACATTCTCTGAGAAGAATAAAAAGCAGCAAAAGAGTTTAGAATTAATTATTAGAAAAAATTGATTTTTCCTATGCTAATAAAATAAGTGAAAACCATCATTACCTGTACGACACTCTCGATGAGGTTCATGTTAAAGAGGAGATATTAAAAGGCTTCAAATGCAATTATTCTCTCAGAGATCCCTCTAAATTATTTCGGCAAACTTAGCTGTGATGGTGGCAAGAGTTTCTTGATTCTCGCATAGCACTCGGAGTTTATTTCTAAGTATAACTTCGCAAGTGTCTAGTTGTCTTATTGCAATTTAAGAGATGTTGCAACAGCTGCGAATTTGGAAATATGATTGTCGATTTGAGATGCATCATCTAATTTGCTAATCCCTTAAAGTACAAGCTTTTCAAGCAATTACGCTTATTTCTGTCCATCGATAAACGCAGAAACGACAAAATACACATAGAAATTCAAATTATCGTAGATCAAGTCAACTACGAACCCAGTCACAGGTCGAATTGCATCAATTAGTTCAAGATGCTCGTTGATTGTTTTCAGAGCAATTTAGGTACTCGCACATAGGACTACCTCTTCTTTCGGGTATTTCTCTGCTACAATATTGTCAAATGTTATTTAATTATTTTATCCTGAAGATGCTTCTCCTCCTTTTAGATTTGCCAGTTCGCCAGCATCACTTCTAGGTAATTTTTTGTTAAATTTTCTGAAATACGATGCAGCTCTGACATGTGATTCGATATTCGTATTGCTGTTTGTTTCAGTGATTTTGAAGGGATTTTCTGATCTAAAGGAGCTTATTGAATGATCAAATATTCTGCGTCCATCATTCAACTCAATCGGATGATATTCATAACTTGGCATCATTCTTGAGATGCTAGCGATTCCCTTAGCGAAACCTTGCTTTATGAAGCTAAATTAGATTTACTCATTAGTTGGAAGTCTTCTCCAAGATTCCCCATGCATAGTTGAAATCAAACTGACTTGCCCCATTTTGTGGAAGTGTCTTGCGTAATGTTTGCATTTATCTGAAATGGCTGACTACAAGCTTAGGGAATAATAATACTATCAAATACTAACTATTTCCAATTTAAAATTTTGATAAAATAAATTCTTATTTTCAAATGCATTACATATCAGATGGTGCGTTTGAGAAGCTCTCCCCGATTCCTGCGAAGGTATTGCAGTATTCAAGGAGCTCTCTGATTTGTATGAGAGAGAAATGTATGATTTAATCTGAAGATTCGATAATCAAGCTGATTTTCCTTTGCATCTCGTTCCAGAAAGCAACTTTGTTTGAAAGGAGAGTTTGTTTGATTTAATCTAGTGAATCTTCAAATTCTAATATTTCTGAATTCTATTGACCGTTCGAGTTAGAATTAGGGAAGTAGACATCTCTCTTTTCATCAAACTGCAAATGAAATGAGATGCAATTCTAGAACCCTACCATGAATTGGCAATATTTATGGAATGCAATCCTCATAAACAGTAGAAACTAGTCCTTGGATATCTGAGGAAGATTCTCTGATAAATTAAATCTTTTTTCCTCGGAGTCATTCACAGATGTGTTCCCTTCATTCTTGTACTAAGTATACGCATCTCGTAGCTGTTGTTAATCAGTGGTTTAGAATAATAAACCAATAAAAATTATGAAAACCTTGATCTTTTTTGATTTTACAACAGAATCGACGTAGAAATGAATGTTTGCCACAAAGAGTGTCGTAAATGGCTTGATTTCATCAGTGAAATTCTTCTGCAAATAAAAGTAGCTGCGCAGGAGAGTGAAGTATTTCTCCGCTGAACAACTGAAGATGATCTTCTCAGAGCTTGCAAGAATGGTTTACTTGAACAGATCGATCTTCTAATCGATAAACGTGTCAATGTGCTCTAAGCAGTGAAACTATTCTAAGATTTTTGTACCTTCTATGTCTTTCTTTTTCTCAGCTAACAGTTATTATTTAGCTAGATTGAGCTTAGGGATGACTGTTTCAGCATCTTGCAAGCCGCCTTCTTTATCTAAATCATTTACTTGAATATTTAGATCTCCGAATCGTTCTCTGAGCATTGTCAGCTGTTTAACCACACTCTAGCAGCAGCCATAAAACAGATAAAACAGAAGAAAATATATTATCATTTATTGTACCTGCATTTTTTTAATTCTTCTATGAAGAGACACTGCTCGTAAGGATTGCTAGACATATGATGTTTTGGTTTCAGAAAGTGTAGATCTTGTGCGTTAAATCGTTTATATTTGAGTTGAGTTTATCTTGTATATTTAATCGATTAATTTGAACCCTTATTCAATGTTGTCATAGTGCTTCATGCAGTTGCTATTCAACTTTTCGGCAATCACTGCGCTTTGGTGCTCAATTTCAAGAAGTCTGTCTTGCGCATGTCCAAGTGGGCTGTATTTTGGTAAACGATTTATTTCGAATATGAAAATTTCACTTTCAGTCGCAGATTCAGATAAAAACTGTTTGTCAATGGTTCTTAAGGTCTTTTTCAGCTCTTCTTCTTTCTATTTTGCATTGTCTTCACTGTGTGTTATCTGAAGTTAGTTTTACTTGAAGATTTCCAGTGATTCGCCTCCAAATTCTTCTTCATTCTTTTAATCTTTTTTAATGTTGTCATTGGTGTTATTGTTGTGCTGATTTCTGACATCACCTTCGTTGACTAGAACAAATACAAACAGTTGATTATGTTTCAGTTCACTCAGCATAACAGATAGTAAATTCTTTTTGTTTTAATGGTTTTTATTCTCTTGCAAAATCAGCTCTTTTGACTTTTTCGACTTGAGATATCAGCTTATTTGTAAAAGAAAATCATGCCTACTCAAATCGAAGAACACCTTATTGAGACTATCAGCAGATTGGTTTCCTAGCTTCAATGCGGAATCAATTTATTCTACGCTGATCATTGTTTAAGGTGGTTTCTCAACATATTTCTGTGCTAAGTCATTTATTTGTCCCTTCAAGAAGTTAAACATTTAAAGTTCTCAACTGTTATATTGTGTAGTTTTTGCAGACTATGCGAAGAGCACGAAAATATCTTAAAACAAAAATTATTAGAGGATTTTTTGAGATATCTCGAAAAATAACAAATGATACTTTCTGCAGTGGTGTTTTAATTCTTTGCTATTTTTATGAAAGCATAAGATATTTTTACAAATAATTAATCCATAATCATTTTAGATTTTTTGGTTGTTGTGCTTATTTATTCTGATACTTTTTACAACAAATTTTTTAATATTTTCCTAAAATAACTCAAGAAACTAAGTAAATCAAATAGAAAAACACATCCTAACAACAACTCTTAATCATTTTCATTTGATTCTCCCTGACGCAGCAATGGACAGAGGGTTAGGAATCATAGAAGGATTATTGATGTCTTTACTTTTGGGGCCTGAAACAACCTGCAAGGTTGAGATATTTTTCTTGATAGGTTTGTATTTTGGTTTAGGTGAATCAGCCATTTTCACTACGGTATATTTATCCTTGATTGCATCAAGTTAGTTGAGATTCATTTTGTATGCTTTAGATAGATCTCGTAATCGTTGATTTTCCTTATCGCTGCTAGCTAGATTAAGATTTAGTTTGACAGCATTAATGCTACTTTCTCCACTGGCATATCCCAGTTGTTTTCCTGTGACAGTGATTATTTTAGGTAGTTTTGTTATGCCTATTGCAGGTAATCTGTTGTCATCTTGAAGGCTGTTGGGTCTAGTCAAATGAAAACATCAAAAATCAATCCTCAAAGCACAACAAATAGAAAACCCTATTAATTGGAATATCAGCTTTTTGTTTTGTTAGAGAAATTAATTTGAAACTAAAGATTTACAAAAGAAGACCAGATTCTTCTATTTTTCGTAGGTAACTAGAAATATTATCTTTTTTGCCCTTTTTATTTAAAGGTTTGGATTCTCCTTCGATGTCGAGCAGGTTGAAGAGCTCTTGAGGCTTTTTCTATGAAGAAAAATTTGATATTAAAATAAAGTATTTTTTCTATTAAATAGCCTGCCAAAGAACTGATAAAACTCAAATTAAAATTGATTCAACTACTTAATGACTTTGAAGGGAACTAAGTGACCCTTGATCGCGGTGCTTTATGAGTGGAGATGGTCTGTTCTTCGGGGATCCATCACGATATCTTATTGCCTTCACGCTGTCAGTCGGCTAATAGAAAATAAATAAGAAAAATTTGATCCAAATTTGATTTTATTCCCATTCGTTTATGAGGAAACTGTAATTATTTTCTTACTTTATCAAAATTATTAGCTAGCAGCTGATCCAATTTGCGTTATTTGGGAAGGCTATTTTTATGTTAGAGAATAGGTCCTTACGGGGATTGTTATTAATAAATCATAAGCCCTTCGTTGCTATTGTGGTATAATGGCAAGGTGCTTGGATCAACACCTTCTGGTTTTTTCTTGATTTTCTTCTTCAAACTAGAATGTTCTGGGCTAATAGCAGATACATTGTTTAGTGAGCTCACTTCACTATTATTATTGTTGATGTTGTTGTTGTTATCTCTTTTGGGAGAAGATATCAAGTAGTTCCTGCCTAGAACGCTATTACTGTCGTTGTTTGGAATACTCATGCTATTGTTGTGAGAAGATTATTGTTATTCTTACTAAACACTTCCAGAGTTTCCTTTGTTCATTTTTTGATTTATTTTCGGGAGATGAATCGGTGGTAGCACAGAATTTGGCATGCTTGAACTAGAAATTGAATTCCCTTGGATTTCGTCTTCTTCTTAGGTAGCACTTTAACTCCTTTCCCCGTTATATCCAGCTAATGTTGAGAGAAATCGATATTTGTCTATTTTCTTTGTTTTTAATGGTGCATAGTTTGGCTTAGGAAGTCTTTCTGTTAAATAGTGCATGTTCTTAGGCACTCTTATTGTTGTTAAAAGAAATGGAATTCCTTCATCTGCTTCTAATAAGTGCTAATCATTCACTCTTTTCACAATCGCAGGCAATTAGAGGATTTTATCTGTTTTGTGAAAAATAAAAAATGATAATAAAGTGCTGTCTTCAAAGCAAATCGTCATTATCTACCTGCAGAAGGTCTAAGATGAGGTGCAACTTAAAGTAAAGCTCTAACTACATTAGCTAAATCTTGAGAGAAATGAGGTGGGATTCGTGGGTAATATCCTCGGATGACTTTTTTGTACAATCCTTCCATATCTTCAGCTCTGAAAGGAGGCTTGAGAGTGATCATTTCATAGAGCACACATCCTAATGACCAAATATCTGATTTTGCATCGTAAGGCTAATCTTTCCACACTTCCGGACTTGCATAATAAGGTGTGCCCGTTTAAGTGTAAAGTAGTCCTTTCTTAGCCACTTTTGAGACATTCATGTCTCCTAGTTTGACACTTCCATCTTTATTCAGAAAAATGTTCGCACTCTGCAAAAAGAAAAAATATTTTTGTATTATTCTTCTTCTTTTGCATTTTTCTTGCTTCATATTCTCATAAAAAGTTGCAGTCAATTCAGTTTTTTACCTTCAAATCTCGATGGAAGATTTTGAGATCATGCAGCGCTTTTATCCCTTTCACCATCTAGCAAAATCAAAGAGATTTTTCTAAATAATTTCCATATATTTTATTCTTTCTTTTATTCCTTATTCATCTTGGTTTTAGTTAAATCTAGTTATTATTTTACTGCAATAAAGATGTTCCAGATCTCTTATTCAGGAAATAGCTATCCCTTCTTCTGATGTTCGACTATTTTCTAGAATAAATCTCCATGGTCAGCGTACTCCATGATGATACTAACAAATTATTATTAAATAGTTAATCAAAACATCTTTCAACAACAGCTACTATTATCCTTCTCTTTTTCAAGCATTCTCAAATCTTTTCAGTCCTTGACTCATTGACACTCATCAAAAGTATTTTTATTTACCATAGTGAATTCGAAAATTCATCTAGAAATGCTTGTTTGTATGAAACTATATTATTCGATCTGATTGAAGCTAAGATGCGTATTTCGTTCAATGCATTCTGCTTTTCTTTCTCGCTGAGATTCTATAGTTTTACTTTCTTTAGGGCATACTCTTACCCATCTCCATGCCTCTTGACTTTGTACACGCTACTGTAGGCACCCTCACCTTTGAATAAAAAATAAAACATTTAATTATTCCCATTTTATCTCTTAAACTTCATTTTTTGCTAAATCTTTATTCTACCTAACTTTTCGATGATCTGAAAATCCTTCAGGGACATCTTCTTGGACTCGCGAGCAGAGTCACACTCTAAGAATTGATTTTTTCAATCAGCAAATTCACAGAGAAATATTTTTACAATTTATTAGACTCCTTTTTGTTGTTTTCTTTATTCCAAATTTTTTTTACTTCCCACCCGTTTCTTTTTTCTTCTCCCATATTCTTTTGGTTTACTGTCTTATGTATTAAACAACATTTAACATTTTTTTATCTTTAGACTTCAACCTTTAGATGAATAAACAGGCAAATACACACAAGTACATTGATAAAGAATTGCTTTTGAGAAAACCAAAAAAAAACTTATTTTTGCAAAGGATTTAAAAAAATAGATCAAAATGATGCAATTTCAGACCCTCAAAATGCCTTCTGTTTACTGTTTGAGTAGATCACTAAGCCGTCTTTTCGAGCTACGAAAGGACAGCATCAAAATATAAGAATTTTTTATTGAGGGAGTCAATAATGCTAGCTTGATCTTTTATGAATGACTCAATATTTTCATTTTAAGTTAGGAAAGCTTCTGCGATTGTTTGATCAGTAGGCTGCTAAACCGTCAAAGGACCTCCTTCACTCTTGATCTAACTCATGAATTCAAAGCTATCCACTTATTGTTTACGTTCTGCAACACCCACAACAGGATCGAATGATAATGTCTTTTTATATTTTTCAATGAGTTCCAACTGAGAAATCACAGTGAGAATATCAGATTCCTATCTCAGAATCAAATCCGCTCTGTTTTTACTTCCAATTATCGTAGTCGCATATTTCATCTCAGTTTTCTTCAGAAAGTCATTTATTTTCTGCACTAAAAACAAATTGAAAATATTCAAAAATAATCTGAGAAACATTTGAGCAATTTCAAAGTAAAAATCCCTTACGAGAAGATGATATTTCTTAGCTTTGCTGTGAGTAGTTCGTTGATGTTTGAATCTTAGTGATAATCTCTTTAAGTTGATCCTCTGCTTTAGTGATTTACTAAAACAATGATGGCTGCTGTTATGCTATTTTTCCTTCATTCAAAGCAGAATTATCATCCATGTAAACAGCATTATTGTTAGCTCCAATAAGCTATTCTAGAGTGTCAAGTCTCTTTTAAAGCCCACTTAAGAGCTTAGGTTTATTGCTAATAGTATCGCTCATATTATCGTTTGTGCGTGTGTCTTGGACTACTAAATCCAGTCTCCAAAAGTGATTTTATTTTTCTTCTTGAGGTTAATTAATTCAGCTGATAATAAACCTATAATCCCATGTAATTATTACAAAGAAGCTCCTTCTAATCTTTATTCGATTTTTCCTATTATCTGCGTTGTGTAATTCAATTGTTCAATGGCAGCTTTCTTTTAAATATATTTTTCAAAAGTCATTTTTTCTTCTTCTTGCCAAGGAGAAGCTTCGACTTTGTTATTCATTTTTTGTAATATTCTTGTACATAAACTCAAAAAAACATAGATTTTCATACATTAAGTGAGAGGGCTCATTCAAGTTTTAAAATAAATTATGTGATTGCTTGTACTGTTCTTTAATAATCTTCTCATCGATTTGTTGCTGGGCTCAATGATTTTCTCACTTACGCCCCACACACGCACCTACTAGCATCTCGTTATCAATCCTTTTCAGTCTCTCCAGTCGTAAAAAGATGAGCGAGATTAAACAAAAGTTTTTCAATAAAAATTTCCCTATTTATCTGAGTAAGAGAAGTAAATTTAGGGAATGCTTCCGGATTATGCCAAATGAGTTTAAGAATCTCCTGTTAATTCTTTAATTAATATTCCTGTATTTTTTGATTCTGCTGCACTGTACTCAGATATATCAGCTTATTGAAAACATAACACATCTCCAAAGCGAATTTTTCCGTCATCGGCTTAACCATTTCCTTCGCAATTATAAAGAAATCTCTGTAATAATAAGGGGTGATATCAGGTAGATTCGCAGTAATAATTTCATTATTATTGCTCTCCTCATGTTATCCATTCCCAGAATTCAAATCATTCATTGATTCAGTGATTTTATTTTAACTTTCAAGGTTGAAGTCAGCTATTTCAATAAAATTATCCACACTTTCATGCATTTCAGGTATTGCAACGTTGCTATCTTATTCATCTAATTATGGGAAGAGATTATGGAGCTACTGCTACGAAAGTGAAGGGGAAACAATATGATTAGTCTTCCCCCAATGTATGCCACTATGAATGTTAGTGAGAATCTTATTATCATTTTTTTGAGGGATGTTCTCATGAAGTCGGTATGCCTTCAGAAAATATTCCAGATGTGCCGGAATCCCAGTATCAAACAATTCCATGTTTAGCTTAGTATATCCATTGCTTTCTGTCAGAAACAGTCTCAATATTTCTTTGTTTTCGTCGGCTAGATTTTTCATCGTCCTGAAGAAATTCAAGAATGCACTCTTAGTCAGCATGTTGAAGGTATCATTGCTGATTTTGACAGGTTTTACATTTTTATCCTTCTCGAGATTCTAAATATTCATGGATCGTTTCTCAGGTACCATAAATTCTCGGATTTATTCATCAGGATGTTTTAGCTTCCTGTGAGTGTACAGGCTTTCATTGCAAAAATACGCTTTCCCACAGGAACATTTGAAGTGTTTTTCAGATACTTTGGACTTCCTTCTAGGATAGATATTCCTGTCACCTTAAGAAGACTTCATATTTGTTTCCTTCATTCTATTATTCCCTTTTATTTCTGGTAATTTTATTGAATATTTATTATCTTTAATATCTCCCTTTCTTTTACAATTAAGAACCTTAGCTTTTCCAATCCAATTCTTGAAATCTCACTCTATTTTAAACTAGCTTTTTGTTTTATTTCTTATGTATCTAGATAAATAATTCTTAAAATACCTCATTATCGAATAAGCTATTAAAGCCAGGGGATTGTTTGGAATAGCCACATAGATTAACGAATAATACGAGTATCAATACCACAAAAATTCATTAATTAAGACTTTTTCCCATGAAAATCAACCTAAAACAAATCCCTCAGAAGAGGCTATTACAATTTTCTTTCTTTTTGCAATGAAATTATCGAATAATTAATTTCAATTAGTCAATTATCTCCCAGAGTCGTGTTGTGTTTTTTTATTGCCTTATCTAGACTCACTAATGCTTTCAACGAAGGCTTTGTGCATTCGATAAACCGGATGGTCAAGTTTATTTATGATTCTTCGATTTTTCGAATGGAATCTCGAAGTGCTATCAAAGATATATCGGAAATGAACTCAGATTTACTGATCGTTATTTCCAAATATCGCAGGGATAAATAATTCTAGCTATCTTCGGTATGAGTATTCCCTTAGCAGATGATATTGTTTATGAGAAGCATGCTTGTGTCACTTAGATTAATACAATCAAACAAGTTTAAATGTATTGTTTCAGCGGAAGCCATTGCTGTAAGAAGTTATTTAAAACCCTGGTCGGAGATATTCTAGCAATTGGACAGTTTTATCTTGTAATGCTTTGATTTGAGTGCTGAAATTGCTGCTAAAGTCATGTCACAGATGCAGAATAAGTGTTTGCCAAGTAAATCAATTGAAATACTCTCATAATTATTCGTTCCAGAAAATTATTTCAATAATAGATTTTCAAGGGAAACAGTATTATCTTCTGAGCGATGATCAGTTTCTTTTGATTGATTATCATTTTAACTTTTTTGTTCTTCGATGGATACACTCTTATACTACTCCTTTGAGAGAATCTTCTATTTGAAACATTTCTCAATGCTATTCAGCTGGAGTTGCATGTTTTCACTGCAGAGTTTGATCTCTAAACAATCAGCTATGCTTTTAGAGCATTGACTGGAAATTATCTTAGTGTGAACGATGCTAGTGGATCCAGATTAAAACTCATTTTGGTAATTGTTGCTAAACTAAACAAACAGGATATTCTAGGAGTTTTAGTTTTAAATTGTTCCTCCTTGAAGTTTTTCAAGGGAGATTTCCTTTAAAAGTTCAATTTAAGACTACTTTTAGGTGATTACCTGGTTGGATTCACTTTGTTTAGCATCACTTAAGATCACTTTAACCTTTTCAGATTCGAATAATTATGCATCACTATCAGAAGACAGCATTTAATCTGTTAAATCTAAGATGATAACATTCTTAGAAGGTGTCACATCATTAATTTGAGTGTTTTCTTTATCTTTTCCAATTTGAATTATCTTTTGAATATTCTGAAGTAGTTCATCTGATTTGGCACCAAAGCATTTGGAGATGGAAAGGGTGATTTAACTTGAAGTTGAAGAATCGTCCTTATTTTAGTCTGGTTTTAGATCAAGGGTTAAGTATTGTTCTTGAATAATGTCAGCTGTTAAAAGTGGTAGTGAGCATAAATGCAAGGAGCTTTATCTAATGTGTTTCATAGTTGAAATGAGCTTTTCGATGGATCCATTGGAAATTGCATTATTCGATCCGATAGCAATGGAAAGAGATTTCAAAGTATATTATAATTTTTGTATTGAATTTGATAGTGAAATCACTCCTTCATCTGTGACATTCTCACAGCCTTACATGTCAAGTTAGAAAGATTTCTTAAATGAATGACTATTGCTTGTTTCTGCCGCAGGAACAATAGATTCTCCAATGATCGCAATCCCTTTGTCAGAAATATTCGTGGAACCGATTTGTAAGTTTATATTATTTAGTTGCCAGCATGCAGCTAACGAATCACCGATCCATTTAGCACTCTCGTCAGTGAGTTCGAAGCAATACTCGCAATCTAATTCTAATCTTAGCAACTTGCTGCCTTTGCTTTTGATCGCTTTTTAGCATATCTCAAAAATGCATTCATCACTCATCCACTCGCAGTATCTGAAGCGCATACTCAAATCAAGTACATTCTCAGCTGCAGCAATCCCTGTGCTTAAGTTTTTGATTCCTTCACTTGTCATTCCCTCGCAGTTCTCGAAAGATAGGTGTAGTTCTTAAAGTGATTCAAGTGTGCTTATTGATGAACCTAGTAACAAAAGTGAGTCATCAGTTAAGTGAGTACTCCTCCTTAAGAGCACAGTTAGCTTTGTGAGAGATGTGCTTTCCTCAATGAAATCTGATATCCCCTCTACAAAAGCGTCAGAGATTTCATTGCAATTTTAGCAATCAACTATCAAATGATCAAGGGAGTTGTCTTAGGTGTTATTTTCCCTGAGAGTCTTAGTAATATCTTCTGGCGTGCTGTTAAGATCTAAATCTTTTGAATGATTGGTCACAGTGACTGTATAACTGTATTACTCAGAAGACATGTGTTTATTTGTTGTTGTGAAGGATATTTTCAAAAAAGATTTTATTTTTCGATGAAAAAAGTTATGAGAAATAATCAAGAATTTTAATTCACTTAGATGATGATGTTTATTAAAGTCTTTTTTAATTATTCTGAAGGAATATTTAATATCTTGAGACTTTCAAATAGTAGTAAGTTTGGTATAAATATTTTTTGAAACTCTTTTAGGATCCTTAGATAGACTTTAAAACAAAACAATGAGCAAGCAATCCTCAATAGAACATGAGCAAAGCAGCAGAATATCAAGCAGAGGATGCCAAACATTTCAAAGATGTTGGTATTAGAAATTTAAAAAAGAAAAAAAACAATTTGTTTTTTTTCTTCAAAATAGTGGTGGATGTAAGTAAATACACAGCTGCAAAATATTTGCATTCCTTCAATGAAATTGGAAGAAACAGGCTCAAAAATAGTTGATTTCATAAAATCTCTCCCAGGAGTTATTCATGCTCTTTTTTTTGAAAAGAAAATGAGTTAGATTCAAATAAGAAATCACTAATATTTTTACTACAATTATCCTTTTAAAATGAGATAAAATAAAATAGAAAAAAGAATGCAACAATTTGTTATTTTTCCTAAAATAAGTTTCATAGTTTTTACGATCTACTGATCCGCTGTTTTGAATGTTCCCATCATCAATATCATCATAAATCTTCCTTATTCTAGTCATAATTCTTCAATTAAAAAGTGAATAATTTCTAAGGAGAGGACATCGGCTAAGGAGATCGATCTTCCTTTTCTTCAGTGTTCGAGAATGTCATGTTAATATTATCTTTTGCCAACTTGGGTAGCACCAGCGATTGATTATTTTAATTTGAGTAACTTTAGCGGTACTTGCTAGAATAATATGAATTCATCGACCCTTTCGCTTTCCTCAATGTTAAATTCAGGAGATTGACTTTTAGTGTTGGTCTTTTGGCAATAAATTTCCCAAGAATTATAGGAAGATTATTGTGAGGGAAATAACTCACGTAATCTCTCCTTTTTTCGAAATCATCTATGCCAAATAAAGAAACTACAACCGCGTTGGATATACCTAAAGTATTGCTCCATGATTTATTGTCTCTTCCGCTGTTATCTGAGCTTATCGCATCATTTTTTCTGTAGGCAGATGAAGAATTGTTAGATGAATTCTTACTGTCCATTGTAGCTTTTCTCTTCAGATAAAAATCGTTATTCTACAAATCGTATTGCTAATAAGAAGTCCTTTTCTTAGAATAATTGTTTTACTCTTGAATTGTGTCCATTTTTCCTTAAAAACCTTAGCCATATTCGATTGTTGCTGTTGGAATGTACTCTCCATTATTGATAATGCTGTAGTTGCCAGCTTTGTTTTCATTTTGAATATTAAATGAACTAAAATCACTGTTGCATTTAATGCTGCTGCGCTGGTGCTGTTGTTGGGTTAAATTACTCGAGTGGCCACATCCTTGAGACTGTGAATTTTGCCCATTTTCTTTACAAGGATTAAGAGTTATGATGTTTGCAGAAACTTATCCAGTTAACGCTACAAAAGGGCTAATTGCAGAATTCTAACATTAATCTCCTCCTATTCCACCTTGAAACTACACTGAATGAGGAACCAACCCATTTAGACTACTCATAGCACTCGAAAATTATGGAGTACTTTTTTCTCGGAGTATAATATTTGTGCTACTAGTACCCAAGTTGTTTCCAGATTTTTAAGTAACATATTGCATATTTAATAGCGATTTATTTCGCTTGGATTAACGATGTATGGGTATCTGTTATGTATTACCAGTTTATTGGCTGTTTCTCTCGTTATTCGTTATTGTTGTTTATGAAATCACAGAATTACTCTACGGAATGTTATTAATTTTCTATTAAATGCTATTTTTCTCTAATTTTTGTTATGAATATCTTCTTTTGATTTTAATAATATTTTGATCTGCTAAATAGCCCTCCGTATTGTTGGATCTGTCAGAGCAATTTAACTGATCCTTTTCAAGTAGGAGTCGAAGATGGTGGCTGTGTGAGGATTACTTAGAGCTTTCTTCTTAATCGAATTCTTCAGATTCCTCAGTGAATACTTCATATCCAGAATTTCCATCTTTGTCTGAAATGTATTTCAGAAATGGATGCTAGAAAGCGAATTCCTGGTCGCTTTATTGGAGCAAAAATTCATCGGAATCTTAATCATTGTACTCGTTATCGTTTTCTGAGAGGAAATCTTAAATAGCTTGAATGCGGACTTTCTTAACAATATACCTAATCTACTGCAAATTAAACAGACAGTTTATTCGTTTATCTATTAATCTTTTTTTGGGTTCTCGTTCTTTTTGCTAGAAAGGTACATTTTGCCTCTTAATTAGTTGCTACTTATCGATACTTAAGTGGATTAGCGGACAATTTAAAATAGAATGTGTGAATTAAGAACAACTTAGGCATTTTTAATCGATTTGATTCCCGTATAAGCTTAAGTTATCGCGAAGTTTACAGAAATTCTCCTAAAAAATTGAAAAAAAAGAAAAAATGATTCATTATTATTATTATTTTTTTATAGGCAAGACAAATAATGTTTTAGAAATCTTAAAACAAAAAGAAGATTCTTTGTGTGATCATTTACATAATCTGATTAAAATTCGCTGATGATTGAAATGATGTCTTTGTTGGAGAGAAAGGCAACGTTGCAAGTCGTGAGGGATTAGCATGAGAACTACCGCTCTTGATTAGTAAAAAATTCATTTTGGCCAAAGAACTATCCAGCCTTTTTGGGAAAAATAAACAAAAGGAAATTTTAAAAAATTTCCATTATTTAAGCCACATAATCTACTTGAATTTATGAGAGATGAAATGATTTATCCTTCTCTGAATTGATGTTTTGAGTAACAAAAATCTAAACTTCCCCCTTTAAGAGAAAGAATATTCTTGCGTCGACTTCTCCTTGCTTGAAAAGCGTCTCGCCAGCACTAAAATTGATTTCTTTCATTTTGAGTGCCATTGCATTGATAAATCTCTCTGAAAAATTGAATCTAAAGAGCTTGCATTAGTTCAGGATTTTCCCGTAAAATTCAATAAAAACATCCTCCTTGACATTCTTCGGCACGGAATCTAAAATAAGTGACGCTTTTTATGTGCCCTCTTGTCTCTGCTGGTTTTGGTACTGCAAGGATTTGAAGACTTTAAGTTGAACTTATCGACTGATATTACGATTCCTCATGTACATGCTGATGTCATATTTTATTAATCTGTTTGAAAAATTGAAAAATGTTATTCAATTTGATTTTTTATCCGAAAAACTTAGATAATTTACTTGTAAGTAGCTTCTTTTTAGGCAATTTCTCTGACAATTGCTCCGATGGTGTTGATGGCATATCCAAATACGCCACAGCAGATCAATGTATTAAAAGTTACATACATTTTTTCAATGCTTGTGATTGGTACAATATCACCATATCCGACAGTATTCATTGTAATAATTGCCCAATACAGAGAATTTATGTATCTAACTTACCAATGCTCCTGATCGAGTTATTTAATTTGCAGCCAAGTGTCTGCGGAACCTTAGGTGATTTGCATTTATGCTATAAAGTGAAATGCACAACCACAGAAATGTGCTACTGATGCAACTAAAAACACTAGTTTTATGAGCTCAAAAGTAGAAGAGAATCTCTAAGATATTTAAAAATGGTCATCGAGAAAATCAATGAGATTTGCCATGGATTAGATATGGAAAAATTACAAGAAATCAAGCCACATGCTGTCATAGCTTTAATTTGCGAGAATACTAGTTGTCGCAGTTAAATCAATCCAGAATGTAGTCTTCAAATAAGTTCTGATAATCTTGTTTCGATCCATGACAATCTGTCCTTCTTCGTAGTATCCCGTGTTGAATTTTAATAGTATTTCAATGCTAAATGCTATGGCGGGAATGATTCTCAGAAAATACATTGAGAATCCTTCACTTAAAATTAACGTGAAACTAGCTTTCATAGGTATAAAGAACAGCTGAATTAACAATATTGCTAGGATAATAACATACCAAATCACTACAACCGTTGAAGTTGGTGAAAATGGTGATATTTGCGGAAAAAACAGCATTCCCTTGATTTGCTTATGAACTTTGAACATCTTTTCAGGCTACTTGAAATAATGGGATTTATCATTGATTATGTAGAAATGTTGCCAATTAAGCAGCTGGTATTTCCGATGGTTCAGAGTTCTCTTGAGATTGTTAGATATTTTTGTTATGTAATAGAGAATCTTGAGAAAATTAGTCTTCTAGATAGGTAGCGAAGGATTAGATTCACTTCGAACACTGCTGATATCTTTTTTCTTCTTGCAATGCTCCAGCTAATGGGCATCTCGTCTGCTCACATTGGATACTTGATTCGATTGCTAATCAAAGCTAGGGAGGACACTTATTTTTATCCCTCTACCTGTTCCTGTCACACTGCTCCACATACTTTCGCTTTTCATTCCTTTGCTGATGATAAAAATGTAAAGAACTTATCAAATTAGAAATCTCCTTTTAACATTTATCTCTTCAGGTTTGGATATTTCTAAATTCCATTTTGAAGTTAAAACTTTAGTTTCATGTACCTTTTTTCTATATTCCTATCCCCTAAACACGATTTGAAGGTTTATTCACAAGGGGTGCTAGTTTAACTGAAAGAACTTGAGCTTTTAGATTCTAATGTATGCTGTATATCTTCACTATTAGTAGCATCTGAATATGAAATATCTTCTTCTCTTTCTCTGCTCTTTTTAAGTCGCTCTGAGAAAAAATTTATAAAATGCAAAAAAAAATGTCAAAAAAATCAAATTTTGAGTTTTTATTGAAAAATAAGCTAAACATTTGTTATGCTATTCTACTATTAGAGACTTCGCGGTTTGAAAGATTCTCAAAATTTAATGATTTGGATTCTGTACGTCGAAGCATCATATCGCTGGTAAATACATCTACTTTTTTAATGAGATTCTGCTAGGAAATATTCCCTTTAGGTTCTATCAATCCACTGTGATCACTTTCAAATAGTAATCTCCTCATTTTCATTCCATTTTCTTGAGTACTTACATCTTCTGGCTCGGCAGTAACACCATGAGCTTCGATTTCTTCTTGAAAACAATTACATTTATGCGATTCTTCTCCACATAATCTTAAAGATTTATTTCCAGACAAATTCTATTCATAGCTTCCACTAGGATTGCAAGCAGTCATTAATATCGAAGTCCTCTCAGTTGTAGGAGAGTTTATCTTATTGTTGAATGCCTTTTATTTTCCGCTGAAAGATACATTCATCTCTAATGAAAAAGAGGAGGAATGTAGTAAGAAAAAATTAGTAGAACCTCCCTTTTTGATTCTGTTTTTTGTACAGTAATTAATTAATGCAAGTCTTTTCTTTGTTCTACTTGCTTTGCTTGATTTACGGTTTGTTACATATTAAACTATTGCATGTTGTTTTGAATTAATTAAAAAGTTTTTCTTTCTCATACAGACAATTCTTTTGGCTAAACAAAGTAACCTTTTAGCATAAAAAAGCAATAATGTAAGTTTAATCTTCTTTGTTGTTGTTGTTGTTAAAAACATAATTTAGAATAAACAGCCACAAACAGAAGGCTTAGTCAAGTTTTTTGCATACAAAAACAGATAAGATTGAGTTTATGTTCGTGCTTCTTTTAATAAACTCTTTCTTTGTCAGGATTAAAAATCGAGCAATTAAGAATGTTTTTTCTTTGAGAGCATGAGATAATTAGGTATTTTCCCTATCGTTCCACCAATATCATCTAAATTTATTTTTAAGAACCAAAATAAATAATGGTATTTGATATTAAATGTGGATAGTGACTTTGATGAAGTTCAAAAAAAAATATATTATTTATTTGTAATTTACAGCTTCCTGGTCCTGGCTCGTAGAATCCTTTCTGTCCACCGAACCGTTAGCTCATGGTTGATCCGAATTTATTTGTGCATGACTTGCTCATGATATCATATGATCCTGGTCCAGTATTCAAGAACTCAGAGTTTATTGGATTGCTTCGAGATCCCATTGTCGTACCAAATCGAGGGCGTTCATAAAGAAAATTCGTGGTGTCCATATCGTACCTATTGGGAATAAAATTTAAATACATTGATTTATCTTTATTCAGCAGTCAAAGATGGAGCAATAGCCCTGGGATTTAATTATGATGATTTATGCTATTTTATTACGTTCCAGGTCCAGGGAAATCTATTTTATTTTTCCTTGGTAATTTCGCAGCCATTTTCCACTTTCAACAAAGAAAAATAAATGAAATTTCATTAAAAATATTCTCCAAACATTTTAAGAATTTGAGCGTATTTGTATTTACCTTTGGTCCTTCTCCTACAATTTCCTTAGCTTCATCTGTGGAAACAAACAAAAAAACATAAATAATTATTTATTATTTTTAGAATAAAACTAAGAATTACATTCTCCTGGTCCCGGACTATTCGTAACGATGCTCAAGGGAGGACGTTCACTGAATCCAATCCTAATAATAGAAGCATACAATCAGTTTACATATCCATAACACTAACCCCTCTTGGCTACTCAAAAATAAAAAAAACTTTGAAATATACGTTTGGATGTAAATTTCTTATTTCCGCTCATTAGGTAGAGGGTAATAATAATTTGGTCCTGGTTTTTTCAAACTCTCTTTATCGACCATGCCTTGCTTAGTTTCAGTGCCGAATTTGACATTCTATTTTGATTCAGGCAGTTTACTATCGTAAGCTAAAAACGAAAGGAATCCTCACTCAGAAAATATATTTTCTAGACGTTTTAGCATTTGTATTACCTCCTGGTCCAGGCACAAATGTTTCGTATGTCTTGATGGAATCATGGAGCTTCTAGCCTAAAGAGAATCCATTTGATTTGGATTGGTTCACATCCTTTGGATCGAAGGTACCTTTTTTATAATAAATTACCCAACAATATTAATTTCTGCTTTTCTGTAAATAATCAGTGTATGTGTTGTAATATTACCTGGCCCTGGATTATCTGTAATTGCTATCCAATTTCGATTGCTTTTTGGGAATCTATTTATTAGTTTTCAAAGGATTTAGAAAAGAGTCATAACATAATAATTATTTGCATTATTTTACGATTTTCCAGTGGAATTTGCTAAGTACCCTGGTGCTGCATATTCCCCAGGACCTGGCACATCGCTAACAACAGGTTTCATTCTTTACTGTGATCCAAATCCATTTCTAGTGCTTCCTCTAAAATCATTAAAAAAGCAACTTTGAATATTTGACTTATTATTATTTTTATTAACCCCGCATAGCATTATCAAAATCTTTGATTATTTTCACCTGGACATCATAGAACTTGTGGATGTACGTTTCATCACTGATCCTCCAAATGAACCCGATTTAGATGTGCTTGCAAACGGGTCTGACTTGAACATCGTTGTGACATTTTCAGAATAGTAAGCGTTAGGAGCAGGAGTGTCTGAAATAACTTCATTATTTATCCTGAATCCGAACGAATAAGTTGGAAGTTTCATCTTAGCACTTTCAACGTTGATCTTAGGATCGTAGCTTCCAGGACCAATTGTAGCTGGCTTAACAGCGTTATGATGCGGTTTAGCCATTTTAATTGGAATTTGCTTATCCAGCTATTTAATTCAGGGAGTTAAAAGCATCAAGAGGAATTAGATAACAATCGTTACATGATTGAAAGTTGGTTTGTATGCCCCAGGACCTGGAACTCCATTTGAATAGTTAATATTACGAGTTGTCTTTGGAAACCTATTTATAAAATAAATCCACAAAGTGTCAAAGCACAACAAAAAAAGTAGAAATAAACCATCTAAAATGTTCATATATTGTATTTTGTCTAAATAGTCAATTACAATGTCTCAGTAGATCTTGCTTTATCTTTGAAATTCGGCATTGCATAATTCCCTGGACCAGGGAATTTTCCAGATTCAGTTACGAACATCTTTGCTGCCAAAATGCAACAACCACACACAGTAAATGTTTTTATTCATTGCAAAAAAAAACTAATTGTTTTTCCATTTTACATCTGTTTGCAGTGCCTTAAGAAAAGGCCCCATTGAATTCAAGTGACATTTTTGTTTTTTTGCTTTTTCTCTTGTTAGTTTTTTGTCTTTTTCGCAATAGATCTTGCGCTACTGACTGTTCTCGATAAATTAATACAAATTGTATTATTTTTTAGTGTGTTTTTTTAATTAACTCAATAAGAAAAGAAAACGGTAAATTTTTATTATTTTTAAAAGGACACACTAAGAAAACCAGCTAATCTACCAATGAATTCTCGATTCAAAGAAACCCCCCTCAATAATCTTCTTTTCTTTTACATAAGAAACAAATAAACTTATGCAATATTTTTAGAAACTTCACATAAAATATTGTTAAAATCAGAGTAACTTTTTTTACATTTTTAAAGGAATCATTTTTAAAATAACCAAAATAATAGAATGTACTAGTCTTGTTTGGTCATTTTATTAGATTTACTTAGCATCTCATTTAAATCACAGTTTCATGCTATTTTATGTTCACGCCTGTATTTAGGACTATTTATATTTCTAAAAAAATGACTGCTAAGTTGATTTCCTTAACGTTAAAGTATCCTTTCCATTGCTAATATTGTATTTAAGCTAATTTTCTTCAATAACTTGATCATATCGGCTGCTTAGTTCCAATGAAGGAACTGTAGCTTAAGGAGAACTTAGCAAAGAATAATCCTTTCTACTTGAATTTTTAGTAGTTGAATAATTCTTTGAGAGAAAAAACTTTTCAAGGGAAGAACCTAAGGATATTTACTCTGGGGACTATGATTCCAATAAGCGAATTGAGGAATTCAATGGAGATCTATTGAAGCTTTTGAGCTAAATAGGAGAATAGTTGTTTAAGTTAATGTTATTGAAAGACGAATAATAGTTTAGATTCTTCTCAATATTATTCATTTTTCTCATTAGAATATCTTCTCCAAAAGATGAATCTGATGGTGTATCATTCTTCGTAGCTGGTAATGTAGCAATATTTCTTTTTTCCAGAAGTTCCTCAAAGAAATGTGTGGCTGCTTTCTTTCTTCCTTTTAGACTAATCTAACTGCAATTGTTGCTGCTACAATTATTTAAACTTTGTTAAGTAAATATCCCTGAAACATTATTATGCATATTTTTGTTCCTTTTATTAGGAGATTACGATTGAGATTGCTGCTGTGAGCTAGGATATTCGCTTTTAGATAGATTATTAGCTATTTAAAACCCTGTTGTTCCCTGGGAACTCTTATTTTTAAATCCTTCCTTCAATTCGCGAGTTTTCTTTTGCATCTAGAATAAATATTCCAATCTAACAAACTCCTTCTTAGTTTGATTCGATTAAGGCTACTCTGTCTCTACTCTCTAAGCTTGAAAGCAAGATGATAGTTGCCTTGTTGAACTTTCATTTGGAGTTAACTGAGGATAATGTTCATTTTTTCCCGACAATTAATTCATAATACTTTTATTTGTATGGCTACTCGAAGTGTTTTTTAGAGTCTAAACCTAAGCTGCTTCTGACAGACAATTCTATCGTTAGCAATATTTCTCAGAAAGAATCGTCTTGAGAGTCTAGTTACTCTTGAGATAAGAGAAATCTCTAATTTTCTCAAAATTAACTAACTCACAATAATTCACTCGTTTCTCCAACGCATCGCTGAAGTATGGGTCTCGATGAGGAACAGGATAAGTGAAAGATTTATGGTTAGATGAGGAAGGTGATTGTAGTTTTTAATTACTGGCCTAAGTTCTCTAAGAATTGTTGTCATTTTGATTTGAATCAGCCAACAATGAACTCTTCATTGACTGTGAATGTAATAGATGAAAAGGTATCGAAGAAGAAGGTTATTGTTCCTTCGAAAATAGATGAGTTTATTGTTATTGTTGTTATCCTGTAGAATTCTTCCAAAAGTTGATTCTGCTGGAGGATAAGCTATGCTACTTTTCTTGAATTAGTTTGTTTTCTTCTTTAAAATGCATCTAAAGTAAAGACACTTTGTCTGTGTCTGAATTCACAGATTTATCATTTTTCTATTGTAACATACTTGTCTTACAAATATTTTGATTACTACTACTCTTTTTGCTGTTATTAGAAGGTTATTGCTGTTAAATCGAAGATTATTCTGGCTAGGAATCGTCTTTATTTGCGTTGGTTATGGCAGCAGTAGTATTAATTTTGGTAAGTCTGTTTTCAGAGGATTCCACAGATAAATTCACAAGAACCTGCTTATTGTGATCTTTCCTTTCAGGTGAAGGCATATTTTGATTATCATTATCATCTTCAGTGTCTTCAAGCATTAGTTATTTTCTTTATAACCCAGTGGGATTCACATTGAAGTAATAAGATTAAGAGGGATTCTCCGATTTGACATGATTATGATTGGTGTTCATTTTAATCAATGGATCATCTATCTTTTACAATCTGTCTGGTTGCCGATAATCTAGAGAATTTTTCCCTGAAGATTTTACAAAAATAAATAATAATAAATCAAGCTTAATTTATCCTTTAAATATCTCCCAAGTAATTAAGAAATATCAGGTCAATTTATGTTACTTCTAACTAAGAATTGATTTGCTGAAGCTAATTCTTTCCCAAGAAGTGCTCGATCTTTGATGATTTCTCGTGGAATCGTTTTAGGTTAGATTGCTCTTTCAGGTGGATTTTCTTGAATCTCTTCACCAGTAAATACCTGTCTCCCTTATGTTTTCGAATAGCAATTATCAATATAATCAGCGATATCTTAAGATCGCTGGTTATTCATCTCATCCTTCGAAATGCATGCATCACTGTTTTTTTCAAATTGCCGATAAACCTTCAAGTAGTCTAAGAATTTCTTAAAAGACAAAATAATAACAAAAATTGTGATTGAGATTATCAACAAAAAAAAGATACAAAAAGCATAACAATCATGACTATCAACTACAACCTCCTCCTCGTTATTATCTCTAGATTTACATCTTTGCTGAGTTGATAGATAATTGAAGTAGTTGATATGCATTCAGCTGAGAATTCTCTTAGACTTTTTCCATTCAGCAAATCATCCACCCCGCAATATGAGTTACTACCAATGATACTTAGACATATCCTACGTGTGTTAGAGAGCCCTTCTCGGAGAATGCTTGAACTCTTTCTCATGCAATTTTCTAAATCTGGCTGAAGTAAATTCACATCGATTCGTTACACGATGTGTTTCTTAGAAATAGCAACTTCCCCTTCAAAAACAAAGAACACTTATGCGATAGGCTCTCCTTCTTCGAAAAGCATCGTATTCTTAGGAAATCTGATGATTTCAATATCCATTAGGATACTCATTAACTTTGATTTCGGGATTGATGAAAAAAATGGAAATTATTTTAAAAATTTCACTTGAGAGAGCTTCTATTATCTTGAAACCTCCCCAATGATCTTGTCGAAGCCACTCTTTGTCAAGCAGATTAAATGGGTGTCTTCCTTGCATACCATAGTTGCTGTTCTATGAAGATATTTAAAGGTTATAGAAGAGATATTTTATCATGAAAATAAGATTGAGGAAAAAACATAAAAAATATCAGATAAACTACCTGTATTGCTGTGTGATGAGTGCAATATCACCAAATCCTTCCCATCCCTTGAATATTTTGACCATTTTAAAGGAAGGAAATCGTTTTTCTAAGAACTGCTCGTCAGTTAAATCAAGCATTTTATCGTTCTCCAATGGATTGACGTCTTTGTCTTAAAGCATCGAACATCCAGAGGTAGCATTCTTTTAGATAATTTTAGTTTTCTTTTTAAGAGTATTTGAAGGTTCTTGCTGTTTCTCTTGATTCTTGGATGTTGGAACAAGACAATAGACTTCTCCTGAGGAAGATAGAAAGAAATGTGAAAAGAGGAAAAGTTTTGGAGAATATTAAGAATAAAAAATACCTGTGATGATCATATAATAAGTGTCACCAATGTCCCCTTTTGCACAAGAAAAAGAAGGAAATGTCAGTTTTCACAAAATCAGGATAAAAAGTTAAAGATTAGAGTAAACTCATGACAAACCTTGCTTAAAGATGACATCTCTTTTCAATGCTAGTGTGTATTGAATCTCTCTAAAAAGCAATATTGTAGAAGATTCCTATTGAAAAATTAGTGGATGATGGCTAAACACACCGATTCTGCTGACAGCTGATTGGATGAATGCTTTTTCCTTAGCGCTTCGTACTTTCTTTTTCATTGCCGCAATCATCACTTGGGCATGTTGAGATGAGCCTAAGTCAATGACTCCTTTTTCTAGGGCCTTTGCGTAGATTTCTTTAAACTATTGCTATTCTAATCGCAAATGCTATTGCTAAGACGATGCAGAGTGCTAGGCTAATTGTTCTTAAGATTATTTAGATAGATTGTTGTTGTCTTGAACTACATAAGAACCAGCTGATTGATTTGGAGGTTGCTAATTAGCAGTCATACCATTAGAAGTAGTTTCAGTGGTAATTAAACCTCTTTTCATTTCTCAGGAGTCAAGTAATTGCAATTACAAATGTTGTGATTTAGTTACCTCTACTGCGTTTGTTCTACTTGTTAGCTAGTCTTAATTGTAAGAAAACTAAAGCACAACAAAATACACTTGAGATCATTAGATTAACTATTGTATTAAAATCTTATTCATTGTTCTTTATGTGAAGAATCAAGAATTATATGATTATTTTCTTCCACAAAAGTAAAAAAATTTAGGTTAATTTTTCTCCTGACATAAATATTGAAAAAAACTTGAGATAAACACAAAATAAAGAAGAAAAAGTTTAATAAAAAGGATTATAATAGAATAACTGATTAGAGTTATCCGATTCACTCACTCTTAACTCATTCTCCTGAAAATATCAACACTGTCTTTATGAATTTTTCTAATAGCTTTCTACTTTCTATTCACAAATTTGTTTTGTATTCAGTTTTTTATGAAATTTAGTTATCTTTTATTTCATTGCTGAACACATTCAACTCCTTTAAATACCCATT
>Ga0302271_10000811_pt1 | contig 30712 bp, 13 predicted proteins | sample III_Bog_N1_1_FD_198767 | JGI IMG/M metagenome (GOLD analysis project Ga0302271, IMG submission 198767) | Peat permafrost microbial communities from Stordalen Mire near Abisko, Sweden - III_Bog_N1_1 | ecosystem: Environmental > Terrestrial > Soil > Wetlands > Peat | place: Sweden: Abisko... | reverse complement strand
ATGCTATGGGAATATTTTGGTACATTTCAGCGAAAAGTTATCCAGAAAATATTCCTTATTTTTGTTTGTTAAGGCAACTAAAATTAACCCTACTGAGAGATTTCCGTCTTAATGACAAGAATATTAATAACTCTTCTCATACTTCCCCAACATATTCATCTTTTTTGATGATGATAGTTTCCCAGTGAAGTACATTTTCCCAAAAGAAACAAATAAAATAAGGTTTCAAACTACTAAAATCCAGCCTAAGTTAAACAATTTTGTTCATGTAAATCATAAAAATCACACTTGGAAAAAAAAATAATAATATTTATTTTTCTGTTAATGTGATTTGATGCACATTTTGAGAGCTGATGATGGGTTTTGTTAGAAATTCGTCAGGGATTTGGAGACTCACTCTCAATATTGCTTTTGTTGATATAAACGAGGCCTGTATGAAAAATATGTTCTTCACCATTTAATACTAAAACTCTCCTCTGTAAATCTGTAAAGTTGAAAGAGGAAGGGTCATAAAGTTAATGAAGATCTATCTCAAAGAGATCAACGAGGATTATAAAATTCTCTAGAGATCAAGCCACAACAGTCCCAGTATTCTTGAGCTACTCGATATTCTTAAGAGTCACATAATTTTGTAGTAGATCTACATCTTCTTATAAGAGATTTTTAATACATTCCGCGAAATACTTTGGATCGGTTTTCGCCAAGTCGTTGAAGAAATTCTTCAAGAGATCCTAAAAGAAAAGAAGAAATAATGTTTTATCAAAGGGAAATCTCATGAAAACAAAATTCAATAGAAACTCTCCATTTTTTCCATTTTATTTTGTATTATTTACTGCTGTATTAAGCTCAGTGAACGAATCTTTTAGATATTCTAAGTCTTCTTCAGTTGTTTCATCACATTCTTCTCCATCATCATATCCAAATGCGAATCCTTCAGTCATATAATTCGTGGAGCCGATTTCGAATTCTCCAAGTCCTCCAGCTTTTCGTTCTCCGACAGCGAATCTCTTTTCAATATCATTATCTTCTTCATCTTGAATGACTCCAATGTCTACTTCAATTTTATCATCATTTTGTCCCTTTTGTTCTTCTTCTTCCAAATCTCCTATTTCCTCTTAATCTTCATCATTTTTACAATGATCATCTTCTTTTTCATCCTTCCTCAAAGGAGCCAATTCATTATCAAGTCCTCGAATCAGAGTACTGAATATTTTAAAGGGAGCACTCACATCTAGTCAATAAAAAACAATAGGTTTTAAAATAAACATCAAAAAGTTTTTTAATACCATTTCCAATGTTTGTATGAGAAGGGTTGTATGCAATAGCAGTGAGACTCTCAAGTCTTTTGTCTTTCAATAGGAACAGTTTAGTTAAAGCCAAAAAGGTTACAGTTTTTGTGAGTTTTCCACGGAAAACTGGCTGCTATAATAGCCATTTGTCGATCAGAGCTTTGAGAGCTAATCTATTTTCGATACTGAAAGAGCAAAGGAAATTAACTGATTCTAAAGGGTTGCTGATAATCATTCTAGCCCACACTAGCACAAGCCCTTAAACAGTAGTTGCTAATTTAGATCTAAAAATCTTGTATACAATTTATTTTAGAATTTCAGGATCAGCTGAGCCTCCTAGCAACTGAACAAAACACCAAAAACTATCAATTTTTTTATTGTTATTTTGAGTAATTGTTTACATTATTAAAAGCAATCATGCAGAGATTTCCAGAGTAAGTGGATGCATTTTCAATCTGAGAATTAGCTGGCACTTACAATAATTTCATAATGACTTTCAATACGTCCTTCACGAGATTGCTAGATTTTAAATAAATAAGAAACATTTATAAGAGAATCCAAATATATTAGATAATTCTAATTTTTACTTTTAGATGATGAATACTTCTGCAACTTTGAGATAAGTTTTAAGGCAAATTGAGGCATGCTGTTGTAGCATACTTTCTTCATTTACAGCCATCAAACTGAGCAACGAAGGAAGCAATGTTACTAAACTTTCTTTAGATTGATTATCTTGACAATTTTTGACAAAAATGCTTGTCACATCGAAGATACTCTGAAAAAAATAGAAAAAATATACAATAAATAGTAAAAACGTTAATTTAATTTCAAAATCAATAATAATCAGAATATTTAAATGCTTTTCTTATCATAATTATAATCGTTGTTTACAGCCATGAGAGATAAATCTTGCTGCTTGATTTGCGAGAGATTTGAGTTTTCTTAGATTTAATTATGAATGAGATTGAAGCTGTCAAGAATGAACGAAGACAATGCAGTTTAGAAGATGATAGCAAAGGATTCTTGATTTTAAGCCATCTAAGTAATCAGATCCATAGTGATTCTGTTTATCATTGGGTCAGAATGCTGCAAAGTGAAGATCTACAAAATAGATTTTGCTCCGATTTTTGCAACTTCAGGTACATAAATCTTAGATAATTTGTTAAGATAAACCAATGTATCTAAGATAATATGCACAGTTTCAGCGTTCACGTATTGTAAGATATCGAAGATCTCATTTAGAATTGAAGTATCTTCGATTCCATATTGACTCCAAGTACTCGAATCAGGGAGTTACTAGCGATATTAATTTATCTTATGAGCAAAACTAACCAAAACAATCAATCAAGATATCGAAATCAACTAGGAAGACATTTATAAAGTGATATCTTCTTCTTTTTTTAAAAAACAATTACATTCCAATAGCTTTAGTAGCTGTGAGACGCACAGGAAATTGATGATTTTTCGTCAAGCAGGAGATTGCAACTTTGAAGAGCGGCAAGAAAAGTTAAGTTGATTTGGTTGCAATAATTTCAGAGAATCTCGACACACACCATAACGATTTAGCTACAAGAATTGGTACGGAATTCTATGCTTGAATATCCGCAATAAGGTTTTATATGAGCTAAGAAATATCAAATGAAGATGTGTTTTTGTATTGAAAGTCAATCACATCATCAGAAAAACTGCCTAACAACAATAGACCAACTTCTCTCTTTTTCCAAGCATGCTAAGGCAAAGAGCAATCAAAACTGGAAGAACGCACTAGTTCCATTAGCTTGTCCTTTGTAAAATCATATTGTTGAGCCAGTTTTAGTTCATTTTAGCTCATTTTTTCGTAGAATCCTTGAATTAACGAAGTAGTATGTGCTTCATCATAATTCATCATGAACTTCTCAGCCACAATCATAAGTCCCTCAGTTGTTTAATCTCCGAACCTCTCGATGAGTTAAAATATTAAATTGTCTACTAAATTTCTAATAGATTTCATATTTGCTTCATCTTCGTCATCGCTCACAAACTAATTCGGCTCTAACACCCATATTTTTTCCTATTTAAAAATATCAATAAATATAATTATTTTTCTAATAGATTTCCCTAACAAATCTGAATAAATCCTTAAATTATCTTTCTCTCCCCTATTAAACTAACTTTTGTGTACTTGTTCTGTAGTAAGTAGGACGAAATGTGCTAGGACGTTAATTATCGGATAAACAGATTGTTTAATAAGAGGATGCAAGGAATCCTTAGTGACAACTGTCGAAACTAATTCAATAGCATTAAGAGTCATGCCTTCAATTTCATCATTGCATTCATCTTCTTCCTCTAGAAATCGTATGTCGTAATTTTCTGCTTCGTTTTGATCAGCAACACCCTTTTTCTTTTTTGTAAATCGAAGTCAAAGTATTCAAATAAATCTCTTGTCCATAGGATAAACAAAAAATGTTCCATTTACTCCAGAGCTTGAGATGTTCTAAAGGATCACAGCAGGATCCTCAGAAAGCTAAAGATTATTATCTAATTTCTCCAATGGGATACCATATACGCATGTCCATAGATACAAAGGTAAAATGGAATTCAAAAACTTCCAAATTGGAAGAACTTTGGAAGCAATAGATTCTCTTGTGTAATCAGTGAAATCTCTGAAGATAACGTTCATAATCTTGAAAATTTGGTTTACATTTGGAAAAATATCAAAAAGAGTATTAAAATAGTCAAAATTATACAAAATTTTAATTTAGAATACCTTAAGTATGTATCTTTTCATGCTAATATGTGTCTTAATGCTAGTCTGCAATGCTGAGATGAATAAACTCATCCAAGTTTTGAATGTCTCATCAAAGCAAGTTAAAACTACTTAATTGTCAGTGCCATCTGCATACGCAAATGAGCTAATCGTCAAATATAACAACACCAATAGTTTTTCTCTTTATTTTTCATTTATCTATTTCAAAAAAACAAAGATAAGTTTAATTAATCTCCTTAATCTCAGTTTAGCTCTCCCTCTGAAACTTTCAGCATATCTTCTGACTTACTTCAGGCTTAGCAAATATATGGAAGAGTGAGAGCATAAGTTTAGGAATGATAGGAACTAAAGAGAAGTTCTCAGGAAGAATTTTATCATTTCTGTATTTTTCGGTGACTTTAGAGAAGATTGTGCAAAATAACTCAAGTCCTGTGTCTACAATTGCTAAATCATCACTTGGCATCCATTCAATGATCTCCTTGAGAGAATTACTCCATAGATCGATCCCGTCGAAATTCAAAATCTCACTGATGATCAAAGCCTGCAGTTTTTTAATTTAACAAACAAGAAAACTCTTAAATACGAAAAATAATCTCATATGTTGTTCTTTCTTACAATTGTCTCAATGATCTTCAAGTCTCCTACATTCATTATTAGGCCATGCAAGAGAGTCTCTCGTATTTCCTTTTTGTACATTAAAAACCAATAAACAAATGATTCAAACTGGAATTTTGCAGAATCTATCATCTTTCTAAAGGGTGTTTATCTCCAAGAAAAATGTGCTAAATCTCTTCACAATCTCAAGATATTTTCTTTAACTGATCTTGTTTGCTGATTTATTATCTCATTTTCCATTCTCAGTGACAGCTAAATAAGACGAGCTAACTTTTTACTGATAAAATGTATGTAATCTTTCCCTTTTCTTAATATTAGCCAACACAAATTTCTTAAACTTATTTTTACTTTTTTTTATCCTGAAAGTTTTTGATTGCTCTCCCAGTACTCGCGAAGCATATTCTTGATGAGAGCACCCATGTATATGCGTTTTTGCGTATTTTACAACTTGGAAACAAATATCTTAACTGATATTGACGCGAAATCATCAATCCTGTTGAGGGCTTCTTCGATGTAGCGCACTCCATTAGCTAAGAGGTTACTATCACCTACAAGCTGCTAGTACACATTCAGCACATTTTACATAGCCTCTTGAGTCACTCCAGTATCCATTGCTTGTTCTCCTATCTATTTTCGTTAACCTCTGCCTTTCGTTTTATTGTCAAAATTAATAATATTAGTTTTTTGTTTTCTCTTTTCTCTTTCAAGTTTTTGCCCTCCCGCCCCATCATCAACTTGAATTGACTTTTTTTTGTCTTCGTGTTTTGTCAGCTTGACATTGATTTTAAATCAACAGCTTCCTGTTTTATCTCTCTTACAGGCATTAATGCAATTCTTTCAAATATGTAGACTCCATTTAGTATCATTTCAAAATTTTAAAATCATCTTTACTAATAATTAGATAGAAAAATCTAGCACTCCTATCGCTGATTCTGAAAACAGTTAATTGCTTTTAGCATTTTTTGTATTTTCTTTTTGTTTTTATATTTGTTTGTTCTTTCAATTTGAAAGAGTATCGTCATATTTGAAATAGGAATCATTTAGTCCAATTGAAGTAATCTTTTTGACTGATTAGTCTGAATAACATTAGTTTGTAAGAAATACATGTATATTAGGTTTAAATATTTGAATAAAGGTAATTCAAAATAGATGTTTCATATTGATTTCTTTACATTCTAGTCTGATTAGTCCTTCTCTTTATCGATAATAAATACTCACTCATTCAGGATTAGGAGTGATTAAAAAATAATCTTTGAATTATTATTCTTAATAGGTTGCATTTGTTCCCATTAATATCATATTATGTGTAGGAAAAATATTGATTTTTGCTGATTGTTTTAAAATAACAAAACTGCAAGTTTAACTATTCTTTGCCAGCTTTTAAAGTCAAAGAGGAATTCCTTGCATCTCTTCTGATGATCCTTTCTAAAGACTTTCTTAATTCATAATATGATCAAAGAAGCAAGCACTAAGGAAGAAGCTATTCAACATCAGAGAAAGCGATACTGTAGCCGTAGATGCCTTAAGAAGCATTCTAGAATGGTAGTAATCTGGAGTAGAACAAAATTTCTATGTTCGGAGAAAAATAATAACAAAAGTTATTATTTTAAGATGATCTTTCGTTTGTTTCATTTGATTCTGATGAGAATGAGTTCGATGATGTAGAAGTACGTCCAATAACTGAGTAGTTTCATCAAGGCGAGAACAAGGATTGTAAACTCAAATTGTTTTTATTGCAAGATATTAACATTTGTATTTTGCATTTTGAAAAGATCTTTTTGAGGAAAAATTGCAAGATCGATAAGCTACTTTAAATGAAGCACAGAGCAAATATCGTATTGGAGAGTAGTATCAATTAGGATAGAGTAGATAGAGACAAAATGAGTTTGCTGCTATGAGGAAAAGCAAACCAACAATGTTAAGTTAAACAAAATCAAAAGGATTATTATTTACAGAATAACCGCAGCAAACCTATTATCCTAAATAAAAACCTATTAGTAACTTGATGTTTGAGACAATTGGAGACTAAAGGTAAGGTTTTGGTTGGCAAGAATAGGTCTAACCAGAAAAGAAGTAAAAACCTCCATAATCAGCTAATTATGGCAACTTTGCAAAGAGATAAAAAGAATCAGTTTGTCTGGTGCCAATACTTCAAACGAACAGGCTGCAGAGTGCGACCATACTGCCCAATTCTACAAGAAAAATAAATGGAAATTATGTTTCTGTTTAAAAGCGCAACTTTCAAATAAGCAATTTCAAAGAATAAGAACCGAAAAAGCTGATGGAAAACAACAATAATTTGAATGGAGAAGCAGCATTTTCGTTTAAAAATGTATTTACTTTAGCTTAAAACTTAGCCTTTTCACCTTCTGAAACATTGGTTGATGAGAAAGATTCTGAGCTTGGAACTGATGCCTTCTAGAGAAATAAAATAGAAGAAGCAGAAGATAAAGGTCTTCACAAAGCGAAAAGAAGCTCAACTGCTAAATATTTGTCTTGCAGTGGCAAAAAGGATTCACTGATGATAGAGAATTCTGCGAATATGCTAGTCTCAAAATAAAAAAAGAGAACCATTTTTAAGATAAGTTCTAATGTAGGAAACTCTGAAGGAACTAATGGAACTATGTAGTAAAACATAAACCTTTTGTCTCCTCATCATCGATCACCGTCGTTATCTGGTGGTCTAACTGAAGCATCTGTAGATTGGGAGAATAATTTAAAATAAAACAACTACTTTTAATTCGAAACATTGGAATAAACTTCCCTCCCTCGAGCATCAACTGCTGCTCCAACTACAAGAAAAGTTCCTGCGAAAAACAATGGATGCTTGAGTGCTCATTCAAGTTCTGGATTTACAATATCAAAGGGGCTGCAAATGAAGACATTGAAAACCTAACCGTTATTGATGAAATCATCTTCGAATTTGAGTGGATAAGTATCTAAAATTGATTCAGGATAACCATCTCAAGGAAGCGAAATGCCCGTGATAGGGATTTAAAAAAGAAAAGTACCACAGCAGTAATTGCCATAATAATAGATAAAAACGTTTTGGATGAATTCTCAAGACGATTACATCAGGCGAACTCTTGTGAAATTAGGTTGGAAGGAGATCAAATCAAGTAATTCTAACAATTTCGAGTTGAAATGGATCTACATAGATTCAAGTGATGACTACAAGTTATTGTAGGACAATTAGTTTTACAATCATTTTAAAAATAACACAGAACTTACCTCAAAAGGTAGGCTGCATTATAATCTCAAAAATAATTCATCCTATGGAGTTAATCCAGAAGAATTCTTTCCTAGATGCTTTGATCTTGGAAGTGATGTTGAAAGGGAAGAGTTCATCTAAGAATATAAAGTAACTCAAGATTTATTAGAAAGTCTTCAATTATTATTCTTAATTTGCTTGAAAAAAAAAGGCTTTTTTTAATAATTTTACATTTATTTTGAAAAAGAGAATGAACGTACTCGCTGTGCTGATCAAGCATATTGAGTACATTAAGATGAGACGTATGGAAGCATATTAGAAAGCTAAATAACTCTATAAGCTTAAGCAAACTACTAAATTAAGTGATCAACAGCATCGACCTATTTTTTCAAAAAAGAAAGATAAATTTCACAGTGCACTTATCTACGAAGATGCAAAAAGAGATAAGAGATTTATTGTCAACACATCTATTATCTCATATGTCATTGAGTTTCTGAAAAGAGCTAAGAAACAGGATGAGAATTGTCTAGAGGAGACTCATGAATTGAGGGAAATTGAGGATAACTAACGAATAGATTCTATGATTGCAGAATATGCTAAATTAACTGTACCGTTTGATGAAGACACTCAACTTTTCCAGCGGATATCTGGGATGACTTAAGAGTTCTGGTAGACGCCTTCGATGAAGCTCATCACTAAGCTCTATTCGCTTTATAAGTTTGTGAAAAAAACTGATCCATAGTTTAAAGTAAACGGAACTCGAAATGTATGGATTATCAAGCCTACAGCGAATTCAAGGTAACGAATAGAAGAACGTTGAAAGATATGAAAGTCAGGAAAACTACTATTTTTTCTTTTTTTTGCATCTTATTTAAACATTTTTCAATGTTAAAAATATTATTTAGAGGCTAGGGGATATGGTTATTAGACAAATGGGAAGATGCAATAGACTGTGGAATGAAACTGCAAGCTCGTTTAGTGTAGAAATACATAGAACATCCTTTGATTTTCTCAGGTGAACGATATGGAAATTTAAATAACAAGAAGTTTGACATTCGGCAGTGGGTGCTAGTGAACAGAATGAAGCCATTACAGATTTATTACTTTTAGAACAGCTATTTACGAATTTGCAATAGCGATTACACCACAGGGGACATCAAAGATTTATCAAGACACTTAACGAATTTCAGTGTTAACAAGTAGGGGTTAAAGAAAGAATAATGGAGTGAGACAGTCCTTGAATTAAGAGAGTTTGTGGATATGCTTCAAGAAGCAAAAGGAGTGGATTACCATAAAGACATTAAGCCAGGAATAAAGCAGCTGATTGTTAATACATTGAAATCAGCAGCTCCGGGGATAACTCACAGATAACATAGTTTCGAACTCTATGGATTTGATATTCTTTTAGATGAGAATCTCAAGCCTTGGCTACTTGAAGTTAATATGAGTCCAGCTTGTTCAGAGAGAACCTAATTTCTGACATAGATGCTTAATGATATGGCCGTGAAGATGTTTAAAATTGTTTTTGAAGGAACAGAGTAATAGATTAAGGATGAGTAGGAATTGTCGGAATTAAGAGATTCAGAATAGGAGTTGTTAAACACAGTGAATAATAATTGGGAAGAGATCTTTAATGAGGAAGAGGAAGACGATTTCTAAGATGAAATAGAATAAAATGCGCTTGGATTCAATACGGATGCATAATTAGTAGTAATTGGCTAAAAAGCTGATCTAAAAAAGGAGAAAAATCTTGATAAAAAGTTCTTCTAATATTGGTAAAATTTTGCATTAACAAAAGAAATTTAAGGATTATTCTTAAGGTAAATAACCATTTATGTTAATGAATATGTTCTTGAATACATTAATTAGGGCAACAATCTCGATTTAAACAAAATATCGACAATACTTAGCAAAGAAACAGCTGATCTTGCTACGAAAAATCAAGAGTTCGTTAATCATCTAAAAAAATATTAGGATGTACTTAGCTAAACGTAGATTGAAGTTCTTGCGATAGACAAAAGCTGCAGTGAAGATCTAATCTATTTTTAGAATGAAAATGTCCATGAAGAAACTAGTTTACCTCCGAGAATATCGAGCAGCTACAAAAATACAGTGCTTGTTTAGAATCAGTCAAAGTAGATAAAGATTATTGTTCTTAAGAAGATAAAGTAAAGCGATTATCTTATAATGTTGGGTAAGAGTTTGGAGAGCTGCAAAGATCCTGCTGGAAAAGAGAAAAGAAAGGAAGAAAATTTTGTTGATTTAGGAATTTATCAAAAGAAGATTTAAACATAGAGTTGAATAGTTGAGGAAGATTTAAGCGTATTGGCGCATGGCAAAGTGTAAAAAGAATTATTCTGTTTAACTTGCTCGACATAAGGCAGCGATTAAACTACAAGCGTTCTTTCGAATGCATTTAGCAATGTAGCAGTTGTAGAGGCTTCGCATTTCCTTTTTAGCTAAAAGAATTTTCAGAAAACACTGGGAATTTTTGCTGAATAAAATTAAAGAAAAAGCAAAATTATTCAATTTTGTAAAGAAATTAGGAATAATTCTTATAAACTCAAAGAAGAGCACATGTTTAAGTCTGATTAATACAAAGGCTCAAGAGCGAGAAAGAGCAGCATTGATCATTTAAGGTTTAGTTAAAATGAAGAAAGCGAAAAGGCTAAGAAAAAGAATGAAGAGGCTTCGTCTATTAATCAAATTTTAAGTAAAAATACTTACAAAAATAAAATAATTCTCTAATTGGTGGGTTAGTTTTAGCTAATTTTAAAAGAAATTTACAATTTAAGATATTCATTTATCAGCAATTCTTTTTTTTTGTTGTTGGTAATATTATTTTTGTTTTTTCAGAGACGATTTCGAGTATTTCTCTAGCGTTGTTAATTTTTGGAATACTTTAATTCTCGAAAAAGAGCTATTATTATAATTATTAACTTCTTGAGAAGAGCAAATGCTATGAAATAGCTGAAATATCTCAAATAATAGAGATTAAGAGTAGAAAATTATAAAAATTAATTTTATTAGACTGATAATTTTAGGAAGAATATGATAAACCAACCATTTGAGATCGAAAAAAGAAATTCTAGCAGCCTTAGATAGACAATCAAATATCAAGATACACCACCCTACAATAATAATCTTCAACAAAAATAGCCTGCTCCTTAATTCAATTACATGAGGGACACCAAATCAAAAATTAATTCAAATTAATTCAATACTATCAGCACTACCAATAGCAGCAGCAAAACTAATAAACCTTAACAATCTCGAAAACCAAATAAAACTTAAGTTTAGATGTTAGAAAGACCTTCTTCCTAGCAAAATGTTCTTAGAAAGTAAAAAAATACTATCCCTAATTTGCGATAGTTAGATATTGATTAGTTAATTTACAATTATGCAAATGAGCCAGAATATGAACGGAATCTTTCTCCAAAGCAATTAGTTTTACCAAAAACATTCGATTAATACAGACATCTTAGAATGGGTGATTTGAGGAATTAAGATAAAAATATGAGTATTCCTGAAATTTAAGCAAATTCTGAGCGGTTCTTGTAAAAAAATGGTGGATTGTTTCCTCTGAAACGGACGATGATGTTTTGAGAAATTGTGTAAAATAGTTTATGAATTTGTATGAATTTTATTTTAGGAGTTATGCAAAATTCTGTTGATATTTTTCAATGATTTTAACAAGGAGAGACACGTAAAACAAAGAATATGCATTAGAGCGATATATTTGATTTATTCTCAATCTCCAATAAGGCATCTTTGTTTGTGCAGTTAGTGCCAGTGTTCTTCTTTTTTCTCTTTTCTAAGATAAATGACAATTGAATTATCTTTAATTTGAATTTTGCATTTTGAAGGGTCAATGTTATTAGACGCTTTAGGTACAGAGAAAAGATAGTTCTTGCCTCTGAATTCATGTACTTTCACTTCGAAACTGTTATCAAGGAATCTTGAACTGATTTTGGAAGCATCGTGGTTTCCAATTCCTGGAATATCTACGTTAACTCTTTGGTTTATTGTAAGAAAGGAAAACAATCAAAATTAGCTTGAAAATGTCTATTAGTTTATTACTTGATGCCCCATTCTCCTGATTCGAAGAAAGAGAATTTCTTGAGAGTTTCGTAGTAAATTTTCTTCTCATCACTGACCAAAGTTGGTTTAGGTGCATCTGTTTGATTTGGCAAGCAAAATATTAAAAATGTCAGGAAATCATATTTGAAAAATAGTTCTATGATTGCATACCACAAAGAAGGAAAATATCGCTGCCTTCTTAGAAGAAACTACTGAAGAGCATGTTGAGATTGCTCAAGGGTTTGGCATTCTCAGTTGTTGAGATTTGTATGTACGTAGGATTGAGATCAGTGCGAACTTTAGCTGCTTCAAATAAAAATTCTTAAAGTGTCAAGGAGTTCTCAAAGCGATCTAGCTATTCAAAAGGTACTTCGTACTTATAAGGATAGTATCCTTTGTCAGATAGATTAGGATATTTTAAATGTAGGTACAACAACATTTTTACTTATTTATTTTTCTCTTTTCTATTTGTTTTATCTGAATATTATTCAATTTGGTTGCTTTTCAAAATGAAATGATCCCTTTGATAGCCCCCTGGATATAAATTGATCAATTAGAAAATTTTTAGAACACTTCAGTTTGAGAAATATTCTTTTTTGCAAAGATTGCTTCCAATTCCATGAGAGCATGAGATTTTAAATGTAAAATTATTAAAAACCTCTTCATTTATTTGCTAGTTTTTCTACTTCTATTAAATTCCTTCTTATCTTTCATTTTTATAAGCGCGTTCTCGTATTTTACAAAAGACAAAAACTCTAAGAATATTTAAAATATTTTCCTTTCTTTTGTTATTTGCTGGAGAATTTATCATTAGCAAATTGTTTTTAACAATCCAGAACAATAAACATCACGGATTTGAGAAATTTCTTCTTTTCCTTTCTAGTATCTTAGATTTCGCATAAAACTCCTTGAAAAAAGCAAAATCTACGTTATGGAATATTCCTTCGTTGTTAAAAGCTTTGGAAAAATATCATTTGAGGAGAAAAAATTAAAAAATAACAACAAATTTAATTAATCTAAAGAAAAAAGAATATCACAGATAAATGACTTCAACTTTCAAGAGACTCATTCCTTCTTTAAATAGAATTCTTGTTAAGAAAGTAGAAGCTTAGACTAAATCTAAGTCAGGAATCATCCTTTAAGACCCTACGGATAAGACTACCTTCGGTGAAGTCATCTCAACTGGTCCAGGTAAAAATAACTCATAATTATCTTTCTTTCACAAAAATAATTGTTTTATTTTGACATATTTTCAGGAAATATCGACTTGAATGGTAAGATTATCCCATTGGCCGTGAAGATTGGTGATCTCGTTGTGCTTCCTGACTACGGTGGTGCTAAGATTAATTTAAAGGATGGTGATTTTTTCGTGTACAGAGACACTGATGTTATTGGCACTCTCCAAAAGGAATGAGAGTTGGCATTTGCAATAATATAAATCAGTTACATATTCTTGTATGTGCGTGAGATATAATTTTGCTCAGTTTATTTCATATCTTGCTTTAAATTGATATTTCAATTCTTTCAACAATAAAGAAAACGCCAGTTATCTTTTCCTCTTTTGGATGGCAATATTTTTAAGTTTTTCATTGCCGTTCCTTAAATAAAATTCTTTTGTAAAACTAAATCTCACCAGGTCAATAAATTTACTAAATATCTCCAACATTTTGGATCATTTTGCTAAGAAATAATCAGTTCTAACAACATTTAAATGAGATTCTCCTATGTAGGTATTCAAAGTTAGATCCTTTTCAGTGATTTATCTTTTGTTTATCAATAAAAACCGTTATGGGCTCCTTTTTTGTTCTTAGGGTCCATCTTTAATTAGATTATTCTAGAAAACAATGATTTTGATTAAAAGAAGATATCTAAATTTGATCCTGTTATCAGAATCAACAACTGCTAGACAAACAATACCGAAAACTATAAATTTGTTTTTGATTCAAAAACTCGTAGTTTTTAACAAAAAATGTTCAAATCTACTCACTTTTTCTCTCATTTGCTCATGCATTTTTTCTTTGCTTCTCTTGTAAGAGTGCATTGAGGAATGAATGCAAAATGTAATTCTACTCCGCTGAATAAATGAATTTCTTTCCCAACTCGACTTTACTCATCTGAGAAGAATTTTCAAATAGATTATCCAATATTTTATCTATTTTTTAGTTATTATCCGAAGTCTGAATGAACGAACTGTAGAATATTTTCTTCACTTCATTTCTTTCAATCATGTGACTATCATCTTCATCAATAAAGTCAAGCAACAGAATGAACTTCTATTCTGGTAAACCTTCCTAGAAAACAATACAAAACAACCAATCTTTTTCCAATTTTCATAATTGTAATAAATCAAAAGTTTTTGCTATCTTTTTGGAGAGATTTAAATTTACTTAAAGTATCTTGCAGAGACTGTAGAAGTAAGCATATGTGGTTTTCGTGACAGTCCTTTTGAATGCCAAGAAAGCAATTCGATTTAGAAACAATTTATCCTCAATGTTGAGTTCTTCTATTTAAAGAATCTCTTAGAACGCCCTGTTTGATTCGAAAACAAACTTGTCTTTGATCGTAGAGTCTTCCTTGATTTTAAAGAATTTCCTCATATCTATTTTCTCATTATCCTCGTCGATTCCATTTTAATCTATATACTAAACGCGAAATTGCTAAAAGATTTAATTGATGCAAGCATGCACTGGACTCTTTTTGTAAGTTGGAAGAACAAAATATTCAAATTTCTTCCATTTGCTCTAAAATTCCTTAGGATTCTTTAAGGTACTATTTTCAACATATCCAACATGAGATGCTGCTTCATCTTTATTCATATCATAGCTGAATTACTTGAGAATCTTCACTGGATGTTCCATGGAGTTCGTGAGTGTGTGGAATTGATTGAAGCAATCTTAACAAAATGGTGAGCTGCATTCGGTGCATTCAAGAGCAGCGAGTGCGTTATTGCATTCTCTACATGCGATAATAGGATTTTTCTTGTAACTTTCAATTTATTTTAATCTTTGAATTAACAATTCCCGTTCTATTTTAATGTATGTGCTCCTAAGAACACCGAACACTTCCATATTGTATTATGTCTTTTTCTTATTTACTATTCCCAGTTAGCTTACTTTAATATCTTCCTCTTTCTCATTTCCTCTCTTGTATTGGCGATACTCCGGTGGACAGTGCGATTAGAAATATTTTTTTTCAATCACCAGTTACTCCGCTTCCTCATGTTTTTTTTTGACTTCTGCCTCGAATTCTTTGTTCAATCTCGCCCTGTCTTATGCCCTCTTCTTATCAGCTTTCTCCTTGTCCTTGTCAGCGTTCTAAATTAGCTTGTCTTGCTCTCTAAAGAAAACAATAAGTTATTGTTAATTGTAAAATAACCACATCAAAACTAAAAGAATTGATGTATTTATCAATATTATTTTTTTATTTAGTTAACTCTTTTATGATTGCTCCTTGGTATTGCCATTTTTCTTCTTCTTTACGAATCCACTCAGGTTTATCAGAGATGATTGCTTGAAAGATATATTTGAGACCTATGATCAAAATGAACAGAATAATGTAGAGCCATGTTTTGATTGTTCTGATTTCATCATTCGTATACAAGGACTCAGTAATGAATAATTCAATTAATTTATCATCCTTTTTGTAAAGCAGTCCTATGTTAGATACCTGTTTTATAGAGAATAATTGGATATTAATATGGATTTTTTGGGATCAATTGTGTTACCACTGAGACTAGCGAGAAGCATTGCCAGATAAACAACCACTCTCCTATTCCTGCACTTCTTTAACAAGTCGGACGTTTGAGAACATACATAAAGGCATTCAGTTTATTCCTTATATCTAGAGAATCTACTACAAGACATATTGCTGGGCCGATTGGAAAAGCAGATGCAAAAAGTGTGACATATCCAAGATCGATAAATCCATCTGAATAAAAATTCACGGTGTCCAAATAGTCCCCTCGAAGTGAATTAAGCTCAATAGAGTCAACATCAATATGACGGATAAGCTTAATTTCAGGTTATTTCATGTTATGCGCTTCATCTTTATCCTCACGAACTAACGAAATAACTGCTCGATTCAAATTTAACATTTCTGTTGAGCAGTAGTCGTTCCAATATTTTTCGATAATATCTTTGTTTTCTTAGACTTTAGATTCATCGAGTTATCCTTGACTAAGATGATGCTCCATAGCTCGAGTTTTGATTTTTTCGAAGTAGTTTTTTTCAGCTCTTTTGTAAAAATATAACGGCAACCATACATTCAGTAATGTTCCATTTATCTAGATTTTACAAACAATCAACATTAGCCTTAAGCTAAATTTATCCCAATAATTTCATCAGTTTACTTATTTCACAAGTAGAATCGGCAGGAGCATGAAGAAGAGCGTTGAGAAATTAGAATCCCCTTGCAGGAAGGCTACATAGAACAATGCAAAATAACTATTGAGTACTTTAAATGCCATAAGTTTGTAGATGATCGACTGCTCATAGGAGAATTCATACTTATGATTCTCATACTACGCGAACTTCCTGACGAAGAAAGTGTACACGAAATTGAGAACTTAAATACTGACACCTTGTAGAGCACCTGCTAGTGTCTTATACAGATTATTCTTTGTACTGGTGGAGTTAGTAGTTGTGAAGGATTTCTTGAAATCGTCAACGATTATGAAAGTATAGACAACTAGAAACATCAATCCAGCGAGAATAGGGATGGTCAGTAGAAGTTTTAATATCTTTTTTTTTGAAAAATGAAAGGGTTTTAGATGAATAATTAATCAATAATTTAATTGTAAAAAATGAATTATTTTTTGTTGTTACAGTTTATGCTTTTTTCTAGTGTTTTGTGAGAGCCCCTGTGATAGCAGATATACACTCATCACCTACAAAATCCTCTCTCAGCTGTTTATTAAGTATATCAGGATTGTTCATGAGTTCAAGAGTTCCCCATCGGTAATTGATTTCTGAAGTTTTGCGCTTCCAGAATTCGACAATGATTGTTGACCAGATCATCACATAAAATACCCAAAAGGAAATTAAAATATTATTGTAATCTGAAGTACGTTCAGCAATAATGTAGATCTGTAGTGCTAAACCAGGAGCAGCTAGGAGCATTTGAAAGCATGTTACAAAACTCTTCCAGCCAAAATAAAATGCTATTTTTTCTCCAAAATACTACCGAAGCAGGGTAACAGACGTAAAATTTTATTCCTTAGATTCAAGTAGATAGTCGTCCATTTGATTTAAAGGCTATGGCCAATACCATTTAGTGTCATCTACCCATTGGAATTTTATTCTCGCAATACCACCGTATGTGTGCATTTTGTAGTAAGAACGAATGAGTTGCTAGGATTTGAGATCAGAAAGATTAATAATATTATTTAGTTGCATTTCGATGATTTCCTGTCGTTATTTCGATCGAAATGGTTCAAATTTAGTTACATTTTCAGGGTTGAAGAGCTCGTATTAGTAAGAATCAACTAATTTCATTAACATCTGCAGTTAAAGGAGAAAACAAATGAAAAAAAATTTGAACTCTTCATGATAAAATGATAAAACTTCTTCTTCTTTTGTTGTTATTGTTGTTTACTTTGCTTTGTTTGCAAGCCATTTGAAGAGATAATTGCGGCATTCCTATCAGCAAAAAGATCTTATTGGGTTCAACCGATTCAAGAAGATAGACATTGAAATTTGATTTTCGGAGTACATCTATTTAGAAATTCAAACTATTTTCATTGTTATTCTTCGGTTCGACATTTAGCACAATCACAAAATCAGGCAAGAACAGCCTTGTTCCAAAAGCATACAGTTCTTTCTCTCGTTTATTTATGGTAAAATTAGATGTCTCGATAAATTCACTTGAAGTACGAATCGTTTACTCAAGAGCCACGTTCATTTATCTGAGCTAATTATTTAATCCCTAATCCTTCTCGAGAGCTTCTTAGTAGAGTTCCCTGATCTTTTCATGTTAAACTAACTCTCTAGGTCTCCAACCTTCTTTATTGTCAACTTCCATATCAGCTCCACTGCGAAGTAATATAACCACGCCTTCTTCAAAGCCATTAATCGATGCAATATGCAAGGCTGTGTTTCCGAACAAATCTTACCTATTTTTTTAAAAAAAGAATGAGCTATGTGTATAATATTTTTCAAAAATAGAAATAATCTTTTGTTTCTGTGTGAACAAACGCATTTTTACTGATCAATGTATTAGTTTTTATTGAAGGGTTTTTTTAGATTCATGGCGAAATCATTCTCCCATTTCGCAAAATCCTCTATTACTTAAAGGAACTACTTCTCATAAAGCTTTTCTTCTCCCTGAATCATCGGGAGAATGGAGTTAGAACTGATGATAAAAGTGAATTCTTTGCCTGATCTCTCCTTGTAAAATTAATCAGAGAATGCTGTTTTTTGAAAGGAGTTATCCACCATGAATTCAAGAATATCAGGATTCTTCATCTTCGCTGCTGCATGCATAGCTGTCATATTGTTCTGATGCGGTCTGAATGAAAAAATAATGTTAGAGATCCTAAACAGAAAAACAATAATTTTTCCAAGAAACTCTTACTGTTTGGCCATAATATACGATTATTTGAAACCAAAAGCATCTTTAATGATTTTCATTGAGTTGCCTCCAGGGAATAATGCTGACCAATACAGGATACGAGACTTAAGCAACGCAGAAGTAATATATTTTGTTTTGAACTGCTTCATAAAGAGTTTGTCCTGTGCTTTTGTATAAAGATACATTTCGTCTTCTTCTAATATTCCATTTTGATTTTTCTCAATATTCTTAATCTCATCAACCAGATTCTAGCACATCAAATGCACAACTTTCTTGCTATTCTGTTGATATTAAATGTGTAATATTGTTAATAAAAATGGCCCTAAAAGTCAAAGTAAATTATTACGCTTAACCCTGCTAGATCAAGAGGAAAGAGCCCTCTGTAGTCTGGAAAACAAAGATAAGCTCGCGTTGGTGTCTTATTCTTTTGAGGCTAAGAAAATTCAGAAGGAGAAGCAATCGAAGGAGGGATGATATGATTGAGTAAAATACTCACACTTTCGAAGTTACCATAATATCCACACCAGTGAAGCGCTGACCAATGTGTTCTTGGGTTGCGATGGTTCACATCCGCACCAGAATCCAGTAAAATTTGCAGGCACTTTGTTCTCCCTGATTCGTCTATCGTTTCTTGTATGCAACTTAGAATAAGCGGAGAATTTCCAAATTTATCTAGTTCATTCACATAATTTTGCAGCATTTCAGCTGGTGAAAGATGGGTGTTTCCAGCTTCTTCAGGCGGTTGATCTGACTAAGTGTTCTTAAGCAACTTGAATTGTTTGATAAGATCTTCGACCATCTCATGGTTCGTCTTGAGACACGAACGATGGAGAATATTTCTGCCAACATAATTTTTCAGTGTGTAGTCGTCATAGTAAAATTTTTGCTTCAGCCGCAAGACTTACGATAATCTGCTTCGACCTTTTTTGGATTTGGATTTTTTACTCTCGCCTTTCTTCAGCACCAGTGGTTTAAGAGTTTCCTTCTGTTTTTGCTATTTTTATTGCTATTTCTATTCTAGAGGTAGTTTTTCAGATGTAGGTTCATTTTCTTCTGTCTTTTGATTTGGATAAGAAATCTAACCTTCTCCTTCCCCTTCTGAGGAACTGCTTGAACTGTCACTCTGACTATTTAAGTTTGCCGTGTCAAATTAGTCACTATCTACACTTTGAACAGAATCCCTTCTTTCTTTTTTCTTAGATTTGTTTCTTGGTGTTGATTCAGCTTTCAATTCTAAGGAAACCTGCGAATTTTTTAAAAACATCTTCTTCTTTTCTGAAGCACTATTCGCAGGGCCAACACCATTGCGTTCAACAGCTGAATCTTGCACCAAACTGAGCTTTAAAGGATCTTCATTATGTTCTTAAGCAGTAAGTGCAATACTTACAGTTTTGTTAGTTTTATTAGGCTTTTTATTTTCCTTATTTGAAGCCATTGATTGTGTATTTTAGATTTTCGAGATTGCTTTTTTTGTTCCCAAAAAGAGTTAGTTGTCTGGCAGTATTCTCTTTGTTGTGCAAGAATTTAATCAAAATTTGCAAAGATTAATAATCAAAGAGGTTTCAAAATTTCTTTGAATCAATTTATTTTACAAAAAAATAGTTAAGAAAAAGTGAAATAAAACAGAAATTAACAAAAAAGTAAATATGAGCAGTTACACAGTTGCAGGATCAGCCGATATTGAGAATACTGGAATAGTATGACATAACAAATTGTTTCCAACTTGTTTGTAGCTGACATTTATTTGATCTTGTGATGTAGTGTGAGACCATAGCAAATGAGATCAAGAAATTCTACAAGAACATTGACTTTAGAATCATTATAAAGCATCCATCAGAATGGGAAGAGTACATTCATGAAGTAACTCTTATTATTTATTAGCTTATCATTTGTTTTAGAGTTTCTGAAAACTTTCTTTTTAATGATACTTTAGATCCGCAGGACTTATGGATTTAAAAAGCAATTGAATCCCATCATTTTCACGCTGGATGGTAAACTAATCGGAGGAATAGATCAGTTTAAAGAGATGGCTGAGAATAAATTTGGAATCAACACTTCAACTCTTGCTAACTCTATCACCACTAAAGTAACAACAAAAGATATTTGTTTGGTAGGCTAATTTGTTGTATTTTATTATCAGATCAACATGGTCTAAGTTGATAAAGAAGTCGCAGCAAAGAAGAAATTGCGTAAAGGAAAAAGGACCCTTGAAGAAAAAATACAAGATTCACTTAAGATCAAATACGAAGAAGCTATCCTTCATCCAGTCAAGGGAATCTTTGTTTCGGACATCAATGAAGGAATGCAGGTAGATTTAAAGATTTTTCAGTTAGAATTTAAATGATTTGCTAATAATCTGTACTTTTTATCAAGTTCTACATTAAAAAAGAAGAAAGGTTGTGTCCTCCTGTGATTATTCCACCTGAGAATATCGCTGAAGTGCACAAGTAATTGGTCGTTGAAGGTAAAAACACAAAAATGATTTTAATTAGTTGATGGTATTCTTCAATATTTTTGTTAATTAATTTAGAGGACATCAATCTTGCTGAAATCGCAGCCAAAGATAATTATCCACCTGAGATAGTTGCTGTCCCAGTCGAGGAGGATGTTGAAAAAAGTGTCAGTCAAGCAGGATCCAAGAAACTTTAAGGATAGTCGTCATAAATTGGATTTACACCCAGAGAATCCAAGTAATATGGTACTCCTCGAGATTTTGCAAAGGATCAAGCTACCAAGGCAAAAAATGATATTATTGGATAGATCAACGAAGGGAGCAATTAGCTGATTGAAGAACAGAGCAATGTTCCAAGCTAAACTTAACTGCCTACTGATTAGCGTGTACCTTCTTAATAGAGCAATAGGCCTAAAACAGAAACACTTGGAGATGTTGAAAAAGTTGAACCAATTAATCTCGAACAAGGCGGCGAAACTCAAGAATAAAATCAATAATTCGAATAATAGGATTATTAAGAAGAACAAGTAGATGTAGAAAGACTCAAGGAAAATAGTATGATTCCTACAAGCAGCATTATCCCTGAAGTCTTTGACATCTCCCCATATCTCATTAAAGGAGTAAAAATCGATTAAAAAAGAATCTTTTTTGTTGGTTAATAAAATAATTCATTTTACATTGTTTATGACTCTTTTTTCAATTTTTTCAGAAAAAAGGCACATAATTCGCATTAGCTTTCCATCCATTTCCTTTATTCGATGGTCAAGCCATTCTTTTCGAAAAATACCCTCATATTGAAGGAAAAATTGAAAATCCTCTTGAAAATAAAGAATCTAACCTTGAAGCTTCAAAAGAACCAGGATTAGAAAATGAAGAATAAGTAGAATAGATACCAAATCCAATTCAAGAGAAAGAGTTGACTGAGGAAGAAAAGAAAAAGAAATTAAATGAAGAATTGCTCTAAAAGTAAGATGCTACTTTAATCATTGATTTTAGCTAAACTGAGAGAGCTCGCAGAAACAGAGAAAATGGAAATAAGCATAAAGAACAATACAAAGAACAACAAAAACGAATCACTGAGAAAGCTAATAGTCAAAAATAAACTGAAAGCCAATAGTAGTCGTAACAATAAACTTCACAATAAAATTTACTACAACAACAACAACAAGGTCAATTATCTCATGACAGTGGTAGAGAAAAAGAAACGGCAGAAGCAGAAAAGTAATAAGCTAGAAAATCCCAAGAGAACGTATTGACAGAAGGAAATGTTCAAGAGTTAAATGAAGAACTCCTTGCAGCTCCTCCTTCGTATAATTTCAAGAGCAGATGCAATCGAGAATGTGTAGATATTTTCAAGCCACTCGCGAAGGCAGAATGGAAAATTATCTGCAAAGTAATGAAGAAACTGAATTGCATTGTCAGTTTATAGATTCTGCCTTTTGGATATCACTCGCATCTCCCTCTCTCATCAGGTGTTGTGAATCTCTTCCTCAGAAAATTCATGATCCATACGCATGAGAATCAAAGCCTCCTTCCAATCCTCTCCGAAGTAGATAACGAGCAAGATCCTAAACTTACGCTGCTTCCTCTCGAGCAGATCATTATCAACGATGAACCAAAAGCTGTCAAAGTTGATAAATACTTCACAAGTAAAAAATAAGATTTGAATATTTCAAATATGACTTGTTGTTGATTGAAATACATTTTGATAGTTCCATCTTTCGAGTTCCCTCATGGCATTGTGTTCTTCAAGAAAGAGAAATAGTTGAAGAAAAAGAAACTCATCAAAAAATTCAAGAAAATCATGTCAAGTCTAGCACCTCAACCAGAAGGTATTATTTTTATAATCATAAGGATAAGTTAATTTATTGGTGTTTTTGCTTATTGAATTAATAGATCAATTGAAGATTGGATTTAACTTGATCATTACTAAGCAGTTTATGCTTGTAGTACCTTTGTGCAAGCCATACTCTTTCTTTAATGGCTCTCCTTTGTTCTTGCATCCTCTTGCATATCTTGGGTTCCTCCATCTACCTAAATTGACTCTAAAATGGCCTACTACAGCTTATTAGGTTGAAGATCAGGCTTCTGCTTTTGATAGACTCCGTGCATAAGCATCCTTCCAATGAATTTGTGGCAAATAATATGTTGTACTTGATACATATTTTAAGAAAGAAATTTCACTAACAAAAAACAGAAAATGAAAATCGAAAATCATAATATTTTGACCAAAAAAAAATGAAAATTTTAATCGTATTTGAGAAAAATATTTCTCATGTTATTTGTCTGATATGATTATTTGTGGAAGAGATTGTGTATTGAGAAGAGAAATAATAATAATTTTTGAGGAGAGGGAAGAAAAAGATTAGAATAATATTATGTAAAACTAAACATAACTTAGAACTACTAAATAGTAGGGACTAAAATGGATTATTTCGAAGAATAAAGATAAAATATTGTTGCAACTGGCTTACAATAGAGTTTAGAGCTTAAACAGAAGAAGAAGATTTTGAAAAAGGTGAACAAGGATTGTAAGGATTTGCTAAGATAATAATCAGTAGAAGCACTTGTGCCATTTTAAAAGCTAAAGAAGAAGAAAAAAAATGAGGCAATAGGTAAGAAACAGTAGTTTCAAATACATAGAGTCTCGAAGAATTCCTCAATAGAAGGAAATTTATCTTCCTTTATCGAAGAGCAAGGTGCTATTATGATCTATTAAGAGGAAGAGAAGGATGTAAAAAAGTATCAAGAATATCCATAAGCTCATGTGTTTAAGCCTCTTTTCTAACCTCGCATTTATCACTTGGCTGGCGATATTCTAGTTGAACCTCGCTTTCCTCGAAACTAAGAGGAAAAGATACAAAATGGATAAATTTTCAATTACTTCAAAAATCTTGTGTCTGTGGAGAGTAATAAGAGTTTTCTGACTTTTTCGATGGATAGTGTTCGCCCTTTGAAATTATTCGATGAAGTCATATATTGCCTTGAAAATTCTCAAGATGCCTCCAATTACTAATATGCCATGACACTCAGGGAATATCAGCAAACAGTCTTTTTAGTTTAAGAGCTGATTCAGTAAGTTATTGATTAATATGACAGCAATCCTAGTGATCTTCAAAAATTGCTAAAACAAAGAGAAGAATATATGATTTCATGCGAGAAAAAATTAATTGAATAGCTCTCTGCTGAAGGTGCTTTCGCGTGTATCAGGCTACTTAATCTTTCGTTCAGTAATAAGGCTTGTGAGACTATTCGACTGAGTTTCACAAAAAATAGCATTGCAATGCTCGGAGTTGATTTCTAGACAGCACTAACTCATTTTATGCGTAAAGGATTTATGGATTTCTTCAACCATTCCACAAGAAGAATGATTTTCAGAACAACTTTGGAATCATATTAAGATAAAAAGAGGAAAACTACTTTCAATCTTCCTTCTTTTGAAGTGATTACAATGGATGGGATTAAATTGATATGCGATGGTGAGCTGGAAGCTCAATCAGTTGAATTCCCTGAGCATCTAAGATTCAAAGGAGCACAAGTAAACAAGCTAAATGATTTAGAAATAATAAATATTTTTCGTTTCAAGATTTCTCCTTAGTAAATCAACTCTGTACTGATTCTTAGAAATGATAAATTACCTCAAAAGGTTCGTTTTGAATAGCAAACAGAGATACTTAGTTTTGAATATTCGATGATAAGTTCAATATTCTTAGAAAAACACTATCCTGCAGAATATGAATCACTTTGTAAACTATCCAATAAAAATAACCAAAAGAAAGAATGCGGATTCAGATATTTAAATGAAAAAAAAGATAACTCTACAAATTTAATGGAAGAAGAGTAGGAATAAACAAATATTGCATTATTGCAGGTATGAATTTATTGTCAAAGTAAGTACTTTTCAAGATACAAAAAATAATTGCAAAATGATCTTTAAGTTGTTATTATTCTTGAATTTTACGAATAGCAATTTATTTTTTTCAAGGGAATAAAAAGAAGTACAAATATTGTTTTTATTCATTTCTAGATATAACTCTATTGGGTAGAATACTTAGTTTCATATTTATCTTGTATTTTATATTTACCAACACAAACCGAAACCACGCAAATCGCGTTGAAACTACATAATCACTTTTTTTGAAGACCGTTTAGAGAAGCAACAGGAACAATTATGATAAATATCAAACCTGAATATGAGTAATAAATTGAAAGTTCTTCGAAATTAAAAGAGAAGTTCAACCAAATTGTAAAGATAATTTGAGAAAAATAAGAGTAAGAAAAACTATTGTTGGCTTCCAAATAATAAATTAAAAAAAAAATACAATCCTTGTTTAGAAAAATGGAAGAATAGCTACCTTGCGCAAGTGAAACAATTCAACCATTAATAGTTCATAGTACAGAGAGTCCTGAAGAAGATAAAACATAATAAGAGAGTATTTATCTTAACGTATCATAGTTAAACAAAAGAAAAAAGTTAAAAAGATTATTAAGGATATAAGATGTAAAAAGAAGAAGTTCCAGATAAATATTATTCTAAAACATGCTTAAAAAGGCATCAACGGACTTAATATTGAGAAAACTGCAGAAAATGCTGTAATTCTTTATCAAGATAGGAACTAAATGCATGAAGAAAGTCATATTTTTCGACAAATAGCCATGAGATCTGTGTACTTTATTGCTGGAGATATCATAATTGAACCTCGCGACACATTGAATGGAGAAGAGAGAATCAGACATTTAGATATCTTCAACAATTTTAGAAATATTACTTCAGTCGAAAGTTGTAAGAATTTCCTTCAATTTACCATGGAAAGTGTGAAACATTTGCTGGATTTAGAGGAGATAATCTACTGCTTAGAAAACTCTTAAGATGCCTTAAACTACTAATATGCTTAATCTCTCCGTAGATACCAGCCAGCCGTTCTTTTAGTAGAAGATCTAATTGATAAGGTAATAAATGAATACAATCAAAATCCTTCTGATTTAGAGGAACTACTTAAACAAAGAGAAGCATATGTTATTGAACAGCAGAATAAGCAGCTTGAAGAACTAGGCAATTAAGGTGCATTTGCTCGTGTTTGCTAGCTCTCTCTTTCGTTTAGAAATAAAACCGTGTAATCTACTCATATGAGTTTCACCAGAAAAGTATCGGATTTTTAGGTGCAGATTTTAATTCAATGCTGACTTATCTATTGCGTTAGGGATTCATCAATTTCCTTAATCATTAATCAAGGAGAATGGTTTTCGATCAACTATTGAACATTTTTCAGACTTTACATCTATTTTGTATACTCTTCCTTCTTTTGAGATACTGACTGCTGATGGAATTCGATTTACTTGCGATTGTGATGTAACATGTAAATCTGTAGAATTTCCTGAAGACCTGTAATTCAAAGGAGCTGACGTAAAATAGCTTAATAGTATAGAATCAATTCAGGTAATGAAGTTTACAGTGACCCCAAAGATTGTTCGTTCTGTTCTTGAGATCAGGGAAGCTACTCCCGCTAATTTTGCAGACAAGATAAAGCTTTTTTGCTTTGATCATGCGATGAGAAGTTCAATTTTAGTTGATAAATATTACCCTGATTTAATCAAACAACCGAACAAATTCTTTAAAGATGATGGCATGTAATGTGGATACAGAAGAATAAATACATAACCCTAATAGTCAGACTAAATAATCTACTGAGATTCAAACAATCTAATTTTGAAAATACTATGAAAGAATCTTCAAAAAAAAGAGAGATTCATTTAAATTCTATTATATTTTTAATCTTAATATAATATACAACAATTTTCAAGTTGATTGTCCTCCTTTACCAAGGAGTCTCCCTACAAACCGACTATGCCCGATTATATGGGTTGTTGGACACTTGGGAATTCTGAAAAATATTTTAAAAAAATAAGATACAAGGCTAGTCCTTCAGACTCTCCTGAATTGAGTTAGATCTTTCCTCTTGTCTCTCATCAGTTTGAGATCCTTATTTCTTGGGTCAGTTTCTCCATAGATATACCTAAAAGAATATCATACGGTTGTGAATGTGGTTAGACTCTCATTAAAAACATTGGGAATTGGAGTTATTAACAGCTTTCACAAATGTAAATGACTCCTTTTCGTTGGTGTAGTAGACAAGATTGTGATTGTCCGCCATTTAGCATGGTGATCTTTGCTCAGCTTTTTGCTATCGTAAGGAGATTTAAGTAGCAATTTGTGGAGGAATTTATACGATTCTTCGGCAGTGATCTAGAAAATAGAAACTGCACCACTGACATCTTGTTTTCCAATATCACTATTCCAAGGTATTTCATTTTGGGTCTTAGAAGCTGATTTCCCACCTTTTTTTGGCCTTTATCATTTTTATTTACTTAGATTCTGAGCATGAAAAAGTTGGCTCTTTGGATGCATTAGTTCATTAGAAACAAATACTTCAACCTCATCAGTCGGGCTTTGTCTCTTTTTTCGCTTGCATCCTTTGAAATTTATTTTCTTATTACTACAAGAAATTTCTTTCTGTATATTTTGGAGATCTCCCATTATTTAGGGCTTCATTAGTTGCTAATTCTCTGCACCTTTAGTGTAAATAATGATCACAACCTTTAGGTCAGAACTTTTCTGTAATATGACAAGCAACCTTTTAACTGTGTTGTTCTATTAAATATGTAAAAATATTAATAAAATTAAAATTATGTTCTATTAGCGGGAAACACATTTATTTTTATAATTATCAAATTTCAGGCAAAAAGTGAGTAAGAAAAATGTAAGGAGAAAGTGAAATTAAAAATATTGAGTATCTACTTTCGTATGTGAACTTAATGAAGTAGAAGAGAGAGAGAAATATGAACAAAAATATCAGAAGAAAGAAAATAGAAAGCTCCGCTCCCCAACATATTGAAATAGATGCTTTTGAATTAGATGATCAAATTTCGAAATCTATTAATTTCTTGATAAAAAATCTGGAGGTAGTTGAATCAATCAGAAGTATTAAAAAATAAGAAAACGTTGTTTTCGCAAAAATTATTAGAATCATATGATTATTTTGATTTGTAATTAAATAGTTATCTAGCAATATGGAAACCAAGGAAATGTGCAGCTTTAGCAACCTTCAGGCATCTAACGTTGAGGAAAATGAGCTATGTGAATTTGATAGAAATACAATAAATAATTAATCTGAAAGAGTTTAAAATGGAACAATTAAAAAGTAAGAAGAAGAATCAGTATTGGTATTGAGAAACAAGATGCAAATTATTGAGAAATCTAGCCCAAAGAGTGAAAAAGTTAATGGCAAAGATAAAAATGAAATCCCATTATCTTTAATTCCAGTGAAAATAGTGAAGAAGAATAAAATTAGAAAGGAGAAACTGACAAAAAAAATATTTAAGATTCACTTGTTGCTATCTAATTCACAATAGAGTAAATTAGAATAGCTTTACTCAGATAAACCAGAGTATATTTTCCGCCTAATACCATCTCGGAAGATCTTTTTTCTGCCTGGAGATATTTTTGTGGAGATTCAAGATAAAACATAACCAGATTTGCTAAATGGAACTATTTTCAATGAATTTAGAAACATCTGTTAAGTTGAAAAGAATGCAATCTCAGTGTCTTTTAAAATTGAGAGCTTGAAGCCTATGAAAGTGTTAAATGAAGCTATTTATGAGCTAGAAAATTCTCAAAACCAAGAAAATTATGATGAAGCTTAAGTTCTTAAACAATACTAAAATACTATTGTCATCATTTAAGAGCAAATCCAATCAGTTATTGATTTTTACTAAGCTTATCCAGGTGATTTATTAAAATTAATTTAGAGAAGATAAGCTTTTATGCTTCAAGAAAAAAAGAAACTACTCGATTTATTAATTTAAAACAATGAATTTGCTTGTATTGGTTCTCTTATGCTTTCATTTGCCAATAAAGCAACTACAATATCTCATATTAGTATCACACGACCAAGCATTGCCTTGATCGGTGGGGAAGAACAAGAGCTCCTTGAACATTTTCTGAGGAATGGTTTTATGAACCTTTTTAATTATGCTTCACGTAAAAATATCTTTAGTGTGTTCATTTAGATCCAACAAAGGGATTTAAACAAAAATGAAATCACTGGAGCCAGTTAGAATTTAGTCTTTTAGTTCCCTTAATTTGAAATTTGCTCTCTGGATCAGATAAAAATAGTATGTAACTGTTCAGTTACTTAGGTTTAAATTCAATATCCACCTTATTTGGACTTTCATGGAAAAAACTGCCAGCTGCTTAACTAACTGGAATCTTTCTTTATATAACGTTTCGACATTACGTAGAGGCATATTGAGATGATCCTGCAATTGAGACAAGGATAATTTTCTTCTTAACTGATAAATATGAGGGATAGTTTGGAACTGTCTAATTTTGAGTATGACATCAAAAGCTAAATATTTCTAGAAAAATACTATAAAGAACACTATGAATAAAAAAAAACTAAAGAAGAAAAAGAAAAGACGAAAGAAAGAGCTACAATTAGCGAAATCGATAGAACTTCTTGCAAATATCGATTTCTTTGAATAATAAATACACTTTTAATTTGGTGCTTTAATTTTCAACAAAAAATAAGAGAATTGAAATTATTGTTTTACATTTAATGTATTATTAAATGTGTTTAAATATTAATTCAATTAAATTGTGTTCTTTTAGCGGTAAATACAATTATTTTTATATTATCTAACTTTAGGCAAAAGTAAGTGAGAAAGATAGGAGGAGAAATTGAAATGAAAAATGTAAAGAATCTAAACTTGTATGTAAACTTAATGAAGTAGAAGAGAGAAATAAATATGAATAAAATATCAGAAGAAAGAAAATAGAAAGCTCCGCTCCCCAACATATTGAAATAGATACTTTTGAATTGGATGATCAAATTTAGAAATCTAGCAATTTCTTGATAAAAAATCTGGAGGTAATTGAATCAATCAGAAGTATTAAAAATAAGAAAACGTTGTTTTCGCAAAAATTATTAGAATCATAGGATTATTTTGATTTGTAATTAAGTAGTTATCTAGCAATAAGGAAACCAAGGAAATGTGTAGCTTAAGCAATCTTCATACATCTAAAGCTGAGGAGAATGAGTTATACAAATTTGACGGAAATTCAATAAATTATTAATCTGAAATACTTTAAACTGAAACAATTAAAGTGTAAGAAGAATCAGCCTAAACATTGAGAAACAAGATGCAAATTATTGAGAAATCTAGCCCTAAGCGTGAAAAATTTGATGGTGAATATAAAAATGAAATCCAATCAGCCTTAATTCCAATGAAAAAAGTGACTAAGAATAAAATTAGAAAGGAGAAACTGACTAAAAAATTATTTAGAATTCATGTGTTATTGGCTAATTCGCAATAGAGTAAATAAGAATAACTTTACTCAGATAAACCAGAGCATATTTTCCGCCTCGTTCCATCTCGAAAGATCTTTTTTCTGCCAGGAGATATTTTTGTGGAGGTTCAAGATAAAACGTAACCAGATTTGCTAAATGGAACTATTTTCAATGAATTTAGAAACATCTGTTAAGTTGAAAAGAATGCAATCTCGGTGTCTTTTAAAATTGAGAGCATGAAGCCTATGAAAGTGTTAAATGAAGCTATTTATGAGCTGAAAAATTCTCAAAACTAAGATAATTATGATGAAGCTCAAGTCCTTAAACAATACTAAGATACTATTGTCATAATTTAAGAGCAAATCCAATCAGTTATTGATTTTTACTAAGCTTATCCAGGTGATT
>Ga0302271_10000809_pt1 | contig 30755 bp, 25 predicted proteins | sample III_Bog_N1_1_FD_198767 | JGI IMG/M metagenome (GOLD analysis project Ga0302271, IMG submission 198767) | Peat permafrost microbial communities from Stordalen Mire near Abisko, Sweden - III_Bog_N1_1 | ecosystem: Environmental > Terrestrial > Soil > Wetlands > Peat | place: Sweden: Abisko... | reverse complement strand
TCTTCAAACAACAAGCACGAAGCAGTGATTACTTAAGAACGAAAAGAATAAAATAAACTTAGACAAATTATTGAAGAGAAAGATAAGGAAATAGCAAATCAAAAGGAAGTCATTCTCTCTCTGATGAAGGAAATACAAAAAAAGGATGAAGAACTCTAGAAATCACTGAAAAAATAACAAAATACAAAATGATTCACCAAAGCAGTTCAACGTAAGAAATTAGTAAAAATGAGCAATTTCAAAGCAACATACTATCTAAACCACACAATAACAGCTACTAACCCTCCTTAAGAAGATCTAAAAGAATTCCCAACGATTCTCTCAAAGATGATTTCAATTTAGAATTGAAACTGTGCATAGATTTTAAATTATTATTTCTCCTTTTTTATTTAATTGTATAAAAGACATTATTTGTAAATCAACTAAAACTGAATGTTCCTCTTATTTTTCTTTGACATTTTACTACTATCTTCCAGTAAAAGAGTTGTTCAATGTTAACAAAAAGTAAAACCAAGTAACAGTCTCTCAAATTCTTTATTCTTTTTAAAAAAACTATTTTTGTTTTTGGATTTGCCTGAATTTGATTTTAAAGAATCCAGTTCTATTGGGAAGCTGAAACAAAAAGAAAATCGAAAGGCTGTGGATTAATTAATATTGATTTTTTGAAAAATAAAAACTAGTTCTGAAGACCAATAGAGAAGTCAAGGCAAAGAAGAAGGGACTCTTGAAAACAAAATATATAAATCTATGAGCAATCCTAACTTAGAATAGCTTCAGTTTATCTTGCAAAACATCGATTAAGTAGATGAAAATGGGAGATAAATCAAATACTCCAACACGAAGGAATTCAAGAAGCTGATTCAACAGAACAATAAGTAATATGTTATGATATTTATCTATCGACTCCAAGTTAAAAAATAATTGATAGTGCATGCTCATTTGGTTATTTTATGATTGTTTTTAGATAAATAAACGAGAAGATATGCACGATGATCCTTCAATTAGTCTCGAATGTCAGAGAAAAGACCAAAACACGTCTCTTCTCTATTAAAGTAAAATATTCATTAATATATTTTAGATTAGTATCATTTATCTTTTTCGTGTTAAGTTCATCACTCAGTGCTTGACTGATGCAAACATTACCTTTCTGGAGACATTCTAAGACCATCAGATCATGTCATTCTTCCAAGAGCACTGCTTTAATAACGCCTTCAATTCAGATGAAAATACAATAGGCATATTCTTCCTCAATAATTCAAATCCAAGTAAAAAACATCTCTTTTTTACTTTCAACAGTTATTATTTCTGATTAGAATTAGTAGTTTTCTTGCAAGTCTTATGGTTTTTTGAATGAATGCTTTATTAACCTTTGATTACGAGCATTGAGTTTAAGAAAATGGATGATTATTTTTTAAAACATAAAAGCCAATGAAGAAAAGAAAAATGGTTAGAATTTTGTACTCTTAATGGTGGAGTCTTGCTAGCTGCTTGCGGAGGTTTATCCTGTGAGATATCCTTCGCAAAAGGCATCTCTATTCAGTGAGTTAATAGATAGTATGCTGGATTCTGGATGTTATCTTCCTTCGTAGCATTCGCTGATAAAATAGACTCCTGAAGAATTAGTGCAGATTCTCGCAGAATAGCATTATCAAGGAAGTAATCATGGAGATGGCAGAATATCAAATAATACACCCTCCTAGCCATAAAAAGCAGCAGCTAATATTAATCCAACTTCAACTCCTGGATAACCCCCAACAAGTTCGTAAATTAACAAATCTAAGCAGCAACAATAGCAGAGATCACAATTGACTGAAAATGAATACAAATAATTAATCTCACAGAATCTAAATCGATTGAAAGTTATCAAGTAAAACGTGTTGAACTCGAAACAACTGAGTAACGAGCAAGCTGAAGGGTTCCACAGAGAATTACAGGAATATCATGATTAGATTTAATTTGCGTAGGTTTAAGATGAAGAACTCTCGAATCGGTTAGGAATGCTCTCGATTGTGGATGAAGAAGTAAACATGCGATTTAAGGATTTCACTAGGAACAAGAATCTCGCGGAATTGCAGGAATTCTTCAATGTCGGATATGCTAATGTTATTTCGCTTGTGGAGGATAATCAACAAGAGGATGCGTAGAAATAGCCACAAGGGATGTATAGTGATTTTAGAAAGTAAGATGAGCAATAGAAAAAAGAATAGGAAGTTATTACATAAAGTTAGCGAGATAATGCTATTAGATAGTAATAGAAATAAGAAGAAGAGCAATAATTATAGTATTTAGCTGCATAGCAAGCAAAACAGCAGAAAGCTGCTGAGGAAGAAGAGAAAAGGAGAAAATAATAACTATTAGATGAAGAAACGGACAAAATCAACAAGTAAAGAGTTTTAGAATAACAGAAACAACGAGCTGCAGAAGCATAACGACAACGAGAAAAAGAAATTGAAGATGAAGAAAGGAAAAAATCGTTGAGTAAAAATGAAATACCTTCTTAACGAGCGTTGTAGATGTCTTACAAGAACATCTCCGCTGTATAAGAAGAGAGTGAAAATGGATACAGCAATGACCGAGGAGGATCAAGTTAACTCCGATCGAATAAGTTTATGTCTGCGTTACATGAAATAGGTGATTTAGAAAAAAGTAAAATCAAAGATCCACGGGCATCATTTCGAGGCGGCTCTACGAGTGAGTTAGATAAATCGCATTCACTTTCGAGGAATGATCCAATGAAGAGCAAAGCGATCATTTCAAAGGGAATTGCCAGAGAAGAAGTAACAAACGGGACATAAGGGAGAATAATAGCAAACTGCATGTAGTTTTTTGTTGTTTTGATGTAATAATTTTATTTGTTTTTAGCATAATTCAGTGGTAGCTAGGGAGAAGGAAGAGCAGGATAGATTGAAGAAGATGTTGAAGACTAAAGATATTGATATGAATAACTATGTGGAGACTATTAAACTAATGAACAAAGACGCTCAAGAAAAGGATTCTTAGATCTATCATTTAGAGAAGCAAGTCGCATAATAGCAAGAAAGAGTAAGATAGTTAGAGTCTGGTGCACCAATGGAACTCTAATTCAAGCTAGAGAAGAAGAGATTAGAAGATGAGAATAAGGAGTTACTAGATAAAATTAAGGATTTAACTGAGACGAATCGCTAGAATTAAGATTAATAACTACAAAAAGCATACTCTAAAGTCAATGAGCTTGAAAAGCGCTTGAAGTCATAAGATAATCAAATAAAAGGGTTGATTTTGAGTTTAAAAGAAGAAGAAACGAAAAATATGTAATTCTCCAATTAGAACATCGCTTTGTAGAGGGAGATAGCAGCGATTGCTGAGGAATTCAAGAAACTTAAAGAATTAAAGTAGCAAATGCTGCAAAATAGCAATACTAACAACTAAAATGCAGCTTTGGTTGGGTAGAATAATAATCTATAATTAGAAAACAACAATCTTTTGGATAAAGTTAAAACACTCGAAAGACTACAAGCAACTAGGGAGTAAACTCTGGAGAATCAAGCGAACGAAAAGGAAAAGTAGTAGAAATAAGTGAATTAGCTACTTACAGAGAACGCATAGCTGTTAAATAACTGGAATAACTTGAATACATAGTTTGCAGCGGTTTAATCCAAAAACCAAGAACTTATCAAGACGAGAACGAATCTCAATAGTCATATCGAAGAACTCCAAGTAAGGATGCAATGAATATGATAAATGGATTTATTAAGATTTGACTTTTTCTTTCAAAAACAAGGGAATCTTGCAAGACGGGAAGGAGAAATCAATACAGGATCAGAAAATTTAATCTTAATTAGACGATTACGAGAGCTTAGTTGGCAATTTAAAGTAGTAGAGCATGAAACTAAACGAAGAGAACAAGCGTCTGTATGAGATTTAGAAGGATCAGCAGAAAATGTCTTAGCTCAAGAATATCGAAATCGATCATCTCCATGAAAAAATATTGGTTTTAGAGAACGAGCGCGTCAATGTCGATGAACATGTCTAGCAAGGAGCTATTTTAACAACTACGGATAACCATCGGTATGTGGAAATGCGAGAAAAGTGGTAGGATGAAAAGAAATAGCGAGAAGAAGAGAGTAATAAGTATAAACGAGATATTAATAGTGCTAATGAGCAGATTTAGTAGCTGAAATAGTAGATATTGCTGCAATAAAATGACTCCTAAAATAGCAAGAATGAGTAAACTAAGGAAAAATCGATTTTGGAAGAGAATAATTAAAAGAGAATACAGCAGGCTTGTGCGCAGTTATAGTCCTAGTTGGAGGATAAAGAGATGGCGTTGGATGCTCAGAAGCGTGAGGTATCTGTGCTGAAGAGCATTCTTGAAGACGAGAAGAAAAAGCATAATTTAGTTTAAACTGAAGATCGGTAAAAAAACTAAAATGACATGAAGTCATATTTAGCTAGGATTGGGTAGCTTGAAGAGGATAACTAAGGACTTAAACAAGAACTAGCGAATGAACGAATTAGATAAAATAAAGTTCTTGAAGAGCAAGCAACCAAGGCTTAGAAAGTACTCTAAGATGCGTTGAATAAGTAGAAAGACTTGGAGGAATCATGGAAGAATAAGTATTCTGGATTGTAGGTCGAATCTGCGAAGAAATAATAGGAGTTAGCTTTGAATATGGGGAAGGCGCATGAATAGGACTTGCATTAGAATCTGACGGAGAAGGAGTAAGAACTTAGGAATGAAATCGATGAAAAAGAAGATTAATTAGCTTAATCTGAGAGAAATCTCAAAATGCAGATTCAACTACAGGAACAAGATGCAATTTAAATTCAGCAGTTGCATGAGGAAATAACTCAGAATAATCAAGTCATTAAGGAATTATAAGAGTAATTGCATTTTAAATCAAATGGCTTTGATAATGCCAAGGCATCAGGGGAAACTGCTAACCAGTAATTACAAAGGACACTGCAGTAACTTAGTCTTGCTCAAGATCTCAATGCTTCATTGTCGAATTAAGTAATTGTTATTGGGGAAAAATAGAGAAGATATTTTAATATTTGTAAATTTTTTTAGAACAAAGAGAAGGAAGCTGTAATTGAGAAACACAAGGCTTTATATGAAGATTTGAGTATGTAGCTGAATTAAGTGGATCTAGAAAAGTAGACTATTGTGAAGGAATATTAGCTGATCGAGGATGAATGTACATAGTTGAAGAGTGAAGCAGATCAAGAAAAAAGAAATGTTACTTCGCTCATCGAGGAAGTAATATTTGAAATAAATAAAGGAGAAGGGATAGGATTAGATGAATAATAATATTGATTTGTTAGATTGAGAGACTGACACAAGTGAATAACTAGCTGCAAAAAGGCATTGAATAGCTGATCAATCATTCTAATTTAAATTCAGAATAATTAGTCATTGCAAAAAGTAATATTTTAGTATAAAATGAAACAGAAATAACTAATTTATTTGATTTTTTTTACAATCTTGTTATTCTCCAACAGATATCGAGCACGAAGGAAGAACACTAGCCATTCCTAAAGCACAGGGAGATATGGAATAATCTTGTAAGGAACATAATAATTAAATTAAATTATTTATGGCTACATTTGAGAAAAACGGACAGACAATAATTCCATAATTAATTTTATTTTGAAATCAACAAATGTCTTATGTTGTTTGGATTAGATGACAACATAGAACAGGCAAATAAGCAACCAAGGGACTCGTCGAATGTGTCTGCTATTTAAGCAGATAAACCTACTCTTTTTGTAGATTCATAGCAGAAATTACAATTCTACAGCGAAAACAAAATAACCAATATTCCCAGACAATCTCAAGATGTTCGACAATCAAATAACATCCATCCGAAGTTCTTCGAAGCAGAGGAGAGTAAAATATGGCCATTTTGGATTTAAATATCAATACATTAGAAACCTTAAATTAAAGATGCTGTTGTTGGACATGCAGAAACAAATTAACTTGAGTTTCCCTGTTTTTTAATTGATGTTTTTTTTGCTGGGTTATTTTGTGAAATTCTAGAGTAATTTGAGACGATCCCTCTGAGATATGCCGCTGATATGAGAGGAGTAGATCCTGAAAGTGCAGCGCTGATTTTCCCTTTCCAAAATCCAGTGGAATATTACTAGAATAAGAAATAAAAGCAAATAAAGGGGCAGTTAGTCATTTCAAATCCTCAGATATTCAACTTGGACACTCCTAGCTATTAATTCAAAAGGGCCTGCTTGAAACAAAATTTCCCTTTGTTTTCGAATGAAGAATTGCAAGTTGGAATGATAACTCAACTCCTTTAAACTTCACTTGCAGATTATTTGGAGATCGCTCTATACTTCACAAATCGATCGAGCTAGCCTATTATGGATTTCTCAGCGAAGTATACCTTTGGGAAAAGTAAAATTAAGTTAAAGAGAGGGAAAGAGTGAGCTTTTATTTGGTTTTTTAAGATTATATTTTAAGTTGATTTGAATTGATGTAATTGTTGGGTAATTTTGATGCCTTTTTATTTTAACCCTCAGAAAACATTGTTGAAGCTGATCCACTGCTTTTGAGTAGCAGTCTCAAGCCAGGTGAATAGGTTATCCAGCGATTAAAAGTATCTTTCTCAGATATTCCTTTTGAAATCATAGCTGCTCATATCCAATATAGGTTAAAAAAATCCATTTATCTTCCATTAAAATAAGCACATTTACTTTATCTAATCACCTTCCTTTTTCATGAATTGTTGAAACAGGAGTTCTTTCTAGCTAAAGCGAGTCAATATTTCCCTCCCTAACACTCTTAATAAGTTCTTATAACCTATTACTGATGTCGACGCCAATATCTTCAAACAACTGTGGCGTCAAGGCAAGGACACCATCTACAAGTCTGAAGAAATAATCCTTGACGAGAAAATAGCCAAGAGTTCATATGATATCCTGCATTATTTCAGTAATTGCATGGAAATCAACGAGAACAAGCAAGCGGAATATGTCTTAGGGCTGAACGAAAATAAAATTGGAGGTGTATTTGAATTGAAAGCTACAAATACCAAGATTCTGCTGAAAATTACAGTCACACCAAACTCCACAGCTATTTTCTAGGCAGCACTCTATGACACACCGTTTGATGATCTACAGAACGATGTAGTAATGTACTTAATTCAGACGCTAGCTTTGATATTTACATAAAACAATTGATTTATTTGTCAACAATTCCAACAACATCCAATAACTTCACGTCAAGAAACATCACAACAATATTTTTTGTTAATTTGAATTGATATTTCAAACAAATCTGTGAGCAAATCTAAAGGGTATTTATTTATGATAAAAATGAAGAGACTACTCTGTTTATTAGTTTGCTTGTAGTTTTTATGTGGAGTTTAATGGTTTTTGTGAACAACAAAGTATATTCACAATAGGGAATCTAATTGCCTTAGAGATATTTTTAATTGATAGATTTGACTCATCTTAAATAATGTTCTCAATAGTCACACTATTTACCGTTCATAACATTGTGATATGGGGTTTAAAATCTAAAATTTGGAGATTTTAGAATCACGAATTAAGTGAGAATGAAATATATCTTTGAAATCAAACACTTTGGGGAATAAACCTGTTTCAACTAAGTTGATCAAATAACGAAGAGAATGACTCACATTGTATAAACAATGTTATTTTAAATAATAAATCTCAATTGTAATGTTTGATTTATTAATTAATATTATTGAAAAAAAAAGATTGACGAAGATACCTCAGAATATTTCACCTCTGATCATAAATGTTGACAAGGATTAGACCAAGATGTGCTTCATGCTCATTTATCTCAACTGCCATGAACACTTCCTAAAAAATGCTGGCTACGTTTACTAAAGGAAAAAATGATTTCCTGAATCTTCGCTTGACTAGAGAAGATATCCTAAAACTCCCATCGAGTCCTGCGATATCTCCTTCATACCCATTTGGTCCATATCGTTTCATTGATCGAGAGTATATGATCATAACATATGAGACTGATATTGAAGCTTTGAAAAAAGTTGTACCTTATCCCATGGTACCTCAAAGCAACATTGTAGCTTATGAATGGATTAATATGCCTGATTCAAGTGGATTTGGATCATATTCAGAATCTGGTACTGTCATTCCATGTCTCTTAAATGGAGAGTCAGTGAATTTCACTCTGCAAATGTATCTCGATAACGAACCGCCTATTGCTTGTGGCAGAGAAATTTGGGGATTCCCAAAGAAATTCGCTTCTCCTACGATGGGCGTGAATAAGGATACACTAGTTGGAAGAGTCTTATACAGCGGTGAGAACATAGCCTTTGGTACGATGACATATAAATACAAGAAAATCCCTGAAGAAGAAGCGATGAAATCACTTTTATAAACTCAGACTGTCTTGAAATTTATCCCTGATGTAGACTGGCAGCCTAGGATAGCTTAGCTAATTGGGTTTAAGCTAGCAGATATCTAACTCAAAGAAGCCTGGGAAGGTCCAGCTAGATTAGAGCTAATCCCTCATGTGAACGCTCCAACAACACTTTTACCTGTTAGGAAAGTTCTTGGAGGAAAGCACATCAAAGCTGATATCACTTTACCTTATGGAAAAGTCCTTTACGACTACATCAAGGAAGTCGGTGGGCTAGAGAAAGCCAAGGAGATTTCAGGGAAGAAATGCGATCATACGACATTAAATTTTTCAAATCAACAAGATATTTTAAAGTCATCTGCTATGCCACTTATCGCACCTTCGTTTTAGAAAGGACCTTTGATTATGGATGACAGGGAGTATTTGATATTCAAGTATCAAAGTGATCCTTAAGCCATTGCGAGGGCTCTTCCAGAACCTTTAGTACCATATGAAGAAGATATTGTGTTTTTGTATTTCATCAAAGCCAAGGGAAATGGACTAGGTGAATTCAACAAAATGGATATGTTTGTACCATGCTATCTAGGCAAAGAACTTGTACTTTTCGGTGTTCAGAGTTACCTCAATTCCTCCGCTTCCAGGACAGCTGGCAGAGAAGTCTTCGGGTAACCTCAGAAATACGGAGAACCGACAATCGATGTGTACAGAGATACATTGAAGGCAACATTGAAGTACAGCGATGAGACAATCGCACTGGCGACAATGTCTTATAAATTCAATAAACTTGAAGAAGAAAAAGCCAGAGAATTATTAATGCTCCCGATGGTGAATATGAAATTCATTCCAGGTGCAGCTGAAGGACAAGTAGATATTGCTTAGCTGACGAAAATGGAATACTCAGATATCAACATAACTTCATCGTATCACAGCCCTTGCTAGCTGCATTACGAGCATCATGTTAATGCCCCTCTGAAAGATCTTCCTGTTCTTAAGACACTTGATGGATATCACGTCAAAGCAGATACCACAATAAGGAAAGTCTCCGTTGTACATGATTATCTCGCAGATAAGAGCTTTTACGTTAAATGAAAAGAATGAATGGGAAGGAAAAGAAGGAGGAGATGGGCAGGACAGGCCTACAATCTAAAGTAACGACAGATTTGTATTGCATTATATATCTTCTTCAATTTTTATTTGAAAAATATTTTCAATAAACAATCTTTCTTTTGTTAGACAGAACTGCAATTACCAAATAAATATTTCTTAAAATATCATTTTAAACTGTTCTATTATCTTTCCCTTAAGAAACTGCTTTTTGTCATAAAATTGAGAATCAATAGTAATTACGAATTCAAAAAAAAACTCCCCCCTCCCCTTCAACGTTGATTAAAGAAAGAAAATAAAAAACATCTTAATTGTTTCCATGATTTGTAGTTTTTGCTGATTTACAGACTATATTTATGCGATTGATTAAACAATGACGTATTAACGATGACATCAGTAATAAATCTAAATAAATATCAAAAATTTTACAAAAACAGAAGAAATCAAAGAGGATCTAACATATATCTTTCCATAGATGGAGTTGTTTATTATTAGAACAGAACAGGCAAAATAACAAAATAACACTTATGTAAACTAAGAAGGAAGTTTTCAGATAATACAAAACAACTTTTCACAATCTTGGCAATACATTTGTTCGGTGAGTGTCCGCATGGGCATTAGAAGAAATACTGCTATTTTCTTCAATAAAATATGTGAAATTTTTATCAGCGAAATCAGCTGATTGAAAGTACTCACTGTTCTCGTTACTGTTGTGACTAGATTCCACTTCCTAATATGAGCTGCTTATGCTGTGGTAGAATAAGAAATAACAGTTCTAAAATATGGAATTTTAATGCAGAAATATCTTATTTTGTTCATTTTATTTATTTACAACGACGGTTTGACTGAATATATTGCAATGGAAGAGTGAGTTGTATCAAATTTAATATCATTGCTGTGCTCGCTCATTAAGCTCAGCAGGGAAGAGTCATGTCGATTATTCAAAGACAACTGATGCTTCCAAGGAAATAATTTAGTTAGCAAAAACACCAGCTTCTTATCATATTTGTTTAGATATTTTACTGTGAATGGATGTGCTCTAAGGGTATCGAAATCCTGCGTTTAAGATACTGAAATTTTTCAAAAATAAGAAATACATTTTTTCATGAGAATAAAAGAAACTTTAATTCTTCAAACTATTGAATGTCTCTCTCTTACACATGTTTTAGAGACCTTCGCTTCGTTTTGCGAGTAATTTCTCCATCGTGTCAATGAAATCGATGATGTTCTTTGGATTTAAACAACAAACAACAAAATGAGAAAACCTAATTGGATTTCACTCACATGTAATCTGGGCTTTTTACTTAGCTCAGATATTTCTTCGTGAGATCTTCTGTCATTTTGAACAGTTTCGGCTCTTAAATGGGCTCTGTTTGGTATCAAAGTTAGCTATCATTCAAAATAGCAGAAATTTAAGCTTTTTACCGACAGAGTAGTTGAAAAGGTCTAAATGTGCGTATTAAGTTGGAACATTTGCAAAAGAGAGAGTGCGTCTTGCACTAGCTGTGAGATCTCTCGGCAACAATGGCGTGTACTTTGGCATAGAGAAGAAAGTACCAATCAGTTATTTAGTCCATCCCACAATGTACTTCATTTCCTTAAAAGCTGGGTAATAATAAACTAAGAACGATAATAAATCTGCAACAACAACAGGCTTGCGGCTTCAAGATCACTGTGATTAGTATGATGGTGAGGAGTATCAACGAGAATGATAAGAAATCCAAGATTGTTTAGCTTTGTTTTTGATTATTTCTTTTTTCGATGCGAGTGTCTTCTTATCAGCTCTGAGAATATCATTCCTCAACCACTCTTTAATCTGTCAGACTCCCAGCTTAATACTATTCATCAGGATCGCTTTTGAATGGATTTCCTTCTTTTGTTCTGTGTTAGCTTCGTTGAACATCATAAATAGTAAACTTCTTTAATTTGAGGAGTCAATCGCAGTGTATCCCAGACATTCATGTATTTTTTAGCAATTATTGAGAAATCATTAAAATAACTCAAATTTCTTAATCAAACAAATATAATTTGCATTTCTAAGCACAATAATATTAAATTCAAAATTAAAAACCTCTAATCAATAAATTGTCCTTTTTGAAGGTAGCTAACTACCCTTACATCCCCAAATAATTCCATATTAAAACCAAAATAAATTTATTTTAATACACACGGGTACTCACAAAATCTGTTTAGACATGATTAATCTCACTCGAATCTCACTGATTTCTTAATTTTCTTGATTTTTTCAGGGACATTTACAGACTTTTCTTCTTGGATTTTCTTACCACCTTTATTGGGAAGCTCTGCCTTTTGAGTTTTATTAGCTTTGTTATTTTATTATTGTTGATTTTATTTTCCATCTTTTTGCTATGGCTTTTGCTATTTTTCTCCTTTGTTCTGGTTATTACCTTATTTACCTTGAGATTACTCCTTTTGGTGTCCTCCTTTCGAAGAATCATTAGCCACATTAGCTCCATTTTTCCCTGCTTCTTTTTCTAATTTCTTTTTTTCAAGTTTCTTTTGTTTCTTGAGAATCAGTTTGTTTCTCTTTGCTGCTGAATTCTTGTCAACAATGAAGGACTTGCTACTGGTAGTTCCTTCCTCTCCTTCTCTTGAAATAGTTACCTTCACTTGTTTGCCCTTGTTCTTATGTTGTTATTTATTTTCTTTATTTTTCTTTTCTTTTTCCTATTATTCTTTGAGTTTAATATCCTCTTATTCTTCAATTTCTTCTTCTTCGTCTTCTTTTTCAGCTGCTGCTCCAAGATAAACAGATAAAGTTGTGAGTCTATTCAGTGTGTCAACATGGTAAATCGGCTGAAGATCTTTTAATTCTTTGGATTCTGAAATAGTCTCGATTTCACGGAGAATTATCAACGCATCGAAGATATGAATCTCTCCACTTGTGCTGATAGTTACAATAATATCGATTCCGTCAACCTCGCAGATCTACAGTTTCTTAACTCGTGTTTGATGCGCCTTGAAGCTTATGTTCTACTTGGTTCGTATGTCCCAAATTTTCACAAATCCATTGTTGTCTAAAAAATAAAAATAAAAATTAAAGATATTTTGAAGTGCTAGAGATTGAACATGATCATAATCTTCTTTATTTTTGCGAAAAATGCTGATTCGGCATGCTAATTACCTCCTACTACGACATAGTGTTCCTTGAATACTTAGAAGTCATTGAGAGCGACTTGCTTGTCATCATCTTTCAGAACAGTAATTTCCTAGTTTGTTTCCAAATCGATCACATGGATTTCATAGTCAGACATTGTGAGGATGTTCTTCTCTGTCATCTCGACTTTATAAGGGTCTAATTTTGCGCAAACATTAAAATTAATTTTCTCTGTTTCAGGGATACAAAACCATAATTGAAATGACATTCGCAATCAATTTTACTGTATTTCAGATTCATTGAAAATACTTTCTTGGCATTCAACAGATTCCAGATGATCAATCTCTAATCTTTAGAGACGGAAACTAGAATTCTCCCTGATTTGTGGACAGCAATGTCATTCACAGCAGCCTTGTGTTCTTTGAGAGTATGGAGTAATCCAAACTCTTTCATTTTCCATGCTTTGATAAGTCCATCTTCTGCACAACTAAAAACAATCGACTTATGATGCTTAATGTTTGTGATTGTGCCAACGTGACTATCGAGAATTCCACATTCCCGCTGTCTCTTCAAATCATAGATTCTCAAGTACTCATCGAACCCACCAACAAGGAGATATTTCCCAGAAACTTCCATGCATTTTAAAGAATTCGTGGATGGTTTAAATGCATATTTCAGATCAAGTTTCTAAAGATCTCCAACTAGCCCGAGCACAGCACCTTCGTAAGTTCCACAGAATATAGTAAATCTCTAAGGAGTCTTTTCTTCTTCAATTTCAGCAGGGGTATTTGCTGATGCTATTTAGGTTTCCTTTGTTTTTGATTTGTCTGACATTTTCCTTGTTTTCTTTATCTCTTAATCTTCTTTGTCCTTCTACTTTGCTTTAGATGAATTTATATTCAATAAAAAATACTAATTTTAGTTGCTGTGGGACAATAAATAGCACTCTATCAAAAGATAATTTAGGTCTTTCTTGGAATTTGCTTCAGATACTACAAAAATCCAAATAGACAAAGCTATTTTACAAGAATTTGATATTGAGTATTTCCATTAGAATTAGGAAATTACTATGAACATGGTAGATAAAATAAACAAACAGACGGATATCAAGCAGATTAAAAGGTTAAGAGAGACTGTGAGTATCAAAATGAATAAGAGAAATATCCTTTTTATTTTTGAAAGAAAAACAAAAGCACAAATATTAATAAATAATTCCATGTTTTAAATACAAAAAACTGAACTCTTTTTATCCTATTTCCATCATCATCAATCCTACTCGAATCTGTCAGTAGTGAGAGGGTTTCCTTTCATGTAGTTGTCAAAATCAATAATCTTGAAATTATCTGCAGAAGCTAGATTCTTAAGCCCTGCAACATTCATATAATTATTCAGAATTTCCTGTGCTTCACTTTTCGAGTTCGATGGGGTTGACGAGGACATCGACCGATTTCTAATACTCTTATAATCTCCTTCGATGATAATTTTCTCCAAGACCATTGTATGATATTGATAGTCTTTTTATGTAGCTGCAATTTAGTCTTGTTTTATCGAATCTTGCGGATTACTTTTATCCAATAAAGTTATTGAAGTTTTTGTCTTGAAATTCAAATGAAGCTACATGAAAATCCTAGCCAGCTATTTCGGTTCCACTCTCTTTTGAACAATATGCAACGTCGGAATAGTCGAATTCAGAATGTCATCAAAAGTAAGATATGAATCGGAGGAATCATTTTTCCTTCTGTTTTATTCTACTCCCACTCCAAAGATATTCGTAACTTTAAACAATTCAATCGTCGTTGATTTATCACGTAGATTATCCACTTTGATTTCCATCTTGGCATTCTGCATGCTCGAAAGATATTTGCATAGCCTCTTGGAGAACTTTTTCTCAGTTATCTCCAGAAGTCGTTCGTAATCGTATTCCTCCATGGCAGTGATAAACACTTTGAATAATTCAATTGCTTTCTTTTCGTTGATGATTTAATCCACACTGACGGCACCTTTCATGTTTTCTTCACTTCTTGCAGTGTTTTTTCCTTCGAAATCCCAAGGTAATTGGACCTTACCGAGAGTTAACTATTGCTCTTTCTCACCTACTAAGATCTTAATTTGATCTTATTTGTTGGTAGCATTCTTCTTATCTTTGATGGAGGGATCAGAGGAGGAAATACTTGAAACATTTGCCTTATTTTATTGCAGATTAGTTTCAGTTGATGATGATGATTGCTGCAATTGCGGTTATTCTTTGGCGAGTAATTCTCTCTCTTGCTTCATTTTTTGAGTGAGTTTATCGAATGGCATGGAATTAATGAGATCTTTGTTCTTTTCAACAATCGAATTTGAAATGGCTTTTAATTCCTGCTTTTTCTTTCCAATTAATTCATCTTCCAGAGTTGGCTTTCTATTTGCTTTTATTATCTTATCCTTGTTTGTTTTAGCGAAAGGATAGGATGTCCTAGAGACTAAACTGCTTGTAGTTTTGGAAAGAGAAGGAACTTCTAGAAAACCAAGTAGCTTAACGATGCTGCTTCTCATTTTGATTTATTTGCCTTCTAGATTTGTTTTACTCTTAGCCTGTATTTTCAATTAATTTGATCTTGTTTGATTTTCACACTGCATTTCGCAGCAAATAACTTTCTAGAAACTCTTTTGTGATTTGGAATTAATAAGCATTTCGACGTAAATCATTAAAAAGTAGAGATTTAATGGAAAGATCTAAGATTAAGCACAATTTCTTATTAGTATTTTTTTGTTTTGCATAAAAAAAATCAGCAATTTTTCTAAAAAATAAGAGCCAAATAAAACAGATAAAGTACGAGAGAATTATTGTTGAGTTGAACAATGTTGTAAAGAATGATTGGGAGTAGAAATAGAGTGAGTCTGGATATGAGTTCTGAGATGTTTGAGATGGTAAAAGAGAGAGAAAAGGAAGAATAGATAAAATTCTATTTATTTTGCAGATCTTTCTTGCAAGTAGAAAAAGAAAAGGGGCGTTAAATAAAGAGTGAGTCCAAGTTTAGAAGAACAAAATAGATCTTTTAGTTTGTGAGATATCTGAATTGTTGATGCATTTGAAGGATGATGATGCTAGATGTCAATATGATTATATTATTTAGAAAGATTGTATTGCTTCGTGTAAACTAAATTTCAAAAAATGAAGTTTATTAAATACATTGAAAACTTTTTGAAGTTTCCTCAGCAGCAAAACATTGAAAAGAATCCTTTAGATTTTGATTTTTTGTTAGTTTATTGCGGGATTTCAACTTGCTTTCTTGTATATTTTTGATCTATTTCTTCCAGCAAACTGCACTTTTTATAATGAGACAGATGAAGCTCTCTTTAGTTAAAGCTACTTGCTCTTGGAAGATCCAATTTGCTCAAAGTGCTGCTTATTAGTGAAGAACAGCTTTTAGAATCATCGAATTCCTTAATCTCCAATTCTAATGATTCATCTTATTGAGCGATTGGAGAGGATTATTTACTGCTATCTTTAGTTGTGCAAGAAAAATCAGATGAACTTGAAGTTGTCATCCTTATCACACAAGTCTCTTAATTCAAAGGGCAGAGTACAAGGTTATCGAATTTCTCAACAGATTGAATTAAGCTCTCAGAATCAATTGCTAAATTTAACCAAAAAAATAATATTAATAAATAAATAAAAAGATTTGGAAAATGATTGAAAAGTAAAGATTACTTAGAATAATAAAATATTAATTCAAAACTTAAACTAAATCTGATTAAAAATAATAATTAGATCAGACATAAGGGGAGGGGAGAAAAGAGAGATCAGATGTTAGTAAAGTCAAGCATTGCGAAGGAAAGATGTAAAAATCTTATTAAAAATAGTCTCTGCATGTTGTCTTATGAAAAATAATATTGCGAAACAACAATTAAAATCTTTTCAATTCAACTTCATCTAAACTAAGTGTAGTTGTTTTTGATGGGTTTTGTTATGTTCTCTCGATTTATTGAATAATTTATAATAATTAAATATATTAATCCACTAATTTAAAGAATTGATGTTGTTAATCTCTAATCTGACTGCCAAAAAAGGCTTCATTGTATTGATGAGTTATTAATAAATAAGCCTTTTAATAAGAGAAATTAAGAAAAAGGTAGATCTCCATCCACACAAAAAAGGAGAAGTGATTAATTTCTTTAAATAATAAAAATGAATACCTGGAATATAATCCTTTGGGAAACCTGTTTTCTTGGCGATTTTGATTTCCCATAGCATTGGGTCGTCGGATAAGGAAAATTAAGCATTGTTCTTCTTCAGGGTTGTGTCAAACTCTGAGAGTAGCTAGGAAATAGCACTAGTGACTGTAGTCATTAAGGAGAGTTTAATATTTATCGAATAGAGTTATTTCGAGGATGAGTCTTCGAAAACATGAAGAAACACGCTGAATAGTTTTGAGGGAGATGCACCTGGAAGGTTCTGCAAAGTGAAACAAAAAAAGAAGTTAGAAATTAATGTTATTTTTTATAAGGATATCCTCTCTCCATGAAAAAAATCAATTTTTATTGTTTTTGAATTCGTTTATTTACAAGTGCAGAAAAATGTTGAGGGATGATGAAAGGAGCGCTGGCTTGGTTATGATCGAAATGTTGAAACTCATGGTTGTGTAGATGAAGATGATGATGATCTTAATCCCATGAGAAGTTGGATAGATTATCAAGAAAAGAGCAATCCATTGATTTTTGATCGCTGAAAGACACAGACACAGAGACACAAAGAACGAATGATAGGGGGAGATATTGTTTTTTGTTTTGTGTGTTTACTTTTTTATCTGAAATAATGAATGTATTGGATTGATAATCATTATAGTTCTCTTTTTGTTAGCTCCATTGATTTAATCAACTGTATCCACACATTCTTCTCCCCACCCACCCCTCGAGGTACATTTAATATCACTAAGATATGCATTTTTCGTCGTCTGTGAGTTCTCATACCTTTTATACCTTTTGGAAATGGCTAATAATGGTGGGTTTTTTTATGTTATATTGTTTTAGAAAATCAGTTTAATTACTGAATTAACGTAATGGTAAGGTCCATTCTTAGTTCAGAAGTTGTTAATCTTCATTTTTGGGTTTTCCTTGTTAGATTTAATATTTATTTGTCATATTTCAACAGATCGATCGAAAAGTTAGTTTTATTTAATTTGGCTGCTTTTTAAGAAAGCACTCTTGCATGATTGTCTCATACTCTCGTGAATAAAGAATGAATATGATTCGTCTTTTTTACACCTTAGAAATTTGAATTTCGAAAATATTCTTCACACAATCTAATTATTTTGTTCATATCATATGGTTTTGCCTTGAAAAATCTATTTAGTTTTCTCCCTCCATTTTATTAAGTTCTCCCTGTGCTTAAGCAATAGTATCAAGGAGGATTGCTGTAAGCTCTCGAGGCAGTTCTATCTAGACGTAGACGATATGAAAAGGAAAGCCTAAATAAAAAACCAAATAAAAAATAAGAAAACATCCCACGAAACCACTTTTATTGAGATATTCCCGGGAAGATTCGATCATTCTTCCTAGATTTTATCTTACTTTATTGCCAGAAATCTAAATTTAAGCTAATAATTTTGTCCTTACTCGAATTGCTTATGAAAAAAGATGCTTGAACTTAGTTTGGCAGAAGATTTTTCACTTGATAAAGCCTAACGAAACGAAGAGAAGTCAGATTAAGATTATTTTTCCTTTGATGAAGTCTTTTGTGGAGTTGATTATTCGAAAAGTGTGTGTGACAAAATAAAAGTATTCTATTCTGACAGAATGAGGGAGTTTGGGGAGTTTCTGATTAGTGTGTAAAGGACAATATTTACTTTCAATTATTTTGAGTAATCAGGTATTTTACATAGTTGCTTTTTCTTTGAAGTTCTCCCAGACTTCTTCGGTTATTTTAAAGGGAAAAATCCATCCATTGGCAACAAGAACCTATAACTCAAGAACCTATGTGGAATGCTCCATGAAAACGAGCCTATTATTTACTTTTTTTATCATTTATATTTTAATAATTTCCTCTAAGAGAGGGATAGAGAGGGAGAGTTCTCCTTAATCTCTTGTGTTTGCTCTCTTTCTAATTAAAGACTGTAGCAATTTCAAATAAATTTTATTGCTTGCCTCAAAAATACTTAAATTTGCGCTGAGAAACAGTTTGAAAAGCGTGCCTTTTTGCGAGGCTAGAATCAGTCTTTCATAACATGTGAAATAACAAAACATTTTTTAGCTTCAAAAACCCAGTTTGTTTTCTCTATTCTCATTATGAATCAGATAGTTCTATGAAACTTAGAGATAATACTAATGATAATTCGCACTTTATCTGGTCTGCTTTTTTAATCAAACTACCCCTCTCTTCTCTCGCGACCTTTCCTTATTTTTGTGGGAAAAATAATTGCCTTTTTTGTCAAACAAGTTGTGCCTGTTCTTTCAATATTTTTCTGGCTCATTTCGACATTTTTAGTGGATTGCTACATATTTCTACTTAGTAAATTCCTTCAAGGAACATGCGCATTGAAAAATGCAAACCATCGACTCAGTTAAATAAACTACAATAATAAATAAGCTTGGATTAAGATCCATTCACTCTCTCTCTGTCCTTTTTTTTGTTTAGGGATATTGTTTTCCACACTAAAATAGTTAGTTACAATGATTGTTTTAAGATGGGTTGTTTGGTTTATTTCAAGAAAATGTGGAAATTCAAACTGCAAAATACAGCATTTGTTGAAATAATTAAAGATTGCCATTTGAAAATGAGCATGAAATTCTCATAGACGTGTTTGAACATTATTTGTTCTTGTGGTTATTTTCTACTTAATCTTGGGGAAATCAAAGAAAGAGATCGCTGCTTTTTCAAATGTTAAAGTAAGATATACCACTAGCTTTATGAAAATTAAGAGAGCCTAGCATTCTTTCTTTGTAACCTGAAATAAAATGCCTTTAGTTGGGAATCAACAAAAATAAAAGAAAATGACAATATGAGATGTAAATGCATTTTCTTCAATAAAAAATAAGAGTTGTTCTTGGTTTAATAGGAAATATCGAGAACACGGATATCCATGACAAAAGTCATTTTTAAATTTTGAATTTTGGAGGTTTTTATTTGAGACGAGTTTGGATTTCTTTTTAGCTGCTACCTTGACTGTTTTCGTCTGGGAACTATTCGAAATAAGGATACTCGCTATTTGAGCTATGAGTAGAATTATTATTATGTTTATCTTTCTTATTAGCATCTAATCGAAATGGACTCCAATCTAAATCGTATTTCCCAACTCCGGGTGTGTTTGGAATATCGAAAAGTACTTTTTTCTTGGTTTTAGAAAGTGTGCTCCCTCTTAAGATCGGAGAGGATTCGGCACTGTAAACTGCTGGTCCTGGCGATCTGTTGCCAAAAGCACTAGCACCAAAAACATCCAGGTAATCTTCACTGCGCTTGGATTGCCCAAATAATAGCTACCTCTTAGGTTTTTTTTATACTGTTAATATCCTATCGTAATGTTATGGAGAAGGTGTATTAAGTTGTTTAAGGGCGGTAAGGGAGAAATCAATAATAGTATTTGGCGCGTTTTTACTCAAATTTGGAGAAGCTTCGATGAGTTATTTGATTTTCTATTCTAACCTTTGCTTGTAATCATCTGAAGGAGTTCTACCACTATTATTGTCTTCTTTAGGCTGTTATTAAAAATGATTTTTCCCTAGCTCGCTTCCTACTGTGTAAGTACCTACACCAGGAGATCCATTTCCAGCAAGAGGTCGCTATGATGTACCTATTTTAGCTTGCTTGCGAGGCTCTTCTGGGAGTGGATTGTAGGACAGTGGGGAGGGGGTGCTAAATGATAAAAACAAACAATAAATCAGGACTTAATCATAATTTTAAAATTAGTACTAGCTCCATTTGAAAGGATCTGTCTTTTATTGCTTTCCGAAAGAATAAATTAATTCTCGTTTATATTTAGCAGCATCAGACAAGGCATACGTTCCTGGACCAGGAGTTATTTTAGCTTCAGGGATCGTTTCTTCAAAAAATCGCTTTGCTGTTGACATCGTTGTTACGGGATTTAGCAAAGGTGATTTTGAGAAGGACTCGTGTGATATTCCATACTTCGCTGGACCTGGAGAGACACTTGAGAGATGATTTATTATTTCTTTTCTCATGCTTCAAAATCACAAAAAAGGGGGAGGTGTTAATGATTCAACTATCTACTTTCTAACTCTAATTATTATCTCTCTTTTTCTCTCCCTCTCCTTTCATAAAAAATCAAAAACTATTTCACTTCCCTGCTGCATACCTTTTTGGAAAAGAAAACGACTATGGAGATCGAGAAGAATCCAAACTGTACGAACCCACAGAAGGTGTACTTTAAGAGTTATTATATGAATGAGGATCATTTGGTCTGGAGGAGTATTTGCTAAATTCCATTCCTCTCAGCGAAGAAAGAAACGTATTTGGAGAAGCAGCAGAAGATGAAGTCAACGCAGGAGAAGTATTTAAATACTCTGGATTTTAATCTCTCGAGACGAATGTCCTCTGAGAAGCTGCTTATGAAGCAACTGATTCCTTTTTTGACTCAGAAAACGAATGGAAATTATTCTACTTTTTGGCAGCTTTATTTTTATCGTTGTTGTTTGTGTTATTTTCAACAATATGATCATAAGTTCCAGGACCAGGGGTAAATGAAGGTTATCCTCTAAATCTCTTAGCTGCTTGAAATCTAGGCAAAGGAGTATTTCTTAATAGCTATTTATATCCATCCTCTATTGCATATGACCTTCCAAACAAGCAAAACTAACATTTAGAAATAACCAAAAAATTATTTAAAAAGAATGAATGTCTCGCAGAGGAATTTGAATCAATATCTTAATCTTCTTAAACAAACCATACCCAACTCCAGGATGACTGTTTTAAGCACATAATATCGATGAGTCACTCTTAATCCCTCTCATTCCAAAAGAGTAGCCATCAACATGACATCGTCTTCTCTTATTTTCTTTTTCTTCGAGCATTCACTAGACTCTAGATATCAATTCGATCAATTATTTTTGTTTTTTTATTTATGAAAAGTAGAACTATTTTTAATTAATCTTTGTAGAGGTAACCCTTAAAATAGTTGCTGGATTATTTATTAAAAATAAAATTGACAACAATAAAAAACAATTTATTCTGTTTATCGCCTGGTGATGTTTTCATTACTATTAGCTGTACTAATCCTCCCTAAATTATAATATTCTGCCATTTCACTTGAGAGTTAGGTTTTTTGGGATATGTGCTTGTGAAGTGAGTTTAATTTGATTGTTTTTAAGCAAAATAGCTAAGAATAAACAGAAGATTAGTTTTTTAAATATTTCTTCATTTTTAGCAGAAATATTATCATCAAAATACAAGAAAAAATAGATAGATTCCTGTAATGATTACTTGGGTAATTGAAAAATGTCTTGTTTTTCAGACTTTTTGGGAAATGAATGAAAGAACTACAAAAAAAGAGAGTTAATTTCAAGGGAAAGCTAGAACAAGCAGTAACTCCTAAGTTTCTCAACAAAATCTTTTGAAGGATAGTTAGGAAATATATTACAAATTGATGAATGGTAAGTTTAGTCATGGATTATTGAGAGGATTTAGGCTGCAGGAAATGAATCCGATGGATGTTTTCAGGAATTTTATGAAATCCTTACTTTCAATATTAGATTTAGAGCCAATCCATCCCCGTAAGAAAGAGTAATTGTTGTAGGTTAAACTAAATAGATTGAAAAAGATAGGATAAAATGATGAATATTTGTTAAATAAATCTGAAATGCCAATAAACAAAAGCAAGTTATGTAATCTACATAGATAATACATGAGATTATTAGCATTAAATAACAGGTTGCAATTTTGAATATCTAGCGAAGAGATATTTCAAAAAGCAAATCAAATTAGTGCGTTTTTTCTTATTCAAAATACTGGGGGGCTGCTTGTGTGGAGAAAATATTTGTAAGGATAAAGGAGTTAATTTCAAAATTAATCTGTATGGAGATTAGCATTTCCTGTGGATTGACATCATTTTAGAAGCAGATACTGGGAGATTAGTTTCGAATTCAAAACGATTTATGAGATAAACACCTGTGGAGGAAGCACTTTTTTAGTTTTTTAGCGATCAGAAACTACAAATATAAATAGGAGGAATTTTAGTTGTTTCAAGAAAAAAGAAAAGAAAAAACAAATCATGAATCCATTTGCTTATTCTAATGAAGATCTAGAGAGTGCTAAGTCCTTCGAAATCCAGTAGGAAGACATCAGCAATTATCTTAACACTCCTAAAGAGATAGTAGAAGATAATGATGGTTGCTAAGTGTAATAATAAACCAACTAGATAACTCCAAAATAGGAAGAAGAAGATAAACAAAATTCTGATAGGATTGAAAATGACAAATAAGATAAATAGAACCTCTAAGAATAAAACAAAGCCTTTCATGAAGATTCCCAAGGACTCTATGAAGATCTTTATATCCGCTTCCAAGCTTTGGAACAAGAGTCAAAACAAAATCTCAATGAAAAAGATTAAGAAATTGATAAATTGAAAATAGAACTAAATCGATTATAAACCGATTATTCAAAGAAATCGAAATCTTTAGTGCAGCTACTCAGTGCTTACACTGAATTGAAGCGAGAGTATGACAAAACAAGACTTGCTTTAGAAGCTGAACAAAAATCAAGAAAAATAAGAGAATCTAAAGAGAAAATCAATAAAATTGATGAATCACACTAATCATATCTGAAAATCAATGAAAACTACAAGAACACAAGATGTCACACTGATACCAACGAAAAGCAGCAGAATGATAGTAACAATACGAGATGTAACACTGAAATATCAAGTTTAAGATGTTCCACTGAGACCAAAAATCATAATAGATTCTTTAATATAGATTCAAGTAATACTCGATAAAGTACAGAGAATTATGAAAGGAACACTGCAAGCACGCAGATGAGTTAGGGATAAGAGATAAAGGAGAGATAAATAAATAATTTTGTTCTTGGTTCTTCAGAAAAAATGAAAATTAAAGTTGATAAAATAATGAATTAACAGTAACAATAACAACGATTTAGTGAGTAGTTTCCGCGGTAACCCTCCAGTGTTAAGGTCAGCAGCAATATCAGTAATAGTAATTTCGATTAATATTTTAGAAACGTGAATGATATTAAAGGTAGGAACTTCTAGGAGTTTTATAATCCAATAAGTTCCGTAGATGTGAATCCGATGGGCTTGAATGCTTGTAGGAACTCGCAAGAAATGAAGATTCGGAGTTCAAATAATCTACGAAATTAATTAGATTGCAATTTCAAAAAGAGAGATTTCTCGAATCACGTCGAGGGATTCAAAGAAAGGAGTTCAGTTGATACTGTTAATGCACCATTCTATGCATTCACATCAGAGTTAAGGACCTCATAAGAGATGCAAAATATTGGGATAAGGCAGCTTGGTTCTCGATCTCAAAAAGAAGAAATTGGTTTTTGCGATCAATACAAAGTTGATGAAGAAAGGAGTGGATACATAAATGTTCAAGAAACTAGCTAAAAAACAAGGGCAGATATGAAAAGACCTTAAGATATCTACATATCTAGAGAATTTCATGAAGATAAAGGTAGCAGATCAAGTAGCAAAGAATGCAAAAGAAGAAATAGTCAATGGAATAATTAGAAAGAGGAATACCAGTAGTAACAATAATGGAATAATGAATATATTTCCTGTAAAAGGAGAGAATCGAAGGACAGAGATAGTACAACCATTGGAAGTTGTAGTTGCTAGAGTTGCTCGTAAATATAGATTGTTTCTTCTCGAAAAACAAGCGCATAATTGAATTCTAACTTTAAACTCACAGGTTCTTCTTTAAGCAAACCAATTCATCTCCGAGAACGAAGTGCAGAGTACTTCAATGGAACTAAGCAAATTGAGGATGATCTCATTTGTTCTGAATAAGGAATAGCATTCAATCCACTTCAGCAGCTCTCGATATATTCCGCAATTAACAATAATAACCCAATGCACTTCAAGAAAACTCAAGATCAAACTGAAAAAAAATTTTTACCTTTTTCACAATTCGATAATCAAAACCCGGGGGTTTTACCACAACAACCACCTACAGCAGCAGCTGCATAATTCTAGACTCTTCTAGGTGGTGGAGGAACATAAGCTAAGATTTCAGAAGGTTTCAATAGACTTCTTAGTCGAAGTTTCTGTAAGGCATTTTCTGGAGATAACAAAACAAAAGATACAGCATCTGGGTTTCTTGTTTCACTTGAATAAAGCTAGACTGCAGAGAAACAGCTGAATTGTTAGCTAGGAACAAAAGGAGAAGTTACTGAATTTGATGCCAGTCCATAGCCTAAAGGGAAACTGACCTTATTTGAAAATTTCACATAATAATATCAAAATTAAACTAGAAATCCAATGATTTCATCGAGTAATCAGCAACTACAACAATAATAATAATAATAAGCTAATGGCGCCCTACCAATAAGAGATAGTAGCAGTAGTAGCAATAATACCAATGGATTAAGCTAGAATTTCAATCTCGGAAGCCCAAACCACAATACAAACAATTCAAGTCAAGGAATTGGAAATATTCATAATTCTCACACTATTTTCTCAATCGAAGGAGGATCAACTGGATCTAACGCTCCAAAGCGCAACACTAATCCCATAGCTAATAGCAATAACTATCCCTTGAATCAATATTCTTCTCCTTCTTGTTTGAATCAACACAATCCAGCACAAATCCCTTAGAATATGTAGAACTTAAATCAAAGCATCAAAGGCCTTCTTGGGACTGAGGTATTCTTTAGAGACAACGAAGCCGTAGCGAAAGCAAAATTGAGTGCTCAACGACACATGCATTCAGGTGCAAATAGAAACTTAGCTGTTAACTCCAATGACAGAAATAATAAACTAATTGTGTCGATGAACATTCAGAATAATAATTTCAGTAATATGACATCTAACAATAATACAATAAACAACTACAGTAACGAAGTTACCACTCCTCATGCTTCTCAGACCAAAATCTAATTCTTTTAATAACAAAATAACTCCTAATCATATTTGAGAAGATCTGAGAATCTTCCACAGACATCTTCCTCTGCTTAGATTTGTTCGTATCCTAATACTGCAAGCAACCATAACAACTTGATTGCTCTTTAAATTCGTTCAAGCACTAACTCATCGTCGTCAAGTGGACAGCAGTAGCAGCAGATTTAATAAATTATCCCCAATAATGCGATTTTCCAATAGCAATAAAACACAGCTAACAACTCAACTAAACAATAATCTTAATACAGCCAATAATAGCAATCATCATCCATTTCAAACTCTACCTCTTACAAAAATACTAATTTACCTACTAACAATTCCAATAATTACTCCAGTTATCTTCCAAATGAAATAGGAAACAGTACGCAAGGTCACAAATCAACGCATCATTCTTCTAAACCTTCTTTCTGCAACTTCCAAGAGTATATTCTCGCAGGGAACCTAGCAACTAATGGACTAGCACCTACCTCACCGCAAGTGAACTATCCCATTAAATCGCAGAATCATCAAATTGCTATCCCCAAGCGGCTAGCGAGTGGGGATAATAAATCCAGCAAAACACTTTAAAATACCAGTAAAAAGCAACACCATTAGCAGACACAGTAGCAACAATAGTAAACTCATTTGCACGTATCGACAAGTAATAACTAAGAGAACATCTTTGATATCACCAGATCCTCTGCTGAGAAATACAAATACAATAATTACTCGAATAGCAGCACTAAGAACAGAAAGAAGCCGTAGCAAGTCTGGACAAATATATCAACAACTGCTCTCCCACAAAATCCGAATGCAAGCTGCTTCTTCTCACCACATATCTCCAAGGAGATCTACTCGCCTAAATAAAGATTCAATACTTTTGAGAACTGAGGTTTTTTGGATCTCTTCAAGGAAATATCAGACATTAAAGCAAGAACAATCTCTCTCTCTTTCTCTCTCTTTCGGTTTGATATTTCTTGTTGCTTTGCTTGTTCATGCTTTTCATTTCAGAGAAAGTACATTTTACTGTATCTCTCTCTTTGTTTTACACACATAAAATATCATTACTCGTGGCACACATCAAACACGGATTTTTCACTCTTTATTGCTCTTACTACCTCAAGTTCAATTACCTTTGGAGTACTATGTCCTTGGGAGTTAACAAAAAGATAAGATTTTACCATGATTTCAGTATTTTCCATGAGATTCTGTGATAAAATAACTGTTTAGCTTACAAACACAATAGGGACAACCACAACGCACACACACACGCCTTCAAAAAAGCAGCATAATGCCTTAGTTTGTTCCTCATTGTGCTTAGCAGCTTAAACACATCTGCCATCTTAAAAACTCAATCACTCTTTGATTGATTTTGATATGTCCTTGAGTTCTTGCAAGACTTCACTAATATGCGGTCTCGCAAATGGATTCTTAGCATGACATTTCGATATCAGAACCTTGACTTCAGCGATAGATTTCTAAGAATAATCTGCCCCTGCTGCTGATCCAAATGCTTTTTTATTCTTTTTCTTAGCAGATTATTCCGCCTTACTAAAATATGGAAATGCCTAAAATATGTCATCAAAGAGGAGTCCAAGACTCCATATATCCGATCGGGTGTCAGATCGAGGTAGCTAGCTTTCTCCTCCTACTCCTCCTCCTCCTTTAAGCAGTTCTGGTGCTTAATAGATCTGTGAAGACGATGCTTATTACGATTATTGGTTTTACTGTTATTTTTCAATATTTCCTTTGAGTTAGCTTGGAGTGTGACTTTTAGGTTCTTACGCAATATCAGAGAGAATCACATTAAAATCTCCATCGAAGAGTACATTTGTTAGTTTAAGATTTCCATGATGTACTTACTTATCATGTAGATTCTTCACAGCAATCGCAAGTTGCAATGCGACTGCAATCGTTTACGAAAATGTCTTGAAATATTTCTTGCTGTCGATTGCTTATTTCAAGTTCATCGATTTCCATTCACTTAGCACGAACACATCCCAATACTGTTCGGGCTGCTAAATTTACTAGCTCTGCCCCTAAGGCTCTTAGAGATACTTACTGGAGTGTTATTCCTATTACTTTTGCTATTGCATTTGTGTCTGCAGTGTAAACTATTACTATTATTACATTGATTGCTATGTAATTTTTGACAATTATTGTAGTTTTGTGAGCTACTCAGATGAATTACTCGAACCATTCTGACTATTGCAACCTTGGTTTGATGTACTTTGTGCTGTACCAAACTATTTACTTGTAGCATGATGCACTGAAACTGCATAGATCTGCAGTAACTATTGATTCTCGGATTAAACGTGCTCTTCAAAGTTCGCTAAGGTTCCATGTAGTTGACGATCAGAAAGTCTCAAGAGAATTTTTAAACAAAAGAGTTATTTCCTAAATGCTACGAGAAATGCAGTTTGTGATTTATTGATTGATTCGATTAATCTACATTCTTTTATGTTGAAAGATGGGTATGTAGAGTAGTATTCTGCTTATTTAGGTGGTTCAATAGGTTTATTAGGACTTTACATTTATTTTTATTCCGATGGTTGCAGTAATGCTTGCTATTGTAAATTTTTCTAAAACAGCACGAAGAAGCTATTTTAAGTAGGATAATTTTTCATGAAAACCATGAAATCACTTTAGCAGGCTCTCTTGAGGTTTTCATTGCTGATAGTTTAGATGCAATCAGATATTTCGCTTGATGGAACAATTAAAAGACAAATACCAGGATGTAAATTACTCAATTAATCATTATTTTTAATGATTTCAATTGGATTTGAAGAGTCAGCACCAATAAATCCAAGGGAGGATAATTCATAAGCAAATTATCTATCAATTCCTTCTAAAATGACATTCGATTGCTTGTCGACTCTAATATTAAGTTGTTCCTCTGCTATTTTCTTCGAAAGCAGCAACCAAGCAATGCACAACCCATGGACATTCACTCGATGACAATCTTAAATAATTATTTCGATTTCACATGGATTTTCAAGGTTATTGGAGATACTTGTAGCTGATTCATTTGTTCCATTATTGAGAAATTCATCTTCTTTGCCATGCGAGGAAATAGTTTTACTTAATTCCAAGAGTAGACCAGAGAAATTATCTTCTTTCTCTTCTTTGCTCATCTTTGAATGTTCTTGGATTCGTTGTTGCTCGTGCTCCCATTCTTATTTGTAACTTGCTTTTTAAAGATTACTTTCTTCATCTGAATCTTCCTCTTATTCGTCATTTCCATTCTCTTTAGCTTTTATTTCTTCTTCGTCTTTTTCTTCATCATCATCGTAACCATTTTGTTCTTTATCTGAGAACTTACCTTCATCTGCTAATTCTTCCCATTTCTTAATCGCACTCTTTTCCTTTGCCTCCTTGGATTCTTCCTTCTTAACATACTACACAGAATTACTTCCTTTCTCTTTTTGTTTAGCAAAAAAAACAATCAAAATTATTACATTTCCACAAAGACAAACAAATCAAAAATGAAACTAATTCTTTTCTCTTTATGTTGTCTTCCAATTTACCTTTGTATTATGATTATCCTGATGTCGAGCTCTATCCATTATTTCCTTTCAGCATTCGAAGCAACTCTTGTTTCACAGCAGCAAAATATGCTTCATGGCAGAGCAGAAACGCAAATTTCGGGTATAATTTCATGTATTTTTCATATTATCTGAGCGGTTCTTCATACCCGAAATTCTTCAACTGCATAGCGATGCCTCTGAATGCGTCGTATGGAATAAGCTAAACAAAACATTTCCCATATTTTCCTTAGGTTTTGATATCCCGTATGATGACTTATCTGTAGTCTTCTTGATCTATTCCACTCGTGAGAAGCTCAATTTAATTGATCCTGCTAAGCTATAAAAACTGTTTCTAAGCAGCTGCAAGAGTTGTTTTGTCTTGCGCGCGGAGGATGATACCCTCCGAATCAAATTGAAAAAACACTCTGTTTCCCATCGCTTACTCGACTTTTGAGAAGGTCTTGGCGTATCTTAAGCACGCTGCTCGAATAGGTTCAAGTGGGATTCGAACCCAATGATCAAATTCAAATTTACTTCCGTAACCTCCAGTAGAAGGATTAGCTGTCGTATTATTGTTGTTATTGCTAGCTGCATTCGTGTTGCTGCTGTTACTACCATTGAAATGGCTATTTTGAATATTCCCAATGCTATTACCAACATTATTCCATTCTTGATTACTATTGTTGGTATTACCGCTGTTTGTTATTCCTGATTTACTTGTATTACTTGTCGCAATCATGATCGTAACACTTTTCCCTTTCTTTTTTCGAAAGTCCAAAGGCCTTCTTCTCTTTGTATCTCTTCCTCTAGTATGTCAGGTTTTTTGCTTTCCTTTTGGTTTTTCAATCGTACTCCGATTCTTGTCCCTTTTTTAAATACTTGAGACTGCTTAATCTTGTTGATTATTCTCCAGCCAGACTCCACAAGTAATACAACACATTAATTTCCTCTGATGACTCTTAACCCCTCTTCTGTAGGTTTATTTTCTTTTCTTTTCCAATCAATTGAAATGGATTTATTTGCTGATATCTTTAATCAAGGAATTGGATAGCTGTTTATGTTCTAATTGCTCCCCCCTTATTACTAAACAACTTTGAGTCGATTTTGAACTCAACATAATCTATTCTAGCTCTATTATTCTCAAGATTCTTTTTATTCTGCAAACCAAATAAGATAAAATGCAATTAAACACAGTTAATTCTTGCATTTATTTCATTTCATGAGATTTCAAATGATGGTAATGTAGGAATAATTTTAACTATGGAATTCTTCTTGTGTTTATTTAACGCCTATTGAAATTGACAAATTATTCTTTTATTATTAAGAAGAATACAACATTCTAAACTGCTTCTTTTGTTTAAAGTTATCTGTAGCTATTGATTGAATCCTTGAATTTCTTGAGAAATACTTTGTAGTGGAAAAAAAAAAAAATCATTGATAGAGGCTTCGAAATCAAACGTTTAAATTCAATACTCGAAAGGATCTCTTCCCTTTTAAAGTTGAATCTTCAATTCGTATGAGATTTTTAGATGATAAACTGCTTGGAAGAATACTTTAATACATTTTAGAGTGTGTCTGTTTTAACTTAAATCAAATCTGCATTTAGATAGGTT
>Ga0302271_10000808_pt1 | contig 30777 bp, 41 predicted proteins | sample III_Bog_N1_1_FD_198767 | JGI IMG/M metagenome (GOLD analysis project Ga0302271, IMG submission 198767) | Peat permafrost microbial communities from Stordalen Mire near Abisko, Sweden - III_Bog_N1_1 | ecosystem: Environmental > Terrestrial > Soil > Wetlands > Peat | place: Sweden: Abisko... | reverse complement strand
GGTAATTGAAAAGTTGAACGTGTATAACCAAACACACAGCAGCATGGAAATGAACAAACCGTTCACGACTCAAGACGTATCAAATTACATGGTGTATCTCAATTCGATTGGTGTTAACACCAACGGTCTTAATACAAAATGTGTCCTTGTAAATCATTAATCACATCTACAAATAAATAACCCGTGGCTTAATTGTTACGGGTTTTTTTACGTTTTGGTAAAGTTGACTATATTTATATATACCTTAGCAGGGAGTCGTTCTGTATAGTAAGATTGGATTTGAACCAATATCTCCACCTTCGTCAAAAGAGTGTTCTGTCCAATTGAACTACGGATACTACATAAAGAAAAGGCCACCAATTAGACGTTGGTGGTTTTTTCGTTTATACGGATATACTTAGATACGTTCTATAATAAAACACTTGTAGAAATATAATTGATTAAAATAAGTGGGTCGTAATTATTGAGTATGACAACCCATTCTTACAAAGATTCTATTATTGATTCAGAACTTAATCCGGTTCCTGATATGATATACCACAAATTATTTTCTGATATTACCACCATTACAACCATTCCAAGGGATGACATCCGACAAACCAAAGGTAGGATGGATAAGATTATTTCTTTCAGTTGTGGTAAAACTTTGAGGATTGAAGAAAAGACGCGAAAGATTAATCATGGGGATTTTTTATTTGAGGAATGGTCAGCCGTTGAATATGGCCGGGAAGGATGGGCAACCAAACCAACAGAAGCCGATTATTTACTCTATTACGTCCAACCTACCGGCGAGGCTTACATCTACAACATGGAACAATTAAAAGACGTGTGGCGCAAACGTGGTGCGTTCTTTAAGACCATTGGAACGAAGGTTAAAGCCTACAACGAAGGATGGAACGGGATTTACACTTCAATCAACTGGGCCGTTAAATTTAGTCTGTTAAAAATTCCATGTGTTCAGGTCACTTTATAATAAATTGTGTTCCATCCAACATCTGATATAATGACACCACTTAAAAAATAATTTCAAAAATTTAATCGTTTGAAAATTCTGACAGGTATGTATTAAGTGTAAGACCAATAAGGGGATTACAAAAAACAAAATAAACAAATATGAAAAATAATAAAATCACAGTTGAATTAACAGAAGAACAATTAAAGATGATTAGTTTTGCTCTTGACTCAGCAAGTAACACTTTAATTAAAGGTTCTAAAGAGATTAGACCAATGAGAGTTCTTTCAACGAAGTTATACAACATGACAAATACAAATGGTGCTATCAATATAAGATTTCAGGAAGTTACTAAATAAGTGTTTCGTTCATAACTAACATAAAAGAAATAATACCCCGTTCAATACGGGGTTTCTTTTTGTCTACATCCAACCACCAAAGACACCATCGGTGTTTAACTAATATAGAAAGATGCCAAGTAATTAACTTAGTGTTACAATTCTAATCGTATTGAATAAGTCATTTGTATTTATTCTTACAGGATAAAGGTGGTTGGGGTTTGTTTTTCACCCTTGTTTAAACCCTATGCCGGGCGTGTTCCACCTTTCACGCCCTAATGATTATGGATAACACACAAAACATTTATTGGACAAATGAACAAGATTTAGCCATTACGTCTTACTTGTCGGCTTCAACTGATACGGAACGTGAATTAATTTACAACACCAAGTTACACCAACCACTTTCTAAACTTGTGGAATGTATCTTTAACCGTCATTCATTCGATTACATTATTAATCGTGTTGGCAGTGACACTGCCCAAAAACAATGTCTGTCCCATCTGTCAACGGTATTACCAAAGTTTAAACCTGAAAAAGGGGATGCCTTTGGTTACTTCTCCGTATGTTCAAAGTTTTGGTTTATGCAGTTAAATAAGCGTCTATACAACGAACAGCAAAAATCTGTTGTGATTGATAAAGATAATACAGATGAAGAGTATCATGCTACACCAAAGGAATTAAGTTATACAGATTATAAAGATTTTGACGAAAAAGAATTCGTATCATTACTTTGTGATTATCTCGAAAAGAACGAAGATTTAATCTGTCGTAGTAGTAAGTATGCGAACGTCACAACAAATAAAAAACGTTATCACAAAATTCTTAAGTCTATTATTTATCTATTAAGAAGTGAGGATGTTGTTTTTAGCGAATGTAGTATAACAGGTTTAAGAAATGTCACCCAACGTTTAAAAGAATTATCAGGTGAAAAGGTTTGTACAAATACAAATTTTGTTAGTAGGTTTTTAATGCCGCATTATTCAAAAATTCGAAAAGACTATATCAACAAAGGAAGAGTTGTTGAAAATGCTGCCACTGAATCAATGTTAAAAGTAATTGGATTATGAACCAAACCGATAGAGTATTGATAAGTGAGTTAACCAAGTTGTTAAGGTGGTTCGGCAATGCATTGACAAAAAGAGATAATGAGACAAATAAAGAACAAATTGAAGCTCATGAAAATGCAATGTTCAACATGTGGTATGACATGAAATTGATTTTGGATGTTTTGAACAAGGAAAATAAAAGGGGTAATAATGAAACAAAGAAAATGGAAATTAGACACAAAGACAAAAAGAAAATTAGATAAACTCTTTTCAGTATACATCCACCACCGGGACAATGAAACCTGTGTCTGGTGCGGACGGAGTGGAATACAGATGAACACTTCGCACATTCTACCAAGGGAATTTACAATTTCAAGGTGGTTGCCAGACAATGCACTTTTACTGTGTGTCCGTTGTCACCGTCTTGGGAAAACTTCTTTCCACCAGTCCCCGTTACACTTCGTAGATTTCTACGTTAATCATTATGGACAGGAAAAGGTTGATTCACTCCTTGAATTGTCAAAACTTGTTCCGGTATGGACAGAAGAAGACGTGAAAAGAATTATTCAAAATCTTCAAATAAAGGCTTGAATCCTGTTTGCGTCCGTTATACTGGTGGTCACATGGTTGAATTAATTACGGTTCAATCAAAACAAAACAACGGTAAACACTGAAAGAAAAACGTTATGGCTAAACAATTGACAGACGCACAGATTGAAAAACAGATTGCGGATTTACAGGCTTTGAAGACTGCGCGGGAAGCAATGACGGTTAAGGTTAAGAAGAACATTGACGAAGTGAACAAACTTTGGGCGAAGATTGAAGTTGAACTTGTCAAGATTCGTTCTGAAAATCCCGAATGGAAAGGGCCGTGGGATGTTTCACCGAACCCACAAGAAAACGTTACCAAGATTAAGGATTTCTTGAAGGAAAATCCCGATTCAACGGTTAAACAGATTGTTGACGGAACAGGTTTGCCGGTGAAGAAAGTGACCGATTTGGTTAACAAGGGTGTTACGAGTGTGAAGAAGTCTTGGGCGACCCTCGCCGGTGATAAATACACCTTCAAAGGTTAATCCACCATTTCAATCAAAGACCCCTATCTGAATAAGGTAGGGGTTTTTCTTTGCGTTTAAACCGTCTTCGTCTTGGGTGGTGTCTTCCGTTGTGTTGGGTCACTCCGTTGCGGCCACGGTCAAACCTGACAGTCTGTAGAACCCTTGGAACCAGTGAGAATCCCCTTGTTTTCCGTCTTTTTAAGACTTGTGTGGTATGGTGAATAGAGATTTATTGACTTCCCCTTTCACACAATCCATATTTGACCCATAAATGACGGTCAAATATAACCAAAATCCACAATGAAAACAGCCTATTCCTATCTACGTTGGAGCACCGCAACCCAAGGTGACGCGGGAAGAGATTCAAAAACGAGACAAACGAATTCCGCAACTGAATGGATGTCTCAATATGGAAAGGGTGAATACGTTCTTTCAGACGTTGTATTTAAAGACGAAGGAAAATCAGGTTACAAGGGGAAACATCTTGAAGTGGATGAATACGGACGGGCGAAGGGTGATTTAATGAAGTTCATTCAGGCCGTAGATAATGGAACAATCAAACGGGATTCAATTCTTCTTGTAGACGATTATTCAAGATTTTCCCGGTTAAGTCCTTTCAAATCTCTTAAACTGTTCACAGATGTAATTGATTCCGGTATTGGTTTAGTATTCACGGGCAGTTATGAAAAGAGAGTAATCAACATTCAGTTGATTGAAAAGGAAGGCAATGTTTTACAATTTATCATTGGTGAATTAATCAGAAGTTTTTCAGAATCAAACGAACGTGGAAGAAAGATTACAAGAGCACATGAAACGAAGGTGGCGAACATTAAGAATGGTTTGATTCGTAGAAGTCATTTACCAAGTCACTTTACTTTCGTTCCTAATGTTGGTGAAAAGTTTATTGGTAAATACATTCATAATGAACGAATCAAAATAATAAAAGACATTGTTGAATTTTATATTGAAGGAAAGTCTTTGTATTCAATTGCGGATATTCTTAATGAACGTGGTTTGAAAACATTTCGTGGTAACGAATGGAATGATAATAGTATTAGTAAGATGTTAAAAGATAGAACACTAATTGGAGAATACAAAGGTATGTCTAATTATGTTCCAAAGGTTATTGACGAAACTGTATTTAATAAGGTTCAGTCTTTACTTATTCATAATGCCGGTAATCGTGGTAAACGTGGTAACTTTGTAAACATGTTTCGTGGAATATGTGTCTGTGCGTCTTGTGGTAAATCAATGGAAATTGCTAACCGTTACAAAGATTATAAACGTGGTATTGTGTTTGAAACTCCATATAGATACCTACGTTGTAGTAATCATGGTTCAAAAAATAAATGTGAAAACCGTAATCTAATGCCGTTGGGTGGTGTGGTTGGAATGGAAGAATCTTTCTTTCTTGAATTCCTATTTAAGACCCCTACACAATTAATCAATGGTGATAATAATAAAGAACTGACTGATTTACAAAACTCAATAACAGTTAAGGAAATCAAACTAAGTAATCTAACCAAAGGTATAACGAATATTATCAAGTTGTCACAAGGACAAGAAGACATGACAGAATTAAAGGTTGAATTGAACACGTTAAATGTGGAACGTGAAAAGGTTAAGACTGAAATTGAGAATCTTAAATTACAGATTTCAACGGTTCAAGAATCACCAACGGCGTTTAACGATTTACGGGAAATATTTAAACCTGATTCACTCGTTGGCCATGATTCAATTGACTGGGTGAAACATGGTAAGATGTTCGCGGCGATTGAAGACATGATAGATTCATTACGGGATAATAAAATAAGGGAACAGATACGGGCAGTCCTACCAACCTTGATTAGTAAAATTACGGTTGATTCAAATAAACGTAAATACAGTGTCTTTAATCGTGTTGGTAAACTGATATACGAATCATAATAAACACCAATTTCAACCACAACCCACCATTAACTTTGGTGGGTTTTCTATGCGTTAAAGACCCCTTTCAACGTCAATACACCCTAAATCTATCAAAATGCGTCTGGCGCAAAGCCAGACACCAAGAATAATGGTTCAAATTCGATTTCAGAACACCATTTTTAACCGTTTTAGTGCCACCATCCGTCGTTATAAATAATGTCTTCGTTATCCATTATTTTACCGTTTGAATCGTTTGGGCGACTTCCGAAACCACGTCACCAACCTTTTTAACGTCGGCCTTGGCACCTTCAAGGGTTGTCATTGAAGATGGAATTAAAGATTCTATCATGTGGATACAGACGGCACCTAAACTCTGAAACAAACCAAAGATTGCGTTGGCGAAAGGATTGGTTGCGGCTGCGACCCTTAACACAATGAATATCACCAAACAGATTAACAACGTCCAAAATGAATGTAGGATGAATGATTTTAAACCAAGGAATACGGCGGATAATCCCCAGAACCCTTGATACTTGTCTAATTCACTTTGGGTAGTGTCGGCTTTTAAGGCTATCGTCTTACTTAGTTCAAGAGCCTTATCAAGTTCTTTATCTTTTTGTTTAATCAAAATTGTTTCTTCGTTCTGTAGGGCTGAAAGTTCTTTATCTTTGTTTTGAAGTTCTATTTTACCGGCGACGTTATTACTTACCAAGTCAGTCACAAGTTGAACCATGGCTTTTTGTTGTTCAATGGTTGGTAAACCTGAAAGTGATAAAACTCTTTCGTTTAATTCTTCAGCAACCAAAACTTGAATAGGTTTGTTTGTCATCCTATTCAATGAATCATTGACACCAAAAGATAACTGTGAAATTTGATTTACCTTGTTATCAGTTACCACGTCTAATTTGTCTTCTACTTTTGATATTTGAACGTTCTGTTTTTCAACTGCGGTTGAAGACTTCCCAAAGATACCCTTTACAGACGAACAGCCAACAAAAGATAAGGCGATTAACCCTATCAATATAACCTTTTTGTTTTTCATACTATTCTTTTCTATTCAGGCAACCCAAAGCATTACTACAATAATGTAATCTTGACTGTTTTAATTCTTTCAAAGTCTTTCTAAGTAATACCAATGACACCGTTAATGATATTGACAATAGAACCGTTGCGACACCTAAAGGAGTTACTAACCCTAAAAAGAATGTTGATATTAATGTTAACCAGTGTTTCATAACTTATTTATTTGAATCCTTATTCTTTCGTTTCACTTCTTTAATCTTTAAATAAAGATTGATACAGAAGATTATTAAACCAATTGCACCAGTAATAGTGGCCAAGGCTATATTGATAAAACCTAACCATGCGCCTAATGTGGCTAATGATATAGTTCCTGAGCTTACTATTAATGTTACATTGGTTGTTGGTTCCATATTATTTAATACATTATTCTTTATATCTATATCTAGTTATATTGATATAAGAATGCTTATAGATACCTACATTTAGTAGCATTAAAGTTTTTTTGTATTTCAGCAACACTTAATAGTCTGTTATAAACAGATAGTTGTGGAATCAAGCCGCCGAAATGTCTGCCACCACCATTTAAACACACTCCAATATAAAAACTTGGTGAATGTAAAATTGTATTTGCTGTTGCAGTTTGATTCAATAAAACGCCATTCTTATAAACCGTAATGGTATTACCGCAATCGTACACAGCGGTCATATGCAACCAAGTATTTAATGGAAGAGTAACAACATTTGTTCTCCACTGTCCAGTAGTTGAACCATAAGCAAAATCCCAACCACCATTTTCATATTGACCAAAGACAATTCCATTTACTCCCAAATCACCATGACAACCAGCCATGCCTTTATAATTACTGCCGGTGGTTGGATAGGCCCATGCTTCAATGGTGAACTGTTGGCCCAAAGATGAAGACGGATGAAAGTCTGTTGTTACAAGTGTGTTTACACCGTCAAACTGAATACAGCCACCATTGGTTGCATTATAAACCACCGGACTATTATAATAGGATATGACCGAATTTGATTGATTGACCAAGTCTTTCCAGTTTGCCTGTTGTGGGTAATATGAATTCCTATCACCAGAATCTACACGAAACACCAAGCCGTTTGTAACAATAGATGTTTCATTTATTGAATCGTCAAAGGCCGGATTGTTAAATAATGAATTCATTAGCTTATTTGATTTGTCCAAGCTGCAACTGTCTTGGTTCCACCATAATTTCTTACAGATAAGATACCAGACATTGAAGACGAAATAGACGTTGGCTTACTTCCCATGAACACCCAATCACTTGGGAATGCTAATGAAGATGTGGTTGCGGCGGTGTTGTTTAAGAATACCGTTGTGGTTGCAATGGTATTTGTGGTTGGAAGATTTGAACTTGTAAAACTATAAAGTAATCCTGATTTTAAATTAACCAATTGATTTGGTGTATTTAAACTGCAAGTAATCCAATTGGTACTAGACGTTGTTACTGTATTATAGGATGTGTAGTTGTAATAGTTGCTTGCCGTGACTGCTGAACATGAAAGGTTGTTTGCTCCTATATCATGTCTGTAAACACTTAAATTACCATTTATGGTTACGTTGTCATAAATTGTTACAGGCGAACTAAACTCTACAATTAGTTGTCCGTTGGTACTAAATAATGCACGTTGACTTTCTATGTTTAAAGCGGCGACATTATACCTATCAACTACGTTACCAATCTGTAAATTATCATTAATAGTTACATATTTATTTGCATTAAGAATTATGTTGTCACCTGTAATTGTGCAATCCTTTTGTGTGGTGATATTAACGCCATTGTTTACAACTAAATCGCTAGATTGTAGATTAACATTTGCGAAGTTAATATCTGCTGTACTTAGATAGACTGCTCCGTTTGCCCCATCCACACCAATTTCATTAAACCCGATTAGAAAATAATTGTTGGTTGTTTCATAACCATTTAAACCAGTTGAACCATATAGAGCGTCATTTACCGACAAGACGTAATAACCATCTACGTTTGGCAGGTCATCCCATTGAAAATACCAGTAATATGGAGAGTAAAATCCTTTGGCGCTAACGGTAAGTGGATTGCTGGAATAAATTTTACCACTTGGAGTATTACGAAAGGCGTAAATAGAAAACACATACATGTTATCTCCATCTGTATATGCTGCATTATCGTTAGGGACAGCATTAAGTTGATTACCACTAACAACGTCACCAATTGATTCATGGAATAGATTATTAACAGTTAAGGCACCATTCAATGTCAGGTCTTTACCATGACCATTTATATATGAAGCAGTTCCATTTAATACAACATTGCCATATGTATTGCCAATAGTTGCAGTCCCATTAAATCCATTCTGTAAATCCAAAGTGTACAATTGATTTGAAGTATTGCCGCCAACAACAACATTACCACCATTCGCATTTAACCATGAGGTAGTTGAGTCACTGGATAAGAAATAACTACCATTGATATTTGAAAAATTACCATTCAATGCCAAGTCGCCACCTGTTCCGTCTATATAAGACGCCGTGGTACTTGAAACAACTGAACCAGATAACATATATCGTTTGTCACTCACTTGTGCGGGATATGCAAAGGATGCGCTGTTGGTAGGTGGTGAAAAAGGCATTGCATTTACATCTGAAACCCAGACGTCTTTAGCATTACAACTTGTTCCAGTTGGACGAATATCAAACGGAGTGTTACGTCTATTACCGTGTAACAAGACACTGTAAACTACGCCGGGGACAAGATTAACCGTAACATGTCCGTTTACATCTGTCGTATAAATAAGACTGTCCTTGACAACGTAGGCGCCGTTAAACGTCCCTCCTGTGAATCTTGGAATGAATTCAATGCTTTTAATACTCGCTGGGTTACTGTCATGGTTTGCTACATCCACCGATACACTACAGAAAACACCTGTTATCTGAATATCACTTAATACTGAAAGAACACCACCGGACACACTAACGTAGAAATCATTTGTGGAACGTGAATTAATACCAACTTTATAAGTATTGTCTTCAATGTGAATTGTTGCTGGTGAAGATGGAACAGTTATGACGTCGCCTGTTAGCATTTTACTACCGGAGATAATTGGAAACTGTACCGGAGCGTATTCAAAGTTATTTGTTAATAACGTTCCGTCTGCCTTGATAAATGTAAATGTATTCATATAGATTGCACCGCTGCAATAACCACCGCTGGTTATGCTCTATATTTAGTTATTCTACCCAAAACCCAAGCGGACACTTTTCAGAAGCAATTGACGTCTTGGCAAGAATAACACACTCACATTGATTACAACGTTGAATTAACTCTTTATTGTTATGGATACAGTCAGAACACTTTTTACGTCTATCTGATATGACAATAGACTTGGCTTGGTCTATTTTAAGACTGTATTTGGTTAATCCAACTACGCCTTTAACCACCGTTTGCATTACGGTGGCTGGCTTCGTCGCCACGTTGTTTGAATTACAATTACATGACATATGGTTATTGTGGGCCTAGATAGTAATACTTGTAGAACCTGCAAGCCGGGTCCAAAGCCAAGGCGTTGGCGTAGGTTTGCCATGTCTCATTCTTGAAGTAATACGAGTAGCCAAGAACCCCCGGTTGTCCTGGCCTTGTCATGGTTGGCCACGTTATACCGGTTGGTAAGGCTGGCGCACCAACTGGGACAGAACACAACGCCTCAACCTTTGGGACTGGGGGAGCAAATATGTTCAAAGCTCCATCTTCGTCTATAAAATCATCCGCACATAGACCAGTATCAACCGCACATTTCAATACCACTCCAAAATGAGAATCGGGACATTTTGGGGTTTGATATAACGGGTCAACAACGTCAAATTCGGCGTTTATTTGATTCATACTGCCGTAAACGTCATCTGCGTTATAACCGTCAATCCAAGTAGTGACACCATTAACAAATACTTCTAAATTAGGACTGATACAAAACACTTGTGGACTACATGGGGTTTGATTCAAACAACTTTCAACACACGTTCCGCCGGTTGTTCCGGCTCTGTTTGTTTGCCAATTAGAATATCGGAATTGAAATTTCTCACTGGTATCATTCCATGAATAATCAGGACTTCCATAAGATTGAATCCATTTGGAAGTTGTAATTGCTCCACTGAAAGAAGATGAAATATAAAAGTTATTATCGTCAAGTTTGGTAATTGTTTTGTTGGTTGTTAACATTGTCATTCCGGTATCATACAATGTTACTTTATCGTTTGTTCTAAGATTTACTTGAGGATTACTAAACGTCACAATTGAACCTGTTGAACTTCCAGCAATGGTTATTGATTCACGTCCTGTAATACCAAAAGCATCTGGGAATCTAACAATACCAACCAAACCGAAATTGCCTAATATATCTTGGTCATTCCAAAAATCAGCATAGGGATAACTGTAACCACTTGGTAAATTACATATTTTAGTTCCCAAGGTTAAAACGTAATCACTGCCAACCAATGTTGTTGAACAATTGGTGTAGATACCATTATCAGAATCAGTATAGGCGATTAACACTTGGGAGGTAGTTGTCAAACCAACCAAATCATTTGTCATGGTAAGAACGTCTTTAAACGATTGAACTGTTGGTGTATCAATTAAAGTTCTGTCCATACCACAAGGGCGAAAGAAATTATAACTAGGAACCGGGGTTCTTATCTCTGCCCACTTGGACATAACAACACATTGGCCTGCTACGTCAACAATACCACCACCACGGGGGATATAATGAGCAAGAGCGTTATCAACCCAGTGAGTTGCGCACATTGGTAAGAATGTCATCTGGCCTGCGCTTGGTGTTCCACTAACAGATACAATTGCATCTGCAAGACTTGCTCCATAAGCCCATGTATATTCCTGATACATTGGGCCGAAACAAGTATAGTCGGTTGGTGTCTTGCAGAAATGTATGTCATTATAATAACAGTCAAACCAACCCCAACCACCTGGACCGTTTGGATGTGGTTTGCCGATTAATGTTCCGTCGTAATGAGTAGTAACCATTGCGTTTGCCCATTGTCCTTCATAACCAGTGACCCAACCCCAGTAATAAGAACGGTTATCTTGCCAAGGTATATATTCATAGGTTGCAATCCAATCGGGTTCAAAAGGAGCGACACCGTTTATATCAGTCAACGGACTGGTGTAATCAATAATTTTATAACAATAGTTACCAATAGGACTTACATTGCCTTGAACTTCGCGTTTAATAACCAATGGGGCAAAGGATGTTTTGTTGTCTGTTCGCCAAGGGTATTGTTTATCATCTTGCAGATTCCATTCATTTAACATTCCTACTAAATCCTCGCCTACGTTAGCGTAAGTGTATTCCCCGCCTAATGTAACTGAACCGGCGTAACTGATAGCATAAGTACCATAACCTGTATCTGGTGAAGATGAAAATCCACCACCAATTGTAATACTAAAAGTATAGGTATCATTAGAACGGGCAACCGATACTTCACAGGTTGCAGAAATACTATGTGTCACATTCACCCATTCACTACCATTAAAAAATGGCATTGAATAAATGGATGTTAAGGTCTTTGAAGCAGACCAACCATTTGTTGATACTGGTGGAGTAATGGAAGAATTCTGTACGTTACTTGGGTCATATTCCAAACAGACACCATTCCACCAACCAACCCAATAATTAAGAAAACCTAAATCACTTGTACAATTAGTAGGCGTTCCAATATCAGTATTAAATGGAGCATTCAATCCTGTTTCAAAAGTTCCACTTGTATAATTAAGTGTCCAACCAGCGCCATTAACAGAATGAAAATCGTGTCTTAACGGCATGTCCATTGAATAAAAGGTATATTCGTCATAGGTAAATGACATGTTACTTGTAATAATGCCTGTTTGAGCGTTGACGGTATTACTTCCGCCGCATGTTCCAGCATGTTGGTTTTGTGTGAACTGTTTTAATGTAACTGCGTTAGTGTCGTAGTCTATAACGGCAATACCCGGCGTGAAAGTATAACTAAAATCAAAATCATTTGATATTGAACAATACTTTGTTTGGTCGGGAGAAGCAGTTTCAGTTACATTACATACGTCGTTACTTGTAAAACCAAAAGTTCCAGGCCATTGTTTTTTAGCAACAACATTTTTAAATCCGATATGTCTTTTGTCACCACAACCACCAAAAGGAATAACACTTCCAACAGTAAATGTTTGAAATGTTAAGCAATCAACATCTGAATTTTGCCATGTTTCTCTACCATCCCCAAAGAAACAACTATTCCAATTGGAACCACTATCAGTATTGGTATATTCATTAGTACAATCGCATAACCCACCCCCGTTGCGGTCACCAGTCTTTGGCAAAGGAGTTGGCGAAGTGGTGTTGTAATAAGTGTCAACACTGGCGGTAGCTCCGCCATGTTGGTAACAACCACCAATCCATACAACGTTCTTACTTAAACTTGAGCATGTTGATTCTCTCATATCATTTGAAGTATGCACCGGGAATAACTAATGTTTTATCAACACCGTTTACGCATACATGGATTTCAAATGGTTTTAGATTGGAGGAACCAACTTCGTTTGCAAGTGTTAACGTTTTACCATTGGTTGTTTTGTTAACAAGTATGTCGCTTGAACTTTGTAAACGTTCACCACGCAAGTAATCAATCAATTTATTCCATGCATGTCTAAATTCTGAACTATCGTTAACTTGATTGGGTAGAGTGTTAATCATACAGATTATAATCTTGGTTGGAAGACGTTTTGGTAATACAATCCATAAACGTATTCGACATCTAAATTTATTACTGAACCATTACCAACTGGATTAATTGGCAGTTTTTTCCAGCCAAATATCATTGGAATAGTTCCACCCGAGGCAACAGGTATTCCAACCGGGTCTGTGTCCTGTCTCATTAGGGCAAACCAATTATCAGGAAGACCTAATTCTGATTTAACTGTTGTTTTATGATATATACGACCAATGTTATTATTAAAAATTGAGACTTGGAAATTTGAAGGTACAACGTAAGACGCTCGTATTACAGGTTGTAAAACATCCATGTCTTTAAATCCGTTATTTAACATTGCCCAAAGAACCTGACAACCATTAATAGAATATGCTGACGAATTATAAAATGCTGAAGTAACGTCTGTGCGACTCCAGTTAATTCCTTGGTCGCCAGCAGTACAAGAACCGGGTCCAGGATTCAATCCATGCGCAACATATGATTCCCAGTCTAATGTTGGTGGATTTGCAATAAACTTAGCCACAGTACCTTTGTCAACTGCGTCAATCGTATTTATCCAACCAATAGAACTTGAATCGACATGTAATAAGTCTTTAGTTGACGAATTAACTTTGAATGAATAATTAACTGTTATACCACTTCCAGATATGCTTCCAGTTGGATTTATTGGTGTAATACCGTCTGAACCGATAATACTTTTAAGCGTAGACGTCATTACCGAATTATCACCGTTATAATTAACGGTAGACTTCCAACCATACATTAAATAAATGGATTGGCTATATTCACACTGCGCAGCCGTTCCAGTGAACAAAACTTTTTGGTCTGGAGTCTTTCCGGGTTCCAATGTTCTTTCACTTAAATAAGGAGAGTGTTTTCCAACTATATTTGTTAATGACATATACCTAGTATTTAGTTATTAATTCCAATCATCTGATTTATTTGTGTCATCCTTATTTGCTATTGTCTGTAAGAAATCCACCTGTTTTTTCTGTAAATCAGTCTGTTTCTGTGTTTCTGATAACTGTTGTTTTTGTAATTCCATTTGAATTGAAACAGATTTAAGGTTGGCGTATGCTTGACCTAACATGTTACCACCACCTGATAATGAATCGGAATAAATACTGTTCTTAGCATCCTTTGCTACCTTGGCTTCTTTAGGAGCGATTGCAATTGAATCTGCTTCCGGTTTGTTTTCTCTAGCCTTACGTCTTTTTTCTAATTCAGCATTTTGATTACTGGTGTATTCATCCAAACCTTTACTAATATCACTACCTATTTCACCAAATGAACCACCAACTAATTCTTTAATTCCTGAAAATGGGTTTGATTGACCTGATAATAACTTGGCTGTTCCTGTAATTGGATGTTTAACAAATTCGATTATGTCACCGATTTTGGATTTAATTAAATCAAAGGCTCCAATCCAGTAAGTAAATAGACCGGTTAAAATAGCTTCAATTATTATGAAACCCATTTGTAAACCGTCAATAATGTCAGAAAGATACGGAGCAACAGAAGCCATTAACGTTGTACTGGCTAATTCAAGTTTATCTTGCGCCATGACAAGATTGTTAACCGTGTTGTCATCCATAATTGCGCCCTTGGACTGTAAACCAGCCGTTACAGTGTCCAAGTTCAACAACTGTTCACTAATCAACTGGATGTCACCGGCAGCGCTTTTAAGACCCAATGCCTGCAATGCGACACCTTCCGTATCGTTTGAACCGTTGGCCTTGGCTTGTCCTAATTTGCCAGCAATCTGTGCGGTGTTGTTACCCTTTTGCAAATCCTTGACGTCAATTCCTGCTACCGCAAAGGCCGCGAGGGATTTTTTATCACCCCCAAGAGCCTTGGCCCTGGCCTTTTCAATCTTGTTAAAGGCTCCTTCAACCACATCCAAAGAACTGCCTGCATCCTTGGCGACAATCGAAAGAGCCTGCGTCTGTTCAACTGTCATCTTCATTCGTTGGGATGTCTTGTCTATCGTGTCTGCGTATTCAACCGTTTTACCTACAAATGAGGCGATAGCCCCAACTGCAAACGCACCAGCCACCATACCTTTCAATTCGTGTAACTGTCCTTTTACACCCTTTGCAACGGCTTCAAATCCTGTTTGCGTTGCAGTAAAATCAATTATTGCTCGGGCCATACTGTTTAATTCTTTCTCTTAATTCGCACATTTCTTTACTATCAATCTTAACAAGTTCTTTTTTGTAACAGAACGTAATGAATGAAGATATGATTTCAGTTAAAGGCAAATTGTGTATTTCATCCCTTGTTAGATTAGTTTCGGTCAACAACGTGTCTTTAATCATTTCTTCCGCTTCAATTGGATTACTTGATATATCATCTGGATTACTATTGACAACAGTATACTTAGGCCCACTTGTACCATTTTTTATATACGTTAGGAATTTCTGGACTTCAATTGTTAGGCAGAAATCGAGTTTGCCACTGTTGCTTACTAATTTTGAGTATTGTTCTATATATTCTTTTGCGTGTATCTGGAATTGTCCGTCGTAATACTCCTTCCAGAATTCGTCAAATGTAACTGAACATATTAAAACCGAGGTAATAAGTTCTACAATCAAGTCTTTGTCACAAGTTGGCTTTACATCTTCACAAAAGAACATACTACCAACCGATTTAAGAATCATTACATGACCCAAAGACAACGGTAGTAACTTTAAACCCATTACCACCGTTGGCTTTTGCAGTATTCGTTCCAAATATGATTTGTAATCACTCATTATGATAAAATTGCACCAGTGTTACTTATCCATTGTGTGATTTCCAAAGCGATTGTTGCACCTGAATCAACCTTGAAATTCAAATCAGGTTTAGTTACTCTCCAAGTTCCTGATACTTCGTTAGTCCAAGGGTTAGCCATTGTGAAAGGGTCGCCAATATCTGGAAGGGTTATAAGTGAACCAGAGCCGTAAAGTAAAAATTCTACGTTAGCTACCTTTTTGCGTTTCTGGAATGCAACGTAAACCACGTCACCTTTTCCATCTATTGTTTCTTTCACGTCGGCTGATTTATTCATTTTAAAATCAGTTAACGAACCTGAAAGAACAGAGTTAGTCATATTGTTAAATCCGACATATACAGTCGTACCAAAGCCGTTTGATTGTGGCATATTATTTTCCTTTTATATATTGTTGTGATTACAATTGTTTGTAACCACTATTTTAAATTGTTTGACAGATAAACTGTAAAGGCAGTGTTATTGTTTTTCCGTCGTTTACATTCTCGTCTTCTAATGCGCCGTATGTTAATGTGTGGATGTAAACAGAACCACTTGTGTTAACTCCGCTTGATTGGAATGTCTTAAAGACTTTATCCGCAACATTGTAAATCTCTGCGTCTGTTGTTACGGTCTTGTCGCATTGGCATATAATGGACATATCAATGTTATATATTCCTCTAATAAACTCCTTATGAATCGTTTCAGTCTTTGAAACTATTACACCTATCAATGGGTAATCAACCTGCGGAATTTTTTCGCCGTCCACTTCAACATATTCAATGTTACTTACTTTGTAGATATTCCATCCCGTTACATTGTTCGTGACCATTGAACTACTTACAACGTTATACACCATTGATTCTATTAAATTGTTTATCATTTTATTTCTTATTAAATAACGTCAAGGCCGGTTCCATCTTCTTCATTATGTATGCAATCTTATCCGCGGTTACTATGTCCACAGCCTTTTGCGCACCTTCCTGTTTCATGCGTTCACCATTTGTACCGCCTTCTGTATCATTGAAAACAGAACCATGCATTACACTCGCTGGATACTTGATTGGCTCGGCTCCACCCTTTCCCCGTAAACCACTTGGAACGCCATTGGCAGAGATTCTTTTACTCTTAATAAATGGTAGTAACTGAACCATTGGTTCAATCCATCCAGATTTACAACGACCGCTATGACCAACACGCATACGTTTTAACTTGTCCACTTCTTCATTAAGATTGAATTCAGGATTATTTTTGTTCTTAGTTATCGCTATCATTTGTCCTAAAGTTCTATCTGGATACTTGTTGCTGGCTTCGTTTAACTTGCCTCTAATAGTCTCTGGCTTTGCCTTGTCCGTGTTCTTTAATGCTATTCGAGCAAAGTCAAACAAAACGTCGTTACTTGCCTCCTGCAAAGTCTTACTTGTCAACTTCAAGTATTGAGAAAATACTTGGTCAAACTCTGTAAGATTCATAGACGCATTTAACATAAACTTAGAATCGTTTTATGTCGGGAAAATTACATTCAACCACAATGAACTGTTTGTGTGGCTTGATTATTTTATTAATCAACAAATCATAACCAAGATATGTGATATGTCGTGTTAACTTTGGTGTATTACCTGTTCCGAATTGGTCAAGCCTTACAGTCATTGAAAATGGTGCGTCTGAATTGAAACCCCATGAACCACCTTTACCACCTAAATTTAAATCACTTGGAATGCAGATATAATCAGTTGATTCGTAAGTGAATGTTGGATAATCCAAATCCTTTTCGATTTGTTTTATATCACTTAAAATTGAGTCAAATAATTCAGACATATCTTTCCTATATATCTAGCGTTTTAAAAAGAAAACAAGGTATGGTGTTTTATTCCATACCTTGTTTGTGAAACTAAACTTTAATTATTATTAAGCAGATACGATACGGAGCAAAGCGGCGTTACCAACGGCAACGTTACCCACTACGGAACAACCAACAACGTATTTACGTTTTGATTCGTCGAAATACTTTTCAACCAAGACATTCAAACCGCTTGGCGTAGTGATAACAGCTTGTTCGCCGTTAGCATGGACTACTTGAGGAATGGCTGTACCGATTATGATACCACCGGCAGTTCCAGTGAAACCAACCAAGTTACCGGCAGTTGGAAGCAATTGAGCTTCGTATACACCCATGTTAAAAGGGTTGTTAGGAGAACCACTTCTGATTGCGTCGGCACCGGCTTGATTACCTTTCTTAGACAAGTCATCCATAAGACCAGTCCAAAAATAAGAACTGTTAAGAACCAATTTACGTTCACCATTAATACCTGCGGTAGAAAGAGCGGCATTCAAGGCCGTTACAACAGAACTTGAACAGGCCGTTGCGGTGGCTGGTTTGATAGAAGCCGTTGCGAAGTTGGTTAACAATGCGAATGCGTCGGATTGTAATTGAGCCTCAATTGCGTAAACTGCTGGTTTAACGAAGGCTGTCACCAAGTATTGAAGACCGCCGTTTTGCATTTCAACAGGGTTGAAAGCATAGAACTTTGTGTAATCATTGCTAAGATTGATTGTCTTTGTGGTAGCAGTTGCGTCGTCAATTGTGAAACTGTTCACGCCTGAACCAGTTGAATAAACTGGAATTGGAATGTTGATAGTTCCAGTTGCGCTTTGTACATCTGAAAACTTTGCTGTGTAAGCTGAGAATGGGGTTACTTGTCCAATGACGGCGTTAGTAACTTTACTCAATTCTGCTTCAATCAAATTCGCATTAAATGCGTTGATTGTATTTGTAAAACCTGGGATAGAGTTAGCCATATTATTTTGTCTTTATATATTGTTGTGTGAATACTTTATTGTTTTCACACTTTTAAAATTAATTGTTATTCAAAATATCTTTTGAATGTTTGTTGTAGTATTCTTGTTTTTCCTTGTTGTTGGTTAGTGACATCCAAGTTTTATAATGGTTCATTACATCTACTGGTTTGTCTTCTTTAACCAATCCTTCTGGAATACCGATAGAAGCCATTTTTTTTGTTACTTCACTAACCACACTGGTCTTGGTGTCTTCCACCTTGGCAGTCAATTCTGCGACATTGGCAGTGTGTTCTGATACCATTGTTGAAATCTTGGCTTCATATTCTGCCTTGAGTGTTTCGAGTTGTTTATTAAACGTTTCTTTTTCGGCCATGAAATTACCAATAGTGTCTTGAGCTTCTTTCAAGTCTTTCTCAACCAAAGCATATTTGTTTAACCATTCGGTATTACTTGCGGTCAATTCCTTAACCAATGTTGGAGCCTTCAAAAAATCTTTTATAGATGTCATATCGTTATTTCTTTATATCTAGCGTTATTGTTTAGAAACAGTTGCCATTAAAGTTAAGAAGTCATCCTTAGTAGGACAGATGACGTCAACCAATCCTTTTGCCAAGGCTGTCTCACCGTCGTAACACATACCGTTACAATCTTCTTTATTAATTTGTGGGCGGGCTTCGATTACTGAATTAATAAACTGGGATTCCAATTTGTTTATATCATCTTGGAACATTTGTTTTTCTTCGTCTGTTAATGGTTTATAAGAAGCTCCGGCAGTCTTGAATTTTCCGTTAGAACCAACAATTTCAGTTACCTTTAAACCGGCATTCGCCAAGGCCACCGATTCATCCAGTAAAAGACAGTAGGCATTCACGGAACCGACGTTGGCAGAGTCAGAACAAACAACGGTATTACATTGGGAAGCCAACCAGTAAGCCGCACTGGCGCAAACTGTGTCAGTATAGGCAACGGTTTCTTTGACTTGTCCAAGTTCCTTAATCTTTGCCGCAGTCTCAAGACATCCGGTTGAAACTCCACCGGGTGAACTGAACAAGAAAACAACTTTATCTATGTTCGTATCTTGAACACATTGTTCTATCTGTTCGTTAATGTCGTTTAAATCACAACCACCAAAGATTAACTTCTCAAGTAATCCAAGTTCCTTACCAATTGGGCCGCACACTTCAATTACGGCAATCTTTGGAATGGTAATAGGTGCGTCTTCGTCTTGTGAATCGTCGTCATTATCAATCGGCATTGGTATATTACCGTCAAGATGAGCGTTTAACTGTTTCTCAATACTGTGTAACGCAGATGGTTTGATTAACCATGTGGTGTTATAGACTTTGTTGATTATACTATTTAAAGATTTCATAAATTATGTTGTTGGAACGTCTGTTACTTGTGTGTCAACTACAGGAATAGGAATTGCGTTAGCGCCTAACATCTGTAAATCATTGTGGATTTGTTCCTTGGTAATATCAGGGAACTGTTTTTGAATGGTGTTAATTGTGTTATACAATTCAATTACTTCATTCTTTCTCTGTTCTTGGATTACCGCCAAACGTGTTCCATATTTGGTTGTTATTTCATCCAATGACTTGGCGCCTATCTTGTAATCATTAATATCGGCGGCTCTTTCATATCCACTATCCAAGGTAAATTCCGCCGTTCTTGTAAGGGTTAAAAGGTTCCACCATTCTTCTTGATTGTTTTCTGGTAAGTCACCGTTAACAATGGCCACCGAGACTGCAAAGTTGATTGCTATCTTAGCGTATTTCTCCAAAAGGATTTGACGGGCCTTAATTGTTCTACGGGCTACTTCACTGATACCACGGGCAGAAGCTCCACCAACTGTTTCAGGGGAGTAAATAATCTGGTGTGGAATACCCAAGGCGCTTAACAAATGAACTTCCAAACGTCTTACAAATTCTTGTGTCTCTGTGGCTGGTCTATTGGTTGCGAATGATTGAATATCACCTGAACCATGTTTAATATAAGATATACCACCTTGCATTACTTCAATATGTGGTGGCTCTACTTCATTAACTATGTTTGTTGATTCGTCATAATCAACGTTGGCAAGACTACTTAACGGAGCCTCGCCTGTTTCATTGAAGTTCTTTAAGTGAACCAATGATTCAAGTTTTATTGTAGTCTGTAAGTAAGAATCAATTTCGTTGATTGATTGACCAGTCAACAAAGCAGAAGCAATTCCCGGTAAACCACGGGGTTTATCCAAGAATTTTGGTGTAAAAATTAAGTAAGCATCTGCAACACTTGCAATGTAATCGTCTTCCGGCTTGTCACCCTGAATATAATAACCGATTGGTGTATCATTGTCATTTGAGATAACGCCATCTTCTATTTTGTAACCATCCCATTTACCAAAACCTTTAACAACAGAATCAGTATTTCTGCCTTGAACTCTATGTGTTCCTACAAACTGAATCTTTGCTCCTTTACGAGTGTTAATCAATAACATTAAAACATCCCCGTTTTCATCCAGCATTTTACTAATCAATTTAAATACAGTTTTGAAGTCATAGGCGAAACCCTTGGTAGAACAATTGTAGAACCAATAATTCAACAACCATTTGTTAATCTTGTCTTTCCATGCTTGATTCTGGACATTATAAACTGGTTCAAAAGCATTGCCGATTGTCCACTCGGCTTTCTGTTCACTGGCAACACTAAGACAAGGCATTGACGCGAACAAAGCCTGTGAACGTCTAACCATGTCTAAACGGTCAAATTGGGTTACTGACTTTTCAGTATCTTGGGCTTGGTGGTAAATTAATCGGAAGTTACCAAGGTTATTAAAGTTATTTGGCGTAGGATATAAACCCATAGCCATCTTGTCTTGTTTGGTTATCTCTTTACCAAATTTATTTAGGATGCCGCTTTTGATTGGTAACATAAGTATTAAACAATGAATGGTTTTGTTTTAATAACTATTGGGTTTTTCTTTCTAACTTCCGGGTCATACTTACGAAGGAATTCGTTAGCGTCGGTTAGAATCTTTTCCAATGGAATGTTTAAAACTCTTTTACTGGTAAGGTTATTCGCAGACCATTCAGTTACTACTCCGTTAAGTTTACCCAATGCTGTCGCACGAATGTCTCTAACGTCTTCAATCGTATCCATACCATACAAGAATATATTCATTTACAATATATCTAGCGGTTGGATTCTTAAGTTGTTTGTTCAATTATAGGAGTTACACCAACCAAGTTAATTAAACTTGCAGCGAAGACGGTTAACACTTCCAAATCCCACCATTCGTTTCTTAATGAATCTTTAACTTTAACCCAACGTTTTTTACCATTCGATTCTGTGACAAGATGTTCACTTACCATCTGTTTCTTAAATTCGTCGTCTGATACATTACCAACCAACCACGGCGCACCCTTGCCATTAAGTAAATGATTCAACAGGTTCTTATAATGTAAGTTACTGAAAGTGTAGAATGGACAACCCAACACCCTTTTATATTTTGGATTGTTGGTAAGGTTAACTGCCTTGGTTTGTTGGGGTGAATGGTGTTTGATTACGTCAATTCCATTTTCCTTGTGTGTCCAATCGTCTTTATCATGACCCTTGGTAGCGTTCCAACTTAACCAAAATTGTTTCTGTCCATGAACGACTAACTTACCACGTTTAACACAGTCTTCATAAATGGTTGTTGTATCATTACCTGAATCAATGAACACCCTGTTATATTTAACCCCGTGTTCTAATTGAATCTTTTCGACTTCATCTAGTGAATCAGTGTAACCCTTTTTGATTGCTCTTGATTCTCCACTCTCTGCTAAGGCCGTTATTAACCACCAATACTTTGGGGATATTTCTTGAACGTCAATTGCCATTACCCTTGTTTTTTCTTCTTTCCAAGTGGTGTTAACGTCATACGTTGATTCATTCAATTCAACGTTTGTTCTTTTCTCTGTGTTGTCTTCGCCAATTGATTTTGCCAGACGCTTATTTATAAAGATGTTCTTTAATGTTTCGTCTGAATTAAGTCTGATAGCATCCTTTGCGAAAAGATATTCTTCAACCAATTTAGACCATTTAACTTTTCTATCTGCCAGAGCATTCCATCTGAAAGACAATTTGGAATCGTCACCGTCTTGTGTTCTGATATAGTCACCAGTTTTATTTAGTAACTCTCTATTCTTAACCGTGTCTTTTAATTGGTTTTTACAGTCGAAACATTCCAACCAAGCGGACTGGCCGGCCTGTTTGTAATTCCACTGTCCATTAATCTTGGCGTTCCTATCCCAGTTGATACCGGCATAGGTTCCGTCTTCACGTTCCTTGAACCATTCAAACAATTGTAGTTTGTTACAGTGTGGACACGTCCAACCATATTCATAAACAGAACCGTTATAAAATTCCTTTGTCCAATCGTCACCGATAACCCCGCCTTGACTAATAAGTAATATCTTGTGAGTGTCTGGATAGTCACCAACACGGGCTTTCAATTCCCCAATGATTCCTTTATCTGCCAAGTATATTTCATCTGCTATGATATTGGTGAACCCCATTGATTGAAGATTGGATAACGTGTAAGACCCAAGGTTTACCGTCATTCCATTACCAAACTTGTAACGCTGTTTTGTTATCGCATGTAAATCATTTAGAATTAGTTTCTTTACAGGTGGACACAGTTTTAAAAGATTGGTCATTCGACTATCGCCCATTCTTTTACCCATGTCGGCGGTATCAGTTAGGGAAAGAGTGTTACCGGGATTGTTTGCAATGGTGTAGAGCAGGAATAATTCGCCAACCAAAGACTTACCACCACGGGTGTTAGCCATTATCCTTACTTCCCTTACATTATTGTTTCGTAAGGCTTCCAATGGTTTAACCATGTAACGGGAATGTTCTACGTTGAAAGAGCCGGGAGGATTGTAACCGATTGGAAGTGTAACGTTTCTAGTCGCCCAGTCTGCTATTGACCCGTTGTAAATTTCTGTGAACCCGTTGGTGTAACTAACCATTAACTCTGCGATTCCATCTGTATCAATCATTCTTTTTCAATCCATTTCTCTAAAGGTTTTCTTAATATCTCAATATATTCAGTTATAAATGCGTCAATCATATCTAAACAATCTGGTAATTCCTTACCAATCATCTTGGGCAACACTTCTTTCTTTAACTTACTATTTAGTAAACTGTTCTGAATTGTTGCCATCCTATTCAACATGTCTTTAACGTCATCCTTATAGACTAATTGATTACGTTTCTGAGCAATTTCTAGGTCTTTTAAGATACCAACCTTTTTTAGATTCTCCAATTTAACGGCCTGACTGTCTTTATCATCTGTTGTATCTTCCAAAACTTCTTCAATTTGATTCTTATTGGCTTCAATCCAAGGTTGTAATCTAATTACGTTATAACCACTTGTCGTTACACCATCCGCACCTAACTCTTTACACGCTTTTAAAACGTCAATTGGTGTTCCGTATTGTCGGTTATATTGTTTCAATGACAGATAGACAGTCTTTTCACGTTTCTTTTTACTCGTTTTTATAGGGGGAACCAAATTTGACGTGGTGTTATCACTATCATTCATTGTGTTTCCTGTGTCGTGTGTATCTACGTTCATATGTATTTACTTATATATTTAGTGATTAGTTATAACCCAATATGGGATTTTCTATAATTTCAGGTGGTATTCGTTCAAACAGACTGCGACGACCCCCACAATCATTTTTAACTTTTTGATTAAAAGATTCCTTAGTGGGCCAGTGTCGCCACGTTTGCGCCTACGCAGTTTGTTTTAAGTGAACCAGAAACAGACACCTAACAACCCCTTTTAATGCCCAAATCGAATCCTAATGCGCTGTCCACTCCTTACCATTCCTTAACCATCCATCCACCGTTACCACTGACACCACCAACGTTATAGACTTTGCTCGTTGTCTTCCGTTAAGTGTTGTTCCTTTATCTTACCCAACGTATTCTTTACACTTGATAATGATTGTTTGCTTACAGTCTGTATTCTATTAACCATGTCATTCTTGTTTAATGAACAGAATCTAATTGACTCTTTGGTTAATAGTTTCTTGATAGCATTGATATTCTTTCTATCTTCTTTGGTTATGTTACCACGATTCGTTTTGGTGTAGACGTTCAACAGTCTTACCATTTCATTAACTCTAACCAACGTCTTACATTCATCTGTCTTTCTTAAGTCTAAGTGTGAGTCGTAACGATATTCATTCAGATTCAATATGTTATTACGTCTTAATGATATTTCTTGACTAATCATGTTTCTTAACCAACTAAATGCCGTCTGTCCTTTGTCTGGTTTGTAATACCCCATATACTTAACAATACGAACATAGGTTGATTGTAATATATCTTGTTTGTTATGATATGTTACTGCTGGATATTGTTTAGAGATTAACCAATTAAAGACATTTACTATGGCAGGTTGGAGTTGATTGAATAAAGTATTGTTGGTTGTTTCTTTGGCATACTCTCTTAACTTATCTTCTATGTCTTGATACTTTGATTTCTTTTTGATAGTTGCCACCTTTTCTTTCTTATTACCGCCCCAATCAATTAACACCCAATTAGCATTGACTGCCTTTACATCCTCTATCCTTCGTTTATCTCCTTTACCGGCCATATTATTTGTTTTCCTCTTTATCTATGGAACTATCATAGTTTTTTACTCTTAATACACAGGTATATAAATAATTATCATCTTCATCTAAGTAACTGGATACACGCACAACACCATTTTGTCCTGGTTTGTTTTCCAATATAAATTGATTCATATCTGAATCAGAATTATGTTTACTACACTCAAAAGACAATGAACTTACTAATTCGTTTTGTTTAGTTTCCAATATGATAGCATCTACAATATCATACAAATTGTTTAATTTTCTTTTAAATGGCCACATAATTATTCCTTTTCTCCATTTATTTGTTTGGCAACTTGTTGAATAACCTTAATGTATGCTTCTGACTGGTATGTCTTGTAAGCATCTTCTAACAGTTCATTAAACATCTTGTCTAAGACCGTTTTTGTTATTTCGTCTTGTTTGTTATTGTCTTCAACCTTTGTTTTTAAATCGTTGAATACTGCTCTATAACGAACTCTTTCTTTTTCAAAATCTTCTTGTTGTTTCTTACTTAGTTTAATTGTAATTTTTGCCATATTATTTCTTTAACTATTTTAAATCTTTTTTGTTCATCTTTGAAAACTTTTTATTAAATCTTCATCTTCACCGTAACTATTTGTTAATAATGCTACATATTCATTACCATTTTCATCTATAGTAATTTCAGCATTTGTTACACGAAAAGGATATCCTGTGTCGTTATCAAAAATAATAACCTCATTATTTGGTTCAAACTTATTCAATTCTTCTATTAGTTGTTTCACGTTCATATTATTTCTTTAATTGTTTCAATAACTCGTTTAGTTCTGTTCTAAGTCTTGTTATTTCTTGTTTGTCTTCTTCTGATAGAGTTACCACTTTTACTTCTGGAATTGGTTTATGTTTCATTCCTTTTCTACCTTGAATGTTCCTGATAGTGTTACCAAATTGTCGTTATACTTAAACGTAATTGAGTTGCCGCTATTAAGTTCTCCATAAATCCTAGTTGCGTTTCTGTATGTGTTGATAACTTGGCCTGCGTCGTTATATTGCGTTACTCTACATGGAATCGTTGTGTTGTAGATTAATACTGAAAACATTAGAACCACAAAAGCGACCATTAAACCGACCATTAAACTGAAAAGATATTTAAACATATTCTTTATTCCTTTACTATTTTGACAATTATCAAACGCAAGTATATTGTGAAATCCTATCATAATATTTATTCCTTTTCCAAGATAGTAATAGAACTACCATTGTCATATTTCAAAGTTACTTCCTTATAACATTCAGGGATTGTATTGTTCTTTTCCAAACTGATAGTGTCGTTAATTCGCATATCAAGTTTAACCAATTCATTAAGTAACAAAACTTGTTTGTCTATTATTGCAATAATTCTTACGTCCTTTGTTTGTGTTGCCTCATAAATAAGACCGTCAATTGTGTGATTCAATGTATTTCTTGTAGATTCTGTCATATTATTCCTTTACTATTTTTACCATGACCCAACAAAAGTATATTACAACCATGTATGATATTATTGTTAGAGTTGTCATAGATGAATATAAATAGAAGTGACTATTAGAAAACGATTAGAAATCTGGACAATAAAAAACCTGTAGGTGTTTTATATCCTACAGGTGTTTAGTTTTTATATGTTACCGTTATTCAACCGTCATAAATTCGATACCACATGTGTTTACAGTGTGGACATTCTATTTTATATGACTCTGTAATTGCTTCTTTGGTTCTACGTTTACGAATCTTTACAAGTTTACCGTCAACCATTTTGTACTGTTGTTTAACTTGTTTTGGTGGTTCTATCTCGTTTGATACTGTCCATAGTGTAGTTGTCATATTGTTTCCAACTTAGCGGTTTTTTAAAATGTTGATAGAAAGATTTATGAAGTGATTTAATTAGTGGTAATATCTCTTTCAAAAATCGTTTGTTAACTGTATGATTAATGGCTAATTTCTCCATATGATTTAACTCACTGTTAACATCCATCCATTTTATTATTTCTCTAGGTGTTAGAAATCTACTTTTAATATGTTTACGTTTTAACATACGGTTTCACCTAGTAATACATTGTTAATATGTGTTCTTAAAAGTTTCTTACATTCAAGAATTTGATTCTTGGTTGTCCAACTACATGAGAAATAACCAATGGTTAAATCTATTTCCTCATTTATGTCTGAATCTTCATCTAAGTTATCCAAGAAATGTTTGTATAACACGTCTAACGTTACTTGGGTTTTCTTACCAAGAACATTGTGTGATTTACGTTGTGGTTGAATTTTATTCAATAGACTCATATGTTTATTTGTTATTTTGTTTGTACCGAATTCAATCAACGTGATTGTTTCCAGTTGAGACATCTTAGCAGACTTCTATTATATGTCAGGTAAATAACAACGTAACTGTAAGTTTGAAGTAATGTTTTTATAGAACAAAAGAACTACTTTTATAGAAACAATCTGAATAGGTTAACTATAACAATCAATCGGACATTGAATCTATTGAGTGTTTCTGGTTTTGTAGGGATGACACCGGCCTTGGTGGTTGGGACGTCTCTGGTCCCGTCCGTTGGGTCACTACAGTGGTTTACCGGCCCTTAAGGGACGTTCCACCGGCCTTGACACTGGCTTTACAGGTCGTTTGGGTGGTGTCTTTGGACGTTCCGCCCTTGGAAAACGTCGCCACGGTCAAACTGGGAGGGGTGAAAAGGCCAGGGATTCTTACGACACTGGCTTTATCTTGATAACACAGGGGATATTCCACAATTCAACCGATTTACATTTAAGGTAGTTGGTTAAGAACTTCAACTTGTCGTTTATATCCTTGTCGTCTGTTCTACTGAATACACCAAACCCGTCATATTCTTGACTTATTTTAATTCCCATGTCCTCAGCATATTTGAACAGTTGATTATCCAACATTAGAACAGTCTCAAAGTGTCTTGATATGTTGATACCTGTCTTTTCCACGTCTGTCTTTAACCAAGTGGTGTAGAGTATTGGAAAATGTGTTTCCATCCAAGTTAGGAGTTTTTTCCATTTCAATGAACCGTTTAACGTTTCGTTCAAGGATTGTTTGGCTTGTGGTATCGTATAACCACACCATTCCGATATTAACTCTTTTGGGTCAATCTTCGTATCAGTGAACATCTTAATCCATCTTACATGCTCGTTTATAATATCCTTTAGGGCTTGGCATGTGCGAATATGGGTAACATAGTGTAGAGTGTAGGTAGGGGAGATAGAGTTAGAATTAGTAGACGTAGTTACGTTAGTATTTATATAATTACAGAGAATATAGAAACTAAAGAACGTTGGATGACAGGAACGAATATCAACCACATTATTATAAGTTAGGTCTTTGTAAGTGAAACATTTTCTTAAATCAGACTTTAAGCCAACAAACTCATTCCAGATTCTATTATCTGATTCGTTTTTCTTGAGTGTTCCAAAATCCTTTTCTGTGATTCTGATTAAAGAGTCTACGGCGCTGCTTTTGGTTGACTCGTTCCAATCTGAACTTTCAATTACTTGGCTTGTCATCCCATAATCAAACTTAAGGTTGTTTACCAAGTCTTCAATATAATTCATGACGTAATCAGTGTAAGTGGTTTGTTTTTTCATAATGTAATTAATTCTACGTTGTAATTTTTGTTTTGTTTCTTTGTGGGTGTGAAGTTTCTTCAAATATTCAGTATTGGAAGAAAGTAATAGTTGGTGGCAAAGTGGTGTTGTCTTGTATCCTTTTGAAAAGTTATCCGTCGAATAGGAATCATTTACAACCAATAAACCCAAGTCTTCCAAAGCCGAAAGACAAGGTTTATAGGCTCCACCTGTATATGGTTCAAATGTTTTTGATAGATTACGTCCTGAAATATTATCATAACCATGTGTGGTTCTATTACGGGAATTTAGATTGGTTATTCTATTCAGGAAGTAGAAACAAGGTGAAATCGCCTTATAGTTATTTTGAAAGACTTCTTTGGTGTTAAGTAATTCAAAAAATTCAACAGGGATACGGATATTAAGAAACTTCTTTGTCTTTGGAGAAATCGAAGAAACGTTAAAGGATGGTGACTTGGTAGTAATGACGGACAACATGGAATCATTGCGATTCAACTTTGATTCATTAATTCCGACATCCTCTAACGTTCCTTGTGTAAATTGTATATTCATATTGTCCTTTGGTTATGGTTCACTATCAGTAGTCACACTGAACATTGAACCTTTCTTGTTTAATAAGTATCTTTATAAAACCTCAAAATACAATTTATAAGAAATAAAGTGAGTTATTTTAATTCAACCCACTATTTATAATTCAGATGAACTGGAAAAAGTTGTCGCCAAAAGCGGAATGACCTGTTAGCCCAGAATCTACGGTAAAAATATAACAACTGAAAAACAAATGAAAAACAACGTAATCGCAATCACAGTATTCGTAGCAGTCATGACCACACTTGGATTAGTCTATCACCAGTACAATGGGACGGTAATTGAAAAGTTGAACGTGTATAACCAAACACACAGCAGCATGGAAATGAACAAACCGTTCACGACTCAAGACGTATCAAATTACATGGTGTATCTAAATTCAATCGGAGTGAACACCAACGGCCTAAATACCAAATGTGTCCTTGTAAATCATTAATCACATCTACAAATCAATAACCCGTAACTTAATTGTCACGGGTTTTTTTACGTTTTGGTAAAGTTGACTATATTTATATATACCTTAGCAGGGAGTCGTTCTGTCCAATTGAACTATGGATACCACATCCAAAAAAGACCACCAATTAGACGTTGGTGGTTTTTTCGTTTAGTTGGAAGATAGTTTTAGAAAAGTAATCGTTTTATAAAAGTGGTTGTTATGTATATTCATGACAACACATAATTACAATAAATCAATTGTTGAATCTGAACTTAAAACCATTCCAGATTCGTTTTATCAAAACTTTCTTGGTGACAACATCCAAATAAATACCATTCCTAGGAACCACGTTTTACAAATCAAAGGACGGTTAGATAAGATAATAACTTTTTCAGATGGTAGGCAGATTGTTTTTGAAGAGAAATGTCGTAATAAGGATTACGGGGACATGTTGATTGAAGAGAAATCGGCAATGGAATACAACACAGATGGATGGATTCTCAAACCTTCGTTGGCCCAGTTCCTTGTCTATTACATCCATTCTACCAGTCAAGGGTATATCTACAACCTTCCAGAACTTCAAACCGAATGGGCGCAACGTGGCGACTTCTTAAAGACTATGGGGCGTAGATGTGAGGCGGCAAATGAGACTTACACAACACTTAATTGGGCAATTCCTTTTCGGTTGATTAAATCAAAGTGTTTTATAGTAAATCGCCAGAACTAATCTTAGTTGATAATATACAATCGTTACAGGATAAAGGTGGTTGGGGTTTGTTTTTCACCCTTGTTTAAACCCTATGCCGGGCGTGTTCCACCTTTCACGCCCTAATGATTATGGATAACACA